>Ga0315900_10003896_pt1 | contig 21492 bp, 24 predicted proteins | sample LakEriMetagenome_FD_203521 | JGI IMG/M metagenome (GOLD analysis project Ga0315900, IMG submission 203521) | Freshwater fungal communities from buoy surface, Lake Erie, Ohio, United States - Buoy 12 MA114 | ecosystem: Environmental > Aquatic > Freshwater > Lake > Lake biofilm | place: USA: Lake... | reverse complement strand
CGCGCTCAGCTTCCGCGGCATCAAGCGCATCACCGGCGACCGGCGCATCTGGTTGCGCGCCACGGGCAGCACGCTCATCAGCCAGCTCATCGACAGTGTGGTGGTGACCTACATGGCGTTCTGGGTGTTGAAGGACTGGAGCTTCGCCTTGTGCACCGCGCTCGTGCTCACCGCCTATGCCTACAAGTTCACCGTGGCGCTGCTGAGCACCCCGCTCGTATACCTGGTGCATGCGCTGGTGGAGCGTTACCTTGGTGCGGAGCGCGCGCACGCCATGCGCCAGGCGGCGCTGCGGGGGCGCGACGAGCAATGAGCGACTCGGTCATCATCGAACCGATCACCAAGGATGATCATCACGGACTGTTCCGGCTGGTGAACACTGACCGTGCACGCCTGTACCCCTACTTCCCGGTGACCTGTTCGCGCTGCAGCGATCCGCGGGCCACGCGCACCTACATCAAGGAGATGATCGCTGCGAGCATGCGCAACACGCTGCACTGCTTCGCCATGCGCGACTACGAACAGGGCGAACCCATCGGCCTGGTCTTCCTGAAGGAGTTCGACCGCTCGGTGCCGAAGTGCGAGACCGCTTACTTCATCAGCAGCCACTACGAAGGGCGCGGCCTCACCACCATGGCGCTCCTCTGGACCATGGACATGGCCTTCACCATCATGGGCATGGAACGGGTGTATGCGCGGGTGGATCCCGGGAACCTGGGCAGCCGGCGCGTGCTGGAGCACTGCGGCTTCCTGGAAGAAGGCGTGCTGCGGCATGACTTCCGCCTGCCGAACGGAAGGCTCATCGACCTGGTGATGTACGGTCGCACCCGTTGAGACGACCATGGCACGCAAACGTCGTCCGCCCACCATCGATGAACGCATCGATCGCACTGCGAAGCGCGCCGAACAGAAAGCGGCCGGCATGTTCGATGGGCGCTACCGGCTGCGCGTGGTGAGGAGCGGCAAGGTGTACAAGCGGCGGCCGAAGCATCGCGGCGACCAGGAGTGATCGACCCTGGGTGAATGCCCTGTGCACCTCGCCATTGGTGCACCAACTGAACGATGGAACCACCAGGAACGCCGAAGGGCCTGCTTTCGCAGGCCCTTCGATCGCGCTGTTGAAGCAGCTTACTTCTTTGCAGCGGCTTTCTTCGGAGCGGCCTTCTTGGTGGCCTTCTTCGGAGCGGCCTTCTTGGTGGCCTTCTTCGCTGCAGCCTTCTTCGGAGCGGCCTTCTTCGTGGCCTTCTTCGGAGCGGCTTTCTTCGCGGCTTTCTTGGGAGCTGCTTTCTTTGCCATTGTGTTTGGAGTTTGAACAAACGTAGGACGATGGAACGTGCGATCACACATTCATGTCAAAGATCTTTTCACGGTCCATTGTTGAAAGCGTTGAACGTCGATGTCGTGATCATGGTTGCATCGACCTGTTCCGCATCGATCATCACACGTCGATCATGCATGCACTGATGCACTCCTGCATGCAACGCACACACAACACCAGCGAGCACCTGCGATACGCACACCACCTCATCGCATCGCTCGACACACGGAACGATCCATCCTAACTTCGGGTCCACATGTCCAAGAACATCTCCTCCCTCTCCGGCCGACCGGACAAGGAACTGAACGATCCACTTTGGGAACGACTGCAGCAGGCCGCTGATGCCCATGGTGGTTCACCGGCAACGGAAGCACTGACACAGGTGGCCGATGACTTCCTCGTCGGCGAGGCCATCGCGTATGGCACCAGCAGCTTCTACGACTTCCTGCGCCGCGAGAACCAGGGGAAGAAGGTGTACGTGTGCAACGGCAGCACCTGCCTGGTGGCCGGCACGCAGGACAAGGTGCACCACGAACTGGGGAAGCACTTCAAGGAGGAGGATATCGGCCACATGTGCTGTCTCGGACGCTGCCATGAGAACAGCGCGTTCAACATCGGTGGCCATAACTACAGTGGTGATGCCATCAACGACCTTGACGGGATCCTTGCGACCAACAGCCTTCCATCCACCGAGGTGACGGACCGCCATCATGTGGGCACCTCCATGGCATCGCCCCTCCTCACCGCACCGATGCCCTCCTTGGAGGAATTCTATGCGATCTGGGAGCACGTGCTGAAGAGCGACAGTGCCGACATCCTCAACGAGATCAAGACGGCGACGATCCGTGGACGCGGCGGCGCAGGCTTCCCGATGGGCTTCAAGCTGGAGGCCTGCCGCAATGCGAAGGACGTGAGCGGTGGCGCAGGCGAGCGCAAGTACATCGTGTGCAACGCCGACGAGGGCGACCCTGCCGCCTTCAGCGACCGCTACCTGCTGGAGCAGCGTCCGCATCGCGTGCTGCTCGGCATGATGATCGCCGGCTACTGCGTGGGTGCCGATACCGGTGTGCTGTACATCCGCGCCGAGTACCCCGAAGCGGTGGAGATCGTGAAGCAGGCCGTCGCCGACCTGGAGGCCAGGGGCTGGATCGGCACCAACATCAAGGGCAGCGGCTTCAACTGGCGCTTCAAGGTGATCAAGGCCGCCGGTGCCTATGTGTGCGGTGAGGAGACGGCGCTGCTCAACAGCATCGAAGGCAAGCGTGGTGAGGTGCGCACGCGTCCGCCCTACCCGGCGCAGCAGGGTCTCTTCAACCGCCCCACGGTGGTGAACAACGTGGAGACGCTGGCCTGTGTGCCCTGGGTGATCGAGCACGGCGGCGAGGCCTTCACCAAGCTCGGCAGCGAGAAGAGCAATGGCACCAAGCTCGTGTCCCTGGACAGCGCCTTCAACCGGCCGGGTCTCTATGAAGTGGAATGCGGCACGCCCCTGCGCACGGTGATCGATGAGCTCGGCCAGGGGTTCAGGAAGAAGGTGAAGGCCCTGCACATCGGCGGTCCGCTCGGTGGCATCGTGCCCCTGCACAAGATCGACGCGCTGAGCATCGACTTCGAATCGTTCCAGAAGGAGGGCTTCCTGCTCGGGCACGCCAGCGTGCTCTGCATCCCGGAGGACTTCCCGATGATCGAGTACCTGGAGCACCTCTTCCAGTTCACCGCAGTGGAGAGCTGTGGCAAGTGCTTCCCCTGCCGCATCGGCAGCAAGCGCGGCGAGGAACTGCTGCACAAGGCCCGCACCGAAGGCTACCAGATCGACCGCAAGCTCTTCGACGACCTGGTGGAGACCATGGAGATCGGCAGCCTGTGCGCCCTGGGTGGTGGCCTGCCGCTGGGGGTGCGGAACGCGATGCAGTACTTCAAGGAGGAGCTGCAGGGGTACTTCCGGTGAGCGATCCGCCGTTGTGCGGGAAATGCAGTCGAAGATGAATGTGGATGCCCGTCACAAGCCACCAAGGCCGACCTTCAACTGGCGTCCCTATATAGTATGGTATGCGCTGGTCCTCATCGGAACAGTCGGCCATGGCCAGTCGCTCATCATCCTGGCCCATGATACCATCCGCTGGTGGCCACCGGAAGACACCCTGCTCCTCAACACCAGCAGCAGCGACCCCGGTGAGATCGTGATCGGGACCAGGAGAGGCTCCAGGATCACCTATCAGGTGGCCGGTGGTTCCATCGTTGTTCGAACGCTCGTGAACGACCAAGGTATCAAGATCGCGGAAGCGTTCTACCAACAGGGGAAGCTCCATGGAACCTACACGCGTTGGCTGGATGATGGCACCATGAAGGTGAGCGGCCATTATGAGAACGACATGGAGAGCGGGGAGTGGATCTTCTATCGCAGGAACGGCAAGCGCCAACTATCCGGGTCTTTTCTGCCTGATCCAGAACACCAATTGAAGGACTTCCTGATCCAATACCACCTACTTGAGGAGGATACGGGAGACCTTCTCATAGTCGAGTCCATGGCGCCTCAGCATTCACCTCCCCATGGGCCATGGCTCTTCTATGATGTGAACGGGAAGGTGGCGGGCATCATCCGCTTCGACAAAGGGATGGTGAAGGTGCTGCACTATGGTGATGTGGAGTGACCAGGTGAGGAACCGCGGGGCGCGTCGCATCCGCGGTCAACTGTACCATCCATGAATACCAAGCGGTACCAGCAGCACGTCAACTCCACTTCCTTTGACCGGACGCCGCACCTCCGTTGCCACCATCCTGGTCTATCGGCACAACACACGGTCTACGCACTGGGGCCTATCATCCGCCGGGGTGTGTGACCTTTACGATCACCGCCGGTCCGAGTCGCCCGGCAACCGGAAGAGCCGCAACGCATAGGCCACGGTGAGCATGTGCGTATTGAAGCCGGGCAGTCGTTCGCCAGCGAGCTTTACATTGTAGGCGTAGGTCACCCGTGCCTTGAGCAACCCGAAGCCGATCTCCGGGCGCCACACATAGAAGGGATCCTCCTCCGGGGCCCTGTAGTAGATGAACTGGGAACCGAACTCCACCACCGCCATCAGGTAGAAGCCGAACTTGAGCCCGTAGCGGTCCGGGTCGTCCACACGCATCTCGCCGCCCAGGTAGTAGCCCACATCAACCGGAAGGTGACCGGTGGCGCCGATATTGCGGCCGATGCCCAGCTCGGCGAAGCCGAAGGTGCCCTGGTTGTAGGCCGTCACCAGCACCACCTCATCCCGCTGATCCATTGGGGACCGGACCATCCACTCCTGGTCCACGCTCCGCTGGGCGAGCAGGTCCATGCCCGTCACCAGCACGGCCAGGAATGCCATGCTGCGAAGCGCTACGCCCAAGGCCCCGTTGTAGTTCAACCCGCTCATCCTCTTCCGTTGCGTTGGTCGTCCTTGGGCAGCCGCTTCAGCCGCAGGGCATAGGTAAGGCTCATCATGTGCGTGCTGATGCCCTCCAGCCGCGGACGCGAAAGGGCCAGGTTGTAGGCATAGGTCCATTTGAACTTGAAGGTACCGATACCGATCTCAGGCCGGAGCACCGTGCACCCATCGGCTCCCTGAACGTATTGGATCAGCTGCACCCCCAAGGCGGAAGCACCACCCACGTAGGCGCCCACCTTCAACCCCCAGAGCTCCGGTCGGTCCACGCGCAGCTCGGCACCCGCATGGTAGCCGATGTCGTAGGGATGGCGGGTGTGACCGAACTGGTTGCGTCCCAGCCCGACCTCCGCGAAACCGTAGCGCCCTTGGTGATAGCCTACGAGCAGGGTGATCTCATCGTGGTGCTCGAGCAACCGGAGTGCATGAACGGTAGTATCCGGCACCTGCGCCCGCAGGGTGACAGCGAGCAACAACGAGCTCGGCCAAGCACAGCCCCTACCCATGCTCACAAGGTACATTCCTCAAGACCATGACCATATCGACGCCATACCATGCAGCGTTCATCGTGTCCAACGCATCTTCGTGGCATGAGCGGCACCATCACCACGCACCACCTGCGCGATCGCTCCCGCCAGGCCACCCGGGTGGAGCACATCCAGGAGCGGAACGTGCCATTGCGAACGCCTGTGCATCGGCACGACTTCCACGAGCTGCTCTTCATCGCCGCGGGCACGGGCAGTCACATGCTGGATCTGCAGGCGCACGAGGTGAAAGCACCGAGCCTGCACCTGGTCTCACCCGGCCAGGTGCACCAGCTCACACGTTCGGCCGACATGACAGGCGATGTGGTGATGTTCGCCCCGGATGCCCTCCTTGGTCAGGGACATGCGGCGCGCAACGAATTGTTCACGCGGGCAGAGAGACCTTCCGCCATCGCATTGACCGAACTGCAGCTCACCGAAGCACGCGCCCTGATCGCGTTGATGGAGGCCGAGCTCGCCAGTGAACGCCCGTTGGTGGAAGTGGTGGAGGGCTACCTCGGTATCCTGCTGATCAAGTGCGCCGCGTGGAGCCGCCGGGCTGACGGATCGAACGCGGCGACGCGCGATGCCAGTGATCCGGTGAGGCGCTTCCTGGACCTGGTGGAGCAGGGGTTCCTTGCGGAAAGGACCGTGTCCCACTATGCCGGTCTACTGGCCATGACCGGCGACCATTTGAACGAACTGGTGCGCGAGCGGCTCGGACGCACAGCGAGCAGCGTGATCCACGACCGGCTGCTGCTGGAGGCCAAGCGCCTGCTGCTGCACGGCGATCTCAGCATCAAGGAGGTGGGCTACGCCTTGGGCATGAAGGATCCCGCTTACTTCACGCGGTGGTTCAGCAAGGCCGAGGGCACCCCACCGGCAGCGTTCCGCGAGGCCATCCGGGAGAAGTACAAGGCCTGACCGTACCTGTCCATTGTTGACCCTCACCAAGTCGGGGAGCTTTGCGGTCAACAACACCGAACGACCATGCGCACACTACTGATCCCCCTCTTCCTCGCACCGGTCATGGGCACCGCCCAATCGCTCTGCGACAGCCTCGCCATCGGGAGCTTCACCTACGACCCCTTCGCCAGCGGCCTGCATATCCGGCTGCTGAACAACAGCACCAGCTTCATCTCGTCCCCGTACTTCGATGTCAACGACGACCAGGGTGTGAACATCGTGCAGGGCTCGTTCGGCTTCTTCGGGATCCTGCCTGGAGATGACCAGTTGCACGTGCTTGAGGTGGGAGGCACCTTGCCTCCGTCGCCGTTCACTGGCTCCCTGGTCCTTCACTACTCCACCGTGGATGGCGACAACACCTGCACGTACCCGATGGATGCGGTGAGCCTCTGCCCCACCGACAGCTGCTTCCCGTTCCAGGTGTACGCCTTCTCGCAAAGCGGACCGATCAACGCCCAATTCGTGTGGACGATCAGCGATGCGGACAACGTGATCGTGGACAATGGAGCGCTAGAGCTGCAGGGGGCGGTGGAAGCGGTGGAGGCCGCTTGTGTGCCGCCAGGGGAGTACACCCTGAACGTGCAATGGCCCTTCCCGACCGGACAGCCTGTGCAGATCGGTGTGACCGCTTCCTACTTCGAAGCCGATCCGATCACCGTGGCCCTGCCCTCATCAGGCTCTGTGAGCATGCCGTTCACCTTGTTCGAGCCCTGCATCGACAACGCACAGGGCCTGGATGAAGCGCTTCAGCCTGCCGCCCTCATCGCCGTGGATGGTCGACTGGTCCGCATCAGCTCCACCAACGGCCTCCCGCTGGGCGACCTGATGATCACCGACGCCATGGGAAGAACGGTGCGCATCCTCCTGGCCAATGGCAGCACTGTTTCCGTGGACCTCGGCCAGGCGGCCGCCGGCACTTACCTGCTGCGCTCCATGGATCGCGCCGCAACGACGGCCGCACAACGCTTCATCCTCTTCTGAGCCATGCGCAACGAACGTCCTTCACACCATGCGCTCGACCGGCGGCGCTTCATCAAGGCCGGTTCGCTCCTGGGGCTTGGCTCGCTGCTCCTGCCGCACACCCTCCTTGCCAAGCCCTCTGAAGAAGGTGGCGGTTGCGACCCCACCACCGACGACATCCTCGGCCCCTTCTACCTGCCCGGGTCGCCGGTCACCACGCTCGTGGCCGAGCCCAACGAACCCGGCACGCGGCTATTCATCAGCGGCACCGTGCTCAGCAGCGATTGCGTAACGCCTGTGCCCGGGGCCATGATCGAGGTGTGGCAGGCCAATGATGCAGCCCAGTACGACACCTCTCCGAACTTCGAGCTGCGCGCCACGATGTACGTGGATGCCAACGGCCAGTATGCGTTCGAGACCATCATGCCGGGCGCCTACCTCAACGGAAACCAGTACCGGCCGAAGCACATCCACTTCAAGATCACCAAGCCGGGCTTCCCGGACCTGATCACCCAGCTGTACTTCGAAGGCGACCCCTACATCGCGGCCGACCCATGGGCCTCGCAGCCCGATGCCGCCGCCCGCATCATCCCGCTGAACACCCTCGGCGGCGGTGACCTGGAGGGCGTGTTCGACATCGTGCTCGATGGCGTGACCGGCATCAAGCCGAACCGCTACGGGCTGGACGGCGACCTGCTGCCCGTGCACCCGAACCCGATGCAGGACCGCGCGAGCATCCACTTCAATGTGTTCCGGCAGGCGCGCGTGGCGCTGCACATCGCCGACCTCAACGGCCGCGTGCTGGTCACCCTGCTCGATGAGCAAAAGACCCAGGGCCGCTACACCACCCAATGGGATGGCCGCGACGCAGCGGGCCGCGAAGCCGCTCTGGGCACCTACCTCTGCCTCTTCACGATGGATGGCCGGAGCGTGAAGGCGCAGCGGCTGGTGAAGGGTTGACGCAGCCTGCACCGGTTCCCGATCTGTCCACTTGAACAACGGGTGGCCATGTACCTGCTAGAGGCGGGATCCCCCGGGACGGCCGCTCCTATCTTCGTATGTAAGGCCGCCTGCCATGAAAGCGTCCCGGATGACGTACTGCGGCTCTAGGGTCCATGACCCATGTAGCAGCGTTCGGAACGCGTTCGATGTCTTCTTCGCATGGGACCAGATCAACACTGACCATTCGTCCAACATGAAGCCGCTATTGACCCACGTCTGCTGCCTGGTGCTCGGTGTACTTCCCCTGCTTTGCCTGGGACAACAACAGGCGAACACCTGGTACTTCGGGAACAATGGTGCCGGACTTCAGTTCGATGATGATTGCCACGTCACCGTGCTCACGGACGGACCGATCAATGGCTACGAGGGATGCGCCACGGTCTCCGATGCCTCCACGGGTGAGTACTTGTTCTGCACCAACTCGGCGCAGGTGTGGGACCGCAACGGCCAGCTGATGGCCGGGTCGGCCCTGGTGCCGAACGGCAACACGATCACCCAGGTCACCATCGTCCAGAAACCCGGATCAGACGATCTCTTCTACCTCTTCACCTCGGAGGTACAGGCCTTCTCCGGGCAGGGCTATCGCTTCCACGCCGTGGACATGTCCCTGAACAACGGGGCCGGTGGTATCGCGTTCACGGACAGCGTGCTCCACCCTTCCCCCGTTACGGAGAAGCTCACCGCCATCCGGCATGCGAACGGGACGGACGTATGGATCCTGGGCCATGCGTACGGCAGCGATGCCTACCTGGCCTTCCTGGTCACCTCCGCAGGTGTGAGCACGGTGCCGGTGGTCTCCCAGATCGGCAAGGTCCATACCGACCTCGGCTCGTCGGGATATGATGCCGTGGGAGAAGTGAAGGCCTCCCCCGATGGCTCGAAGGTGGTGGCGGTCACCCTGTACAATCCGGACATCGAGCTCTTCACCTTCAACAACGCAACGGGTACTCTGAGCGACCTGATCACCCTCCCGGAGAACGGTGCGTATGATGGGCTCGGAAATGCCAGCGGACTGTACGGCGCCTCCTTCTCCGCGAGCGGGGACCTGCTGTATGTAGGCCAATGGTTCAGTGCATCCGTGGCCAACGCGCGGCTCCTGCAGTACGATCTTTCCTCCAACGATCCATCGGCGATCATCGCCTCGCGCACGGAATTCCCCACGGCAGGGAACCCCTACAGCTTGAAGCTCGGACCGGACGGGCGGATCTACGTGGCCCATGCGGCCATGAACACGCATCTGGGTGTGATCGAGTTCCCTGATAGCGCCGGGCAGGCCTGCCAGTATGCGGATGACGGCCTGTACTTGCAGGGAAGGACCAGCAGCTGGGGCTTGAACAACATGATGGAGCATATCAGCCATTGCAGCCAGACCACATCCGTGACGGGTCCGACCGAGGACAGTCCTCTCGTCTCCATCCACCCGAACCCCTTCGCTGAACAGGTCAGCATCACGCTGGGCACCGATGCCTCCGCAGAGCTCGCCCTGTTCGACCTGGGCGGACGACGGGTCCTGACCACCCGTTTCCAAACGGGCCAGTCCCTCGATGTGAGCACCCTTGCCCCAGGCGTCTACCTCTATCGCGTGGTGCTCTCCACCGGGCGCACCGTGCAGGGAAAGGTCGAAAAGACCGGGGCGCAATAGGCACCGGTCAAGCCCAGCGAACGGGCCGGACCGGGTGGCGGCTCGCCCCACCCCTTCCTATCTTCGTGCGTCAACCTGCACGCCCATGACCCGGATGCCCGATGCCCGCGCCAAAGCCGAGGCCACGCCCCTGACCTCCACCGAGGTCGATGTCGCCTACATCGATGGTGTGGCCTTCCCCATCACCAAGGGGGAAACGATGCTCGCCTTCCTGAAACGGCACCTGGGTCCCAACCCCGTGCCCACGCTGTGCGACGCGCCCAACCTGGAGCCCTTCGGCAGCTGCCGCGTGTGCAGCGTGGAGGTGGCCCTCCAACAGGACGGTCCAAGCAAGGTGATGGCCAGCTGCCACACCCCCATCGCCAAGGGACAGTACATCACGGTGAACAGCCCGCGCATGGAGCGCCTGCGCAAGAACATCGTGGAACTGGTGCTCACCAACTACCCGGTGGAGCAGCTCAAGACCGAGGACCACGGGAAGAACGAGCTCTACAACGTGGTCGCGACGATCGGCTTCGACCTGGACAGCGTGCGCTACCCCAAGGGCGCCCACCCGCTCGATGCCGCCGGACCGGATGCCGCCTTCGCCAAGGACACCAGCCACCCCTACATGGTGAGCGACCTCAACAGCTGCATCAACTGCTACCGCTGCGTGCGGGCCTGCGACGAGGTGCAGGGCGAGATGGTGCTCACCATGGCCGGCCGCGGCTTCGACAGCTGGATCGCCAAGGGCACGGGCGAGAGCTTCAAGGACAGCGATTGCGTGAGCTGCGGCGCCTGCGCGCAGGCCTGCCCCACCAGCGCCATCACCGACGTGTTCCGCGCCAAGGAGACCAAGGCCGATGAGGTGGTGCGCACCGTGTGCACCTATTGCGGCGTGGGCTGCAACCTGGAGGTGAAGGTGAAGGACGGCAAGGTCGCGGGCATCACCGCGCCCTACGACGCCGAGGCCAACCAGGGCCACACCTGCCTCAAGGGCCGCTACGCCTTCCGCTTCTACGACCACCCCGAGCGACTGCGTACACCGCTCATCCGCAAGAACGGCGAGCTCGTGCCCGCGACGTGGGACGAGGCCTACGACTACATCGTGGACGGCTTCATCCGCATCCGCGAGCAGCACGGTCCGGACGCGTTGGCCGGCGTGAGCAGCGCGCGCTGCCCCAACGAGGAGAACTACCTCATGCAGAAGTTCTTCCGCGCGCAGGTGGGCACCAACAACATCGATGCGTGCGCGCGCGTGTGCCACAGCCCCACGGCCCTGGGCATGCAGAAGACCTTCGGCACCGGCGCGGCCACCAACAGCATCGACGACCTGAAGGACACGCACACCATCATGGTGATCGGCGCGAACCCCACGGACGCGCACCCGGTGACCGGCGCCAAGATCAAGCAGCAGATCATGAAGGGGAAGACCCTGATCGTGATCGACCCGCGCCGCACCGAGCTGGCCCGCTACGCGCACTACCACCTGCAGCTGAAGCCCGGCACCAACGTGGCCCTGCTGAACATGATGATGCACTACATCGTGAAGGAGGGCTGGGTGAAGCAGGAGTTCATCGACCAGCGCACCGAGGGCTGGGCCGACTTCAGGAAGGAAGTGCTCGCTGTGGACATCGATGCCATGGAGCGCGAGACCGGTGTGGACCGGAACCTGGTGCGCGAAGCCGCCAAGGCCTATGCCAGCTCACCCGCCGCCATGAGCTTCCACGGCCTGGGCGTCACCGAGCACTACCAGGGCACCTTCACCGTGATGCAGATCGCCGACCTGGCGATGATGACCGGCAACATCGGTCGCCGCGGCGTGGGTGTGAACCCACTGCGCGGCCAGAACAACGTGCAGGGCGCGGCCGACATGGGCTGCCAGCCGCACCAGGGCGCAGGCTATTTCGCGGTGGACGATCCCGCGAACATCCGGATGTACGAGCAGTTCTACGGCGTGGAGCTGCCCCACCACGCGGGCAAGAAGATCCCGCAGATGTACGACGCCATGCTGGCCGGCACGTTGAAGGCCTTCTGGGTGGCGGGCGAGGACATGGCGCAGACGGACCCCAACACGCTGCACGTGCGCAAGGCCCTGGGCCAGCTCGAGCTCATCGTGGTGCAGGAGCTCTTCATGACCGAGACCGCCAAGCTCGCCCACGTGGTGCTGCCCGCCAGCAGCTTCCTGGAGAAGAGCGGCACCTTCACCAACGGCGAGCGCCGCATCCAGCGCGTGAACGCCGCGGTGGAACCCATCGCAGGCACCAAGCCCGACGGCCAGATCACCTGCGACATCATGGAGCGCTACGCCGAGAAGACCGGCAGGCGCAGCGGCAACGCCAGCAAGGAGTACAACCCGCGCTGGGTGCTGGAGGAGATCAGCCGCATCGTGCCCTTCTTCGCCGGGGTGAAGTGGGACGAGCTCGGGGAGAACGGCAAGCAATGGCCGGTGAAGCCCGACGGCACCGACACCCAGATCCTGCACACCGATTCCTTCAAGCGCGGCTTAGGGAAGTTCATCTTCAACCAGTGGGAGAAGAGCCCCGAGGTGCGCACCAACGAGAAGGACTACCCCTACATCATCACCACCAACCGCGAGCTGGAGCACTACAACTGCGGCGCCATGACGCGGCGCACCGGCAACGGCGAGATCCTCACCGAGGACGTGCTGCTGATCAACCCCGCCGACGCCGAGAAGAACGGCATCGCCGAGGGCGACATGGTGTGCGTGGAGAGCCCGCGTGGCAAGGTGGACATCAAGGCCCGCATCACCGACGAGGTGAAGCCCGGCATTCTCAGCAGCACCTTCCACTTCCCGGAGATCATGCTGAATATCATCACGAGCAGCGTGAGCGACAGCCTGGCGATGTGCCCGGAGTACAAGGTGGTGACGTGTCGGATAAGGAAAGCGCGGAAGACGCACTTAAGGAATGCTGGGGAAGTGGTTGCAAAAGCGTGATCGTCGGCCGATCGACGAGAAGGAGAGCCTCCAGCATAGTTTGCTGGTTACCCTCTCGGCTTTGGCACAGACGAAGGATGAGCAATTGGCCTATGTGGGTATTGGCTGTGCGGTCTGTGATCTGTATCAGGACTTCGACACCTTTGGTGCTCGCCTTTACATTGAAGCAGATCATACTTATGAGCAGAATCAGGCCGTAATTGAACTCCGAGGAATGATCAGCGCTTTCGTCAACACCGAACATGAGTGCTTTGATCCGGAAGGCCTGGAACGTACTGACTGGTCCGCTATTCGCGTACAGGCCGAAAGAGCATTGAACTTGTTCGGCTTCAAGCTCACCGCACTACCACGCCCCATTGAGATACATCCTGGGTTTTGGAACACGGACATTCAATCACATAAGCTCCACCCGCTTTAGAACATGCTCGACTTCATAACCAGCAGCCAGCGCGACTCACTGGGCATCATTCGACAGGCACAGGACGGCGTGTGCCAGGAGTACCAGGTGGTGATCCCGCTGGGGCGGGACAGGCTGTGCCGGATCCGGAAGGCGAAGAAGGCGCACTTGCGGGAGGCGGGCACCTCCGCCAAAGGCTACGGTGCCTGAAAAGGGAGGTGGGGATAAGGAACTACCCGCGCCGGATCCTCATCCGCTTGTCGGAGATCACGGTGAAGGCCTTGAGCAATTCGGCACCGTGTTCCTTCACGGCTTGTGAAACGCGCTCAGCTTGTTCCGCTCCTGACAGCCCAGGCATCCGCACGAGCACCACACCTGCATGCACGGCCTTGAGCCGGAAGACCAATTCGCCGAAGTCCTTGTCCTCGGTGATGAGGAGAGCATCGCGTTCGCGGGTGATCCGTAACACGTCCTCATCCATACGGCCGGTCAATTCTGCGCGAACGACCACCAAGTCATGTCCATCCGCAATGAGTCGATTGATGATGCGGCCGTCCAGGCATTCATCGGCCACAAACCGCATGGTCTATCAGGAAGCGAAAGGAAGGTCGATGTCGTTGCGCACGGCGTCCGCTCCGTATTGCAGGCAGGCCTGCACGTTCTCGCGTGTAAGCTGCGGGTAGCCTTCGAGCAGGTCATCCACGCTCTGCCCGGCGGCGAGCTTGTCCAGGATCAGATCCACCGGAATACGGGTGCCCTTGATGCACGGCTTGCCGTACATCACTTGAGGGTCGGCGGCGATATGCTGGTGCCAATCGAGCATGCTGCTCAAAGATAGGCTAAGGCGATAGCAACACCCGCTGCCGCGAGTCTGTGATTCGTGGCCTTCACCCCCTCACACCCGCCCCCGTAACGCCAAGAACACCCTGCTCACCCACGTTACAAACACGGACGGCAGCCTCGATAGCTTTGCTACAAGTCGTGCAACCGTCCAAGGGCTCCTTGCTGTTACATCGGTAGCACTGCCCGGATCCCACTGCTTTTGTTCCTAGCCAGCGCGTTGTTGTGCGCGTTTAACGAACAACGACCCTCAGCATCCAAAGAAGCAACGCCAGGGTCGGCCATTCACTCACTGCCCGCCGGCTTCACGCGTGAGGCGGCAGAGGATAGTACCGAATGGGAATACCGTTACGAAGACCTGCTCTTCACAGGCAAAAGCGACGCTCCATTTACCGTGATTCTTGTCGGGCAACCGGATCCGTGGGCGCAGGACAGCACCTTGCGCGACACCCTCTTCCACGACGAGCGCTTCCTGATACGCGGGGACATGCATCGGATGAACTTGGCCTACCGTCGCTATGAGAGCAGGTACAAGCCCGAACTGTTCGCCGTTCCCCTGTACAAGGGCCACTTGGCTGAACCGCGGATCGGTTCCGATCCGAACGCGCGCGGGTTTCGGACCATGATCCGCAAGGCCTGCCGATAGCAAGGCGTGAACTTCGCCGGACATTACACCATTGCCGAATGGGGCTGCGGGGCCATGTGCGCCATGCTCGCTGTGGTGGACCGGATCGATGGTCGGGTGTACTTCACGGATATTCCGTTCGACACGTTGGACGGGCACTATGGCGCCGAATACACTCCGGAAAGCCGCCTGATCGTGGTAAACTCCGAACTAGCCGCTTGGAAGCCGGGCTACCGAATGTTGTTCGGTGGCCAATGGCCTTCTACCTACGTCTGGGATGAGAAGAGCAAGCGGTTCGAGCTGATCGAGACGGTTATCGATCCGCCCTGAAATAATCCCTCCGCTGTCGCGGGTCTGGTAGAACAAGGCCCCCGCTGCCGCGCGTCTGTGACCCGTGGCCATCACGCCAACCCTCGCGGCACCTTCCTCAACGCTGCGCTCGTCAGTCGGGCTCGTTCGCCCGGTGCCGGTCCGTCCGTGTGGTCGATGGTGTGTGCCGGTGTGCCTTCCACCCGCACGGTTGCGCTTATGGGAGCAGACTCGAGCATTACCTTCTTCACGACCCTTGTGATCCAGCTGCCAGCGTGGACCGATCTGCGCCACTACCTTGTTCCGAACATCCCGTTACACATGTACCACAGGCGCTACTTGATCATACCGTTAGTCCTGTCGGCGTGGGTGTTCATGGCCTCCTGCGACGCGCAGGTCCCGGAATCCACAGCGGGTGATGTGGTCGTTGCAGCATCGCCGGGACAGGAAGTGCGCATGGACACCGCCCAGATCTCCGACTACATCGTTGCGGCCTTGGAGGACAGCCAGGGCAACCTGTGGTTCGGCACCGTGGGCGATGGTGTGGTCCGCTACAGCGCCGACCCAGCGGTCGTTCCGGGAGAGCGCCTCCACTACTTCACCACGGAGGATGGCCTCGCCGACATGGTGGCCTCCAGCATCGTGGAGGATCAGGAAGGCCACATCTGGATCGGATCGCACGATGGCGCCACACGCTTCGACGGCAAGAAATTCACCGCGTACAAGACACCCGAGGGATTGCACGGACCTGGTTGCGTTCTGCTGGTGGACCGCAATGGGACCTTGTGGGCCGGCACCAACGATGGCGCCTTCCGCTTCGATGGCACGCGCTTCCAGCCTTTCGACATTCCCACTCCAGCGATCAAGGAACCTTCTCACAAGTGGGTGGCCGGCAAAGTGTGGGAGATCATCGAGGATAGCCGGGGTAACATCTGGTTCGGGCGTGATGGGTACGGCGCGTGCAAGTATGACGGCACGTCCTTCACGCATTTCACCAAGGAGGACGGTCTCTGCAGCAACAACGTGGCGAGCATTGTGGAAGACCCGCAAGGCCACCTCTGGTTCGGATCCATCACCTCGGACTTTCCGCCAGTACAGGAAGGTGGTGTGGCCCGTTACGATCCTTCGGCTTCGCTCAGGACAGGTGGCAAGACGTTCACGCAGTTCCCCCACATGAAAGGGCTGACCACGAACGACATCTATAACGTCTATAGGGATCGCTCAGGGAACATCTGGATCGGTGCGGTGCGTGTGGGCGCGTACAAGTATGACGGGAAGACCTTCACACTGTTCGACCGCACCGACCGGCCTGACCTTACCAAATACTTCGGCATCCAAGCGTTCGTGGAGGACCGACATGGAACGTTGTGGTTCGGCTTCAGCGGCGGGCTGTTCCGCTTCGATGGAAGTGCGTTCGTGAACGTGACGCGCGGCGGGCCGTGGCACCCGTGAGGAAGGATCAGCCCAGCTTCTTCACCAACCAAGCCGCACCGAAGGCCTCCACCAGGCTCCAGGGGATGGCGACGGGCAGAATGCTGAAGGGTAGCACACCGAGGTTGCCGATCACCAACCACATCAGCACGAAACCGATGGACCAGGCCAGGGCCACCGTCCCCAGCATGGAGAACCGCCTCGCGAGGATGAGCACGACGACGGCGAAGGCCAGCGACCAGACGCCCCACACCGCACCATTGGCCGGTTCCGCAGGGAAGGAGAGGCCTAGCGCGGAGTAGTGCACCGTCCAATGGTCGATGAGCACCACCTGATTGCGTACGAACTCGTTGATCGAGATCCAGACAGTGGCGGCAAGGATGGCGAGGGCGGTGCGCATGGGTGATTCCTAGTGCAAGCTACGCACCCTGGTTCGCCCGTTCCACTAGGGCGATGGCGCCGCTTCGTGGTCCGGATGAACCGGCACGGAACCGGTCCGTGCCATGGGCGCTGACCTCTTGTACCTGCGCTTCACAAGGTCGTACCGCCGGCACACCGGCCTGCCCCACGCCGATGCACAGGCGACACGGCCACCTTCCACCCGCAATGGACATGGACCGTCATCGCGTGATCACGAAGCGCTTCGCCAACACGCCATAAGGACCGGTGACACGCAGCAGGTACACCCCCTCCGGCAGTCCGGACACGTCGATGGCCGTTCGCTCCTGCATGAAGGTCGTTCCGGGCAGCACCTGCCTTCCGCTCATGTCATGCACCGCATAGGTCGACGCGGCGGCACCGGTCACGTGCAGAAAGTCCGATGCAGGGATGGGATGGAGCAGGAGCGACCGCCCCGCCGGCACCTGGGCGATGCCCGTGGCCGCTCCGGCGTAACACGGCACGTCCTCCCGCAACCCACCGCAATGGTCCTCCGCATCGGCGAACGCACGGATGCTGTCCACGCGGGCCTGCAGCGCCTGCACGCTGGCCAGTGGTCCGCCGGTCAGGGCGCGCGCATAGGTGAAGGCCACCATCACGCGGTGCACATCACCCGGGTCAAGCGTCAAAGGACCCATGCTGCCAACGGCCCTGCGATCAAAGCCAGCATTGCCCGCCGTCACCTCGCTCCAAGGGGCCTGCGCGCTACCGTTCGTGCCGAAGCCCAGCGGATCGGACGCCCCCGGATACAGGTAACGAGTGGTGGTGGTGGGATCGGCCGCGGGATCCGAGGGATGACCCACACCACCGTACACCCAGGCGGAACCATCGTTCCACAAGCCGCTCATGTACCCCATATACCCCGGTGGCAGCGACGGCTCCTCCGTGCCGGGGTAGCCCAACGCCGCATACGCACCGAAGTGGGTGAGCCCAAGCCGCTCGTTGTCGATGATGCCATCGCCGTAGCCATGGCCCCAGCCGGCATACGCGCTTCCCAGCTGGGCCAGTGCCTGCGCCGCATCCGCGACGTACGGGTTATCCGTGCCGTCCGCGTCCTGGTACATCCCGCACAGGATCGTGGCCCCGAACGCGGGCGGTTGTGCGCCGTACCCGGTCAGCCCGAGGGCATCCTCATCCAGGCTGTCGGCGTTGTACACGTACCACAGGTCGCGGGCCACATCACAGCCGATGTGATCATCGGTGGGGTTGCCCAGGTCGAGGTCGGTGAACAGGCCCACATGGACGTCCTGCAGCGACAACGTACCGCGGTTGATCAGGCGGTACTCGACGAAGATGGTGTGGTCCAACGCGGGGTTGTTGCCGCTGAACGCGAAGGGCCGCGCCTGCACCTCGAGCCCGATGGGCAGGCCGCCGCTTTCGGTGTGGGCGTCGAGCTTGTCGTTGAAGATGAGGTACAGGGACCTGTCACCGGGGGCACAAGGCGCATCCCCATCGGCCGGGTCGTACGCACCATCCCCATTGTGGTCGGTGAACGGGGCGAGGTAGAGGTCCTGTCCCTGGGTCACATCGCCGATGGCCGGCCAGTTGAGGAAGGAGGCGGGCACCTGGTAGCCCGGGAACTGCACTGCCGGGTCACAGTTGGGATCGGACAGGCACGCGAAATAGGCCCGGTGCAGCGCCACATCGGCGGCATCCACCTGCCACACCTGGTCCCATTGGGCGGAGACGGCCGGTGTGATGGAGGCGGTGCCATCGGTGGTCAATGGTCCCGGCCAGAAGTCCTCGCCGGTCTGGTTGTACCGCACGGCGGCGACATGGAGCTGGTTGCCGGCATCGCGACCGGCCACCCACAGGTTGGCCACGAAGAGCGGATGCGTACCGTTACCTGCGGGCACCTCGAACGCGGGAGTGCCGCTGGCCAGGTCCATGCCGATCATGCCATCGGCATGGAAGCGTGCGTTGATGGCGTTGACGCCGAGCTGGGCATAGCCCTGGGCGAACGCGCCGGTGACAAGGATGGAGTGCAGCGCGAGAAGGTGTAGACGATGTTCCATGGCCCCGGCATTTGGTCCAACCAACCTACCAGGTTCCGATCATCGCCGCATGTACCGCGCGAGCTACGGTGCACGGTGCGCAGCCATCGGTCGTTCGCACACCACGGTAAAGAGGGGCTGCGGAGCCCTGCGGCCCTGATCACGGCAGCCAGCGGCATTCGCCTTGGGGTCCGCAATACTTTCCTCCACCCTGTAATGATCCACCCTCCTTGTGCGACCAATGGGGAAAGAACGGAACCATGGACAAGGCAGAACGCACCGCCAAGCCCCTCCCGGCGAACTGGAACCGGGTGGGCTACATCGCCTTCACGCTGGCCGGCATCGGCTTCACCTTCTGGGGCAGCGACCGCACCCAGGGATCGATGTTCATGGCCCTGGCGCTCATCTTCGACCCCTACGACCAGACCGTGCCGTGGAACGAGCGGCCGCGCTGGGTGAAGGGGCTGCTGATCGGCCACCTCGGGCTCGCCGCTGCGCTGCTCGGATATGTGCTCGCCCGCTGAGCGCGACCTTCGGGAACGATGTCCGACGAACAGCGCTTCCTGTCGCTGATGCGCGAGCACCAACGCATCGTGCTGCGGCTCACGGGCCTGTATGCCAACGATGCGGATGAGCGCAAGGACCTGGAGCAGGAGGTGCTGCTGCAGGCCTGGCGAGGCTTCGCCTCGTTCCGGGGTGAGGCCAAGTTCAGCACCTGGCTGCACCGCGTGGCGCTGAACACCATCCTCACCCAGAAACGCCGTCCCACCGTGGTGGAGCGCCACGACGCCCTGGACCGGGACCCGCATGCCGTGCACGACCCGCGCCCCGCGCTCGACGAGGCTGACCGCCTGCGCGAAGCCCTGCGCCAACTGCCCGAGACCGACCGCGCCTTGATCGCCCTGCACCTCGAAGGCTTCGATAACGGCGAGGTGGCGGGCATCCTGGGCATCACCGCGAACCACGCGGGCGTGAAGCTGCACCGCATCAGGACCCGCCTCACCGAACTCCTTCAACCGCACTGAACCATGGACCTTCAACTGGCCTTCGCCCAACTGGCACCTCAGGACCCCGCCTTTGAGCAGCGGCTCAAACAGGCCACCAACGTTCAGCACCCGTCACACCACCCCTTGTGGAAGCTGCGCCGTGCGATCCGCTTGAACCTGATCTTCGGAACGGTCATCACGGTAGGTTACTTGGGGCTGTTCCCGTTCATCGGGGATGAGGTGGTGCTGGCGTTCTTCGCCCTCGTGCTGATGTACAACGTATGGAGCCTGGTACATACGCTTCAGCTCTACCGCCGTATCCCGGACCATGTGCCTGCGGACCATGACCTGATGAGCGTGCTGCGCCAGCAGGTGGCCACGACCACCGCGTGGATGAAGCTGCACCAGCGCACCGGTCTGATCATGTATCCGCTCGCGGTGACAGCGGGATTCCTGTTGGGTGGCATGCAGGGCTCCGGACTACCGCCGGAATTGTTCCTGGCCAAACCTGCTGTGCGTATCGCCTTGGTGATCGCGCTGATCGTGCTTGTACCCGTGTGCTACTTCCTGGTGCGATGGATGACCCATGTGGCCTTCGGTGTGCATGTGGAAGCGCTGAGAACGCACATCGCGGACCTCGAGGCCTGAGCCACGGCGGCCGACCGGGCCACCGCCTGGTCCGGTGATGCAGTGCATTCCCCGGCAACCAGTGGCTACCTTCACCGTCAACCAGGCATGCGAACTTCCATCGCCATCATCCTTCTTGCCGTAGCATCCACGATCCACGCCCAGGTGTACACCGGCCTTGTCGGTGTTCAGGGCAGTGGTCTGGACCGGGTCCTTGACGTGGCCTATGCCGCCAACGGTGACCGGATCGTGGAGGGCTGCTTCAATGGCTCGATGGTCTTCGGCGACACCACGTTGGTGGCGGACATTTCGGGCGACACCTTCGTGGGGCGGCTCGACAGCACTGGCAACTGGCTGTGGGCGCGCAACACGGGTGGGCAGCAGAGCTACGGCGGACAGTTGATCCTGGATGATGGGGGCGATATCTATGCCTTGGTGAGCGCATACAGACTGGTGAAGCTGAACGATTCGGGCGATGTGCTGTGGACCTTCGAGCAGCAGGGCCTGCAGGTGCGTGGCATGGGCTTGCTGAACGACGACGTTCTGTTGGTGGGCGCGTTCAACTTCACCGCCATCTTCGGGACCGACACCTTCAGCACGCCGAACTTCTACACCGACGGGTTCCTCGGTCGCCTGTCGGGGTCCACGGGCACCTGGGAACAGGCCTGGCACCTGCGCGGCAATGGTTTCTCGGATGCGGAGATCGCTTGGGGCGTGTCCGCCACCCCGCAAGGGGACATCCTCTTCACCATGGAGAGCGAAAGCCCGGCGGTATACGCCGGTGATGATACGCTGGTCGCACCTACCTCGAGCGACCAGATGTACGTGGTGGAGATGGACACCGCCGGCCACGTGAACTGGTGGACCTCATCAGTGGCCGGTTCGGCAGGTCCTCCAAGGCGCATCGTCTTCACCGCCGCAGGCGACCCCATCCTGCTGGGACGCTTCTACAGCTTCAACTTCGACTACGATGGTGTGGTGTATCCGCCGCCGGTGCTCAGTTCAAGCGATGATGCGTACGTGATGTGGCTGGGTGCCGGTGGGGCCCTGCAGAACATCGTGTTCCTCTGCGGTCCCGGCGATCA
>Ga0315900_10003892_pt1 | contig 21532 bp, 14 predicted proteins | sample LakEriMetagenome_FD_203521 | JGI IMG/M metagenome (GOLD analysis project Ga0315900, IMG submission 203521) | Freshwater fungal communities from buoy surface, Lake Erie, Ohio, United States - Buoy 12 MA114 | ecosystem: Environmental > Aquatic > Freshwater > Lake > Lake biofilm | place: USA: Lake... | reverse complement strand
AGCGCCGCGCCGCTCAGCGCCAGGGCGGCGAGCTGGCCGAACCAGGCGAGGCGCAGCTCCGGCTGCGGGGCCTGCGCCTGGCCGAACACCACCAGCGCGCTGAGCATCACAAACAGGCTTGCCATCAGGGGAAGCAACAACGCCAGACGGCGCATCCAGAAGCTCCATCGCGGGCGTCCGCCACACGCGATAATGGCTTCGAGATGGGGTCGGGATCAACCGCCGGTAGCGGCTGGCCAGCGCGGTGCGGGCGCTGTGGCGTAGGCCTCACTCGAAGGTGATGTCGCCAGGGGCGCGCGGCGGAAGACCAGCAGGAACTCCGCCCCCGCCTCGCCGCCCTCCTGCGCATTCGCCGCTGCGATCCGCCCGCCCAGGCCGCGCATGATGGTGCGCGAGATGGACAGGCCTAGTCCCGTGCCCACGCCCGGCGCCTTGGTGGTGTAGAAGGGCTCGAACAGACGCTCCAGCACCTCGGCGGTGAAGCCGGGGCCGGAATCGGTAACGCGCAGCGTGACCTCCTCGGCGGCGGGGCCGGGCTCGGCCTCGATGCGCAGGCGGCGGCGCTCGGGCGGGCGTTCCTGCAGCGCGTCGCGGGCGTTGAGGGCGAGGTTCAGCAGCACCTGCTCGATCAGGATGGGCTGGCCGATCACCGGGGGCAGCACATCCGGCAGGCGGATCTGCACCTGCACATTGGCGTCGCGCAGCGCCTGGCCGGCCAGCACCATCATGCCCTGGACGCAGGCGCCCAGATCCACCGGCTCCAGCGCCGAGACATCGACGCGCGAGAAGGCGCGCAGCTGGGTGACGATGGCCTTGGCGCGGTCCGCCTGCGCCATGATCCTGCGCAGCCGGGCCAGCGCATCCGGCACGCCATCCTCGCCCGATTCCAGCGCCTCGGCGGCGTTCTCGGCAGCCAGCGACATGATGGCGATGGGTTGGTTCAGCTCATGCGCGAGGCCGGCTGCCATCTCGCCCAGCGTCGCGAATTTCGCCGCCGCGGCCGCCTGCAGCGCCAATTCGCGCTCGGCCGAGATGTCTTCCAGCGCGCCGGTGACCTCGGTGCCCTCGGGCCCGCGGCCTAGCACGCGCGCCGTTTCGCGCAGCCACATCCAGCCGCCATCGGCGCGACGGAAGCGGTATTCGACGCTGGCCTGGACCTCATGGCGCAGCCGGTCCGGCAGGTCGGGGCCGAGCGGCAGGGTCGCCATGTCCATCCCGCGCGAGCGCCAGCCGGGCCGCAGCGCGGCCTCGGGCAGCCAGCCGGTGAGGCGTTCCACCGCCGGGCCGATCTCGGTCAGGCGGAAGCCGCCGCCGGCTTCGATCAGCGCGCGATAGGCGACGGCGGGCAGGGCTTCGTCCAACCCACGCCCAGGCTGGCCGCCGGGGGCGCGGCGCGGGCGCAGCGCGAGGCCGAGCAAGGCGAGGCTCAGCAGCGCCGCCAGCCCATAGGCGAGCCAGCCGGCCTCGGCCACGGCCTGCCGGGCCGTCGCGTCATCCAGCGCGGCCACCAGCACGAGGTCGCCCCCCTGCATCGGCGCGGCGGCGACGAAGAGGGGGTCTGCCTGCCAGCTCGTCTCGCCGCGCTGCGGCGGCGGCCAGGGCAGGCGCGCGCCCCGCGCCGAGGTCGCGACCGGCGAGCCCTCTGTGCGCAGCAGGCCGAGATCGAGACCCGGCAGCAGCGCCGCCTGGCCGAGCACCTGCTCCAGCCGGCGCGGATCCAGCGCGACCACCGCGATGCCGGCGAAGCCGCCGCGCGCATCGGCCAGCGGGCGGGTCAGCAGCAGGCTGCGCGGCCCGCCCGGCAGGTCGAGCAGCGCGGGGGAGAGCAGCGGTTCCGCCCGACCCGCGCGATGCACGGCGAAGGCCTCGCGCTCGGCCAGCGAGGAGCCCTGCAGCGCCGCATGGCTGGCCCAGAGGATGCGCCCGTTGCTGTCGGTGAGGGCGGCGAATTGCAGGCCATCGCGGCGCAGCAGGTCGGCCAGGGCGCGCTCGGCGGTGGTGAGGGCGGTCCGCTCGGTGCGCAAGGTCGCGGAGTGGCGCGCCTCGGTGGCGACCAGGGCCTCCTGCGCCAGGTCCATGACTGGGGTGAGAAGGGCGCGCGCGGCGCGGGCGGCACGCTCGACCGTCGCCTTCGCCTCGGCCTGCTGGGCGGCGGCGCGGTGGCTGGCATAGCTCGCCGCCACCGCCCAGCCGAGCGCAGCCGCAGCCAGCCCGCTCAGCAGCAGGGGCCAGAAGACGCGACGGACAGGGCGCGGGCCCTCGACGGCGATGGTTACGGTCCCCCAGAGCCGACAGCGCAGGGCGCCGCGGCAGGCCAAGACAGGCGGATGATCCGGTGCCCCGACCCGGGGGGGCGCCGGGGACCACCCCGATTCGCGTGCAATTCTACTTGAGGCGCAAGGGGGAGGCAGCCATGGAGTGGCGGCTTGGCCACAGGCGTTGCCGGAAAGCCGCAGAAAAAGGGGGCAACTACCCCTCCGCGCGTTCCAGCGCGGCGAGGCGCGCGGCCAGGTCATCCTCGCGGCAGAGCATCAGCCCGGTGAGGCCGACGCCGACGCGCCGCTTGGCGCGGTCGCCCAGCATCTCGCCATCCCCGGCATCGAGGTCGATCGCCACGCCCTCCGGCCCGGCGCGGCCCTGCACCACGCAGGCGATCCGCGCGCCGGCTTCGAGCGTGAGGCCGAGCCACGGCTCCACCGCCGCCCCGCGCAGCCGCAGCCGCAGCGCGAGGCCGCGCGGCGGCGCCTTGAGGTGCAGCAGCACCCGCACCGGCGTGCCTTGGGGCAGATCGGTGGGCAGGTGCAGCGTGGCCACGCCGTCGCGCGTCCAGGTGCCGTCGGCTTCCTGCCACCACCAGCCCAGGCCGTGGCGCATCGCCTCGGCCCAGGCGAGGTCGGAAGATGGCTTGCGCGCCATGCCGACGCCCATCGGCAGGTGCCGGCCCTCCGGTAGCGGCGGCAGGGGGGGCGGGCTTTCGGCCGGGGCGAGCAGGGCGGCGAGCAACTCCTCCGCCGCCTGGGCGAAGCTGCGCCCGGCGGCCGTGCGGTCGATCCGCGCTTCCAGGGAGAGGCGATGCGCCGGGTCCTGGATCAGCCGTGCGAGGGTCTCGACCAAGGCGGGCCGGTCCTGGCCGGGGAAGAACACCGCGCCGGGCGCGCCCGATTCCAGCAGCCCCGAATGGGCCGGCACCACGGCGAGCTTGCCCATGGCCAGGCTCTCGCTGACCGGCAGGCCCCAGCCCTCATGGTAGGAATTGGTGATGGTGAAGAGGCAGCGCGCCGTCAGCCCCGCCAGCGCGAGGTCCGACACGCCGGAGAGGAACTCCACCTTGCGGCGCAGCTCCGGCGCGTTCTCGCGCAGCGCGAGGGCGGCCTCGGCCTGCCAGCCGGGGCGGCCGACGCAGAGCAGGCGCGGCACCTGCGCCTCGCCGAGCTGACGGATCAGGTCGAGCCAAGCCTGGAAGACCAGCAGGTGGTTCTTGCGGCTCTCGATGGTGGCGACGACCAGCACGAAGGGCTCGCCGGGCAGGGGGGCGGGCAGGGCATCGGCGGCGACGGCAGCGGCGGCCGCATCGGGCAGCGGATCGACGGCGAGGGGGATGACGGTCAGCGGCGGCTGGCGCGGCAGGGCCGCCATGTAGCGCGCGCGATCGGCGGCGGTGGCCTGGGAATTCGCCAGCAGCGCATCGGCCTGGAGCGCAAGCGCCGAGAACCAGCGCGCATAGAGCCGAACCGTCAGGTCCAGGCAGTGCTCGGGCATGGCGAGCGGCACGCAATCATGCACGAAGGCGACGTAGCGCAGCGCCACCTCGGCGCGCAGCAGGCGCAGGCCGCGGAAGTAGTCCTCGATGCCCCAGGCATTGCCGAGCGAGGTCAGGGTGCAGCCATCGACCAGCGGCGCGTCGGGCCGCGCATCGGGCTGGAACAGGGCGGCGGTGGCGCCGCGCCAGGCCAGATCCTCCTCCCGCGCGCCGGAGCGCGCCAAGGCGAGCACGCGGCGGAAGGCCGCCTCCTCGACATGCCACCAGCGCCAGGCGGAGGGGTCGTAGCAGACAAGCACGATGGGCAGGGGCCGCGTGGGGCGGGCGAGCAGCGCGCCGAGGAAGCCCATCTGCACGCGCTGGATCCCCGTGGGCGTGCGGCTGTCCTTCACATAGTCCAGCAGGTCCGTGACATCGAAGGCGAGCAGGGTGGGTGCGCCGCCGGGCGTGGGGCGCGGCGCGGGCGGCGCGGCGTCGGGGTCCATGCGGCGATGGCGGCTCAGCGCCACCTCGCGCTTGAGCAGCGGGTTGTCGGGGTCGAGCGCATGCGCGGCATGCATCGCGGCGGCGGATTCCGCGCCCCGGCCAAGCAGGCGTAGCGCGTGACCCTCCTGCAGCCGCGGATCGGCGGCGAGCGGCGCAAGGGCACCTGCATGGCGGTAATGGCCGATGGCGTCCTCGACCTCGCCGAGTTCCTTCACCGCATGGCCGAGCTGGACATGCAGCTCCCAATGCTGGGGGCGCAAGGCGAGGTAGTCGCGATAGGCCTCGGCCGCCTCAGCCCAGCGGCGTTCGTCGCGCAACGCATCGGCGCGGGCGCGGATCTGCTCCGGGGTGGGCGTGTCGTCGGGCATCGCGCCTGCTTACGGCGCGGCGCGCGCGGCGTCCACGCTCAACCCATGCGGGTGCCGGCCTCGTCGAAGACGTGCCAGGCGCTGGCGGGCAGATGGACCGGCAGGGTCGCGCCGATATCGCCGGCGGCGATGGGCAGGCGCGCGGTGAGAATCTCGCCGCTCGGCAGGCGGCCATGGATCACGGTCTCGCTGCCCAGCGGCTCAATCAGGTCGATCTGCAGCGGCAGCCCGCCCTCGGCCACCACCACATGCTCGGGGCGGATGCCGATGGTGAGCTTCTCGCCCTCCGCACCCAGGCGCGGCGCATCGGCGAAGGCCTCGGTCGGGCCGGCCTTCAGCGTGGCACCGGCGCCGCCCATGGCGAGGCTCGCGGCCAGGAAGTTCATAGCGGGCGAGCCGATGAAGCCCGCGACATAGGTGTCGGCCGGCTGGCCCCAGACCTGCATGGGCGAGGCGACCTGCGCGGCGCGCCCGGCATGCATCACGACAAGCCGGTCGCCCAGCGTCATCGCCTCCACCTGGTCGTGCGTCACGAAGAGCGAGGTGACGCCGAGCCGCTTCTGCAGCCGGCGGATCTCCGCGCGCATCTGCACGCGCAGCTTGGCGTCGAGGTTGGAGAGTGGCTCGTCGAACAGGAAGAGCTTGGGCTCGCGCACCACCGCGCGGCCCATCGCCACGCGCTGGCGCTGGCCACCGGAGAGCTGGCGCGGCTTGCGGGAAAGAAGCTGGCCGATCTCGAGCATCTCGGCGGCCTCATGCACGCGCCGCTTGATCTCGCTGGCGGATTGGCCGCGGATCTTCAGGCCATAGGCCATGTTGTCGAAGACGGTCATGTGCGGATAGAGCGCGTAGTTCTGGAACACCATGGCGATGTCGCGATCCGCGGGCTCCAGCGCCGTGACGTCGCGCCCATCGATGCGCACCACGCCCGAGCTTGCGGTCTCGAGCCCTGCGACGATGCGCAGCAGGGTCGATTTGCCGCAGCCCGAGGCGCCGACGACGACGATCATCTCGCCATCCGCCACGTCGAGGTCGATGCCGTGCAGCACCTGCGTGGCGCCGAACTGCTTCTTGACCGAGGTCAGCGTCAGCGTTGCCATTACTTTTCCGTCTCCGTCAGGCCCTTGACGAACCAGCGCTGCATGAGGACGACCACCGCGACGGGTGGGATCATGGCCAGCACGGCGGTCGCCATGATCACATTCCATTCGTTCTGCGCGTCGCCGCTGCCGATCATCTTCGTCATGCCGACCACCACCGTCTCGAGATCCTTGTCCGAGATGATGAGCAGCGGCCAGAGATACTGATTCCAGCCATAGATGAAGAGGATGACGAAGAGGGCGGCGATGTTGGTCACGCTCAGCGGCAACACCACGTCCTTGAAGAAGCGCATCGGCCCTGCGCCGTCGATCTTCGCGGCCTCGACATACTCGTCGGGGATGGTCAGGAAGAACTGCCGGAACAGCAGCGTGGCGGTGGCCGAGGCGATCAGCGGCACGACCAGGCCCGACATGGAGTTGATCAGGCCCATATTCACCATGACCTCGAAGGTCGGGATGATGCGCACCTCGACGGGCAGCATCAGCGTGATGAAGATCAGCCAGAAGGCGATCATGCGGCCGGGGAACTGGAAGAACACCACGGCATAGGCCGAGAGCAGGGAGATCGCGATCTTCCCCACGGCGATCAGCACGGCCATGTTCAGGCTGTTCCACAGCATGATCCAGGCCGGCACGCCGCCGGTGGTGCGCACCGCGGAGCCGCCGGTGACCCAGGCGGAGACGTAGTTGGCGATCGCCTCGCCCCCGAACCACAGCGGCACGTCGCCGCGGCCGATCGTGTTCACGTCATGGGTCGAGCCCACGATGGTGATCCAGATCGGGAAGGCGAAGACCAGTACGCCGAGCGCGAGGATGATGTGCGCCACATAGCGCCCCATCGCCTGCCGCCGCGCGGTGGCGCGCGCGAGAGCGAGGTCATCGGCTATTGAGGCGCTCATGGGCAACACCCGAAACCAATAGCGGAGGCGGCCTGCCGCACTTCAGGCAGGCCGAGCGCGCGGATGCGCGCCGCGCACCACCGACCCGCGCGGCCGGGCGCACCAGTGGCCTGCGCGAAGCCAAGGCCGCGGATGCGGCCGCACGGCGCTTGAGTGCACACTAGTAATGCACCTTCTTCTCGATGAAGCGGAACTGCACGGCGGTCAGCACGATGACGATTGCCATCAGGATCACGCTCTGCGCGGCACTGGAGCCGAAGTTGAGGTTCTGCACGCCGTCCACATAGACCTTGTAGATCAGCGTCGTCGTCGATTGGCCCGGGCCGCCCTGGGTCAGCGCGTGGATGATGCCGAAGGTGTCGAAGAAGGCGTAGACGATGTTGACCACAAGCAGGAAGAAGCTAGTCGGGGCGAGCAGTGGGAAGATGATCGTCCAGAAGCGCCGCACCGGGCGCGCACCATCGATGGCGGCGGCTTCCAGCACGGATTTCGGGATGCTCTGCAGCCCGGCGAGGAAGAAGATGAAGTTGTAGCTGACCTGCTTCCAGGCCGCGGCGAGGATGACCAGCAGCATCGCCTGGTCGCCATTCACCTTGTAGTCCCAAGGGATGCCGATGCCGTTCAGGAAGCGCCCGAACAGGCCGATCTGCGGGTGGAACATGAACAGCCACAGCACCGCCGCCACCGCCGGCGCCACGGCATAGGGCCAGATCAGCAGGGTCTTGTAGGCGCTTGCGCCACGGATCGCCTTGTCCGCCTGCACGGCCAGGAACAGCGCCGCGCCCAGCGCGATGACCGCGACGGAGGTCGAAAACACCACCGTGTTCCACCCGGCCGCGAGGTAGTTGGGGTCGGCCAGCACATCGGTGAAATTCTCGAAGCCGACGAATTCACGCGACAGGCCGAAGGCATCCTCGCGCAGGAAGGAGCTATAGATCGCCTGGCCCGCGGGCCAGAAGAAGAAGATGCCGGTGATGACGAGTTGCGGCAGCAGCAGCAGCCACGGCAGCGCGGTCCCCTTGAAGATGACCTTCTTGCGCAAGTGCGGCATCCCCCGTTGAACGAAAAAGGGGGCGGGCGCTCGGCCCACCCCCCGGTCGCATGGCTGGCGGTATCAGCCGCCGCGGTTCTGACGCTCGAAGTTGCGCAGCACCACGTTGCCGCGCGTCGTCGCATTGGCCAGCGCCTGCTCGGCGGTCTGCTGGCCCTGGAAGGCGCGCTCCAGCTCTTCCTGGATGATGGTGCGGATCTCGACGAAGCCGCCCAGGCGGATGCCCATCGAGTTCTCGGTCATCTGGCCACCGCCACGCAGCATCTGCTGGATGGGGATGTCGGCACCCGCATTGGCGGGCAGGTTGTAGAAGCCCGAGGCACGGACCTGCTCGAAGGCGGTGCGGGTCACGGGCAGGAAGCCCGTATCCGTGTGCCACTTCGCCGCCACCTGGGGCTGCGCGATGTAGGCGAAGAAGGCGGCGATGCCACGCAGCTCGGCGGCGCTACGCGTCGCGTTGGGGCCGCGGTTCATGGTCCAGAAGGACGCACCGCCGATGATCGAGTTGATCGGCGTCGTGCCCTGGTAGACCGGAAGCATGCCGACACCCCAGGCGAACTGCGCCTCACGCTGGATGCGTGCGCGCAGGCCGGAGGAGGCGAAGATCATCGCGCATTCGCCCGAGGGGAACAGCGCGTCCGCCGCGCCATCGCGCCCGCCGTAGCGGAACAGGCCTTCGCGCTGCCAGTTCACCAGGTTGTTGAAGTGGCGCAGCAGCAGCGGGTTGTTGATGCGGAGCTCGGCATTCATGCCCCCCATGCCGTTGCCCTGCGTGGCCAGCGGAATGTTGTGGATGGCGCTGAACTGCTCGACCATCAGCCAGGTCGGCCAAGCGGTGGTCATCGGGCAGGCGACGCCGGCGGCCTTGAGCGCGCGGGCGGCGGCCTCGACCCCTTCCCAGGTCTCGGGGAAGGCATCCGGGTTCAGGTTGGCGCGGCGGAAGGCGTCCTTGTTGTAGAACACCACGGAGGTCGAGCTGTTGAACGGCATCGACATCATCCGCCCATCCGGCAGGCTGTAGTAGCCGCGCACGCCGGGGAGGTAGTCCTGGAAATTGATGGTCGTGTTGGTCTCGGCCAGCAGTTCATGCAGCGGCTTGATGGCGCGCCCGGCGGCCATCATGGTGCCGGTGCCGACTTCGAACATCTGCACGATGTGCGGCGCCTGGCTGGCGCGGAAGGCGGCGATGGCGGCGACCATCGTCTCGGGATAGGCGCCGCGGAAGCTGGCGACCACGCGGGTGTGGTTCTGGCTCGCGTTGAAATCGGCCGCGATCTGCTCGAGCATCCCGCCCAGCGGCTGGGTCAGCCCGTGCCAGAAGGTGATCTCGGTCGGCGCGGGCGCCTGCGCCACGGCGGGCGCGGCGAAGTTCATGCCGGCCAGCGCGACAGCGCCAGCCATGATGGTACGGCGAAGCATCGGCCTCTCTCTCCCCAGATGAGTTGGTCGCGGGCACCTAACCGGCACGCGTTGCGTCGCTTTTACAGTTTTATGACAGACCGGTGAAGGGGCGTCTTGCCCCTCACGCCACGGTCGCGGCGAGCCGCAGCCCGGCGATCATCGAGCTGCGCAGCAGATAGGCGTGCGCCTTCGCCGGATCCGCGGCGGTGGCTTGCAGATCGGCCAGCAGGGCGGCGCGCCGGGCCGGGTCGCGTTCGCGCATCCGCGCGCGGTTGCGATCCGCCTGGGCAATGATCTCCTGCTTCGCCACGGGCTGGCGGCGGCGGGTGTAGCGATCGAGCAGCGATTCGTCGGCCGCGCCGCGCAGGATGGGCAGCAGCGCCGCGGCCAGTTCCATCGCGTCATGGATGCCGCCATTCATGCCCATCCCGCCGGCCGGGCTGTTGAGATGCGCGGCATCGCCGGCCAGCACCAGCCGGCCGAGGCGGTAATTGTCCACGATGCGCTGGTGCACGCGATAGGGCCGCAGATCCGGCACCTCGTAGGGCGTGCCCTTGGGGTGGATCGCCTGCAGCTTGCGCTCGATCGCCGCCGGTTCCAGCGCGTCCTCCACGCTTTCGCCCGGCGCGGGGTAGAGGCTTGCGCGCCACTTCCCTGGCACGCGCAACAGGGAAAACGTGCCGCTGAAGGCCGCGTGCTCGGTCCAGATGTAGTTGACGTTGGACAGGCCCTCGAACACCTCGTGGAAGGGGAAGGTGGTGGTGGCGAGGATGGTGGTCTCGGGATAGGTGTCGCCCGGGAAGTCGAGCCCCATGGCGCGGCGCACCACGGAGCGCGCGCCGTCGCAGCCGATGACGTAAGGCACGCGCAGCGGATCGAAGCCTTCGCCACTGAGCGTCACGCCATCGGCATCCTGCGCCACGCTTTCGACGCGTGCGTTGAAGACGAGATCGACCGCGCCGGCATGCTCCGCCGCGAGCTTGGCGAGGATGATTCGGGAGAGCTTCCACTGCTCGGCCTGCAGCCGATAGGGATGCGCCGTGTCGTCCTTCAGCACCGAGAGGTCGAAGAAGGCGCGCGCGCCATCCTCATGCCGGCGGATCTGCCAGTTCGGCGTCACCAGCCCCTGCGCGATCAAGGGCGCGGCGACGCCAAGCTCGTCGAGCATGTCGAGTGATGGCGGGTGGAAGGTGCTGGCGCGCAGCGCTTCGGAGATGTCGGCCTCGGCCTCCAGCACCGTGCTGGCGACCCCCATGGTGGAGAGCTTCAGGGCCAGCACCAGCCCCACCGGGCCGGCGCCCACGATCGCCACGCGCAACTCGCTCATGTTCGATCCCTTGCTCAGTCCCTGAGTGCCCGGCGCATCGAATCACGGATCGGCGCGGTCAGGTAGTCCAGCGCGCTGCGTGTCTCGCCCAGCACGAAGATCTCGGTCGGCATGCCGGCGTTCAGGCGAAGCCCGGGGATGCGCGCCACCTCGCCTGGGTCGATCTCGGCCCGCGCCAGGAAGAAGATGTTGCCCTGCTGGTCGGTCTGCTGGTCGGCTGAGACATAGGTCAGGTGCCCCGCGAGCAAGGGCGTGGTGCGCACGCGCAGCGCGGTGAGGCGGATGTTCACGCGGCTGCCTACCGTCAGTTGCTCGACATCGGTGGGGGCCACCTTCGCCTCGACGATCAGCCGGTCATCGACCGGCAGCAGGTCGAGCACCGGCTGGCCGTCGGTGATGCTGCTGCCCGGCGTCACGAAGCGGATATCGGTGACGATCCCCGGCTCGGGGGCGAGGATGTCGCGCCGGCCGCGCACATTCTCCGCCGCCAGCACGCGCTGCTCGGCCTCCACCAGCTGTTGCTGGGCGTCCTGCAATTCGCGCGCGATCTCCTGCGCGCGGGTCAGGCGGAAGGTGGAGAGCTCGAGCTCCGCCTGCGCGATGGATTGGCGGAACTGCGCCTCCTGCGCCGCGTAGAGGCCGATATCGCCGATCGCCTGGGCTTCCAGCCGTTCGAGCTCACGCACCCGGCTCATCAGCGCGAAGCCGTCACGCGCGAGCGGCCGCTGGCCGGCGAGGTCGGCGCGCAGCGAGGCAAGGCGGGAATTCGCCGCCACCCGCTGGGCGGTGGCCGCCACCAGCTTCTCCCGCTCCACACCGACGCGCCGTTCCGCAACCGAGACATTGCCGTCGAAGGTCTCCCACCGTGCGGTGAAGAGCCGGCGCTCGGCGGCCAGGATCGAGGCCAGTGCCACATCGCGCTGGGCGGCGCTGACAAGTTCCGGCGGCGGGGTGAATTGCCGCTGGTCGGCCTGCTCGGCGCGCAGCCGGGCGAGGCGCGCCCCCAACGTCAGCGCCTGGGCGCGGGCCTGGGCGGCGGCGGCCTCGGCCACGGTGGGGTCGAGCCGCAGCAGCACCTGCCCGGTCTCCACGCGCTGGCCCTCGCGCACCAGCAATTGCTGCAGGATCCCGGGTTCGGAGAGCAGGATGGATTTGCGCCGCCCTTCGGCCACCAGATTGCCGCTGGCCACCACGGCGCGCTCGATCGGCGTGATCGCGGCCCAGAACAGCAGCCCGCCGCAGCCAAGTACCAGCAGTGCCAGCGCGCCACGCATGATGCGCTGGACCGAGGGCAGTGCGGCCGCGGCCTCGGCCTCTGCGAAGGAGAGGGGGATGGATTTCGGCCCGCCCAGCCGTGCCGTGCTCATCGTCCGGATTCCAATTGATAGGTGCCGCCGCGGCCCAGCCGCAGCACCTGGTCCATATGGCCCTGCCAGAGGTTCGGATCATGGCTGACCACGAGGCAGGCCGCGCCGGCGGCGCGCGCCGCCAACACCGCCGCGCGCGTGGCCTCCCGCCCCTGGGCGTCGAGCCCGGCCTCGGGCTCGTCCAGCACCAGCAGGGCAGGGTTGCCGTAGAGCGCGCGCGCAAGGCCGATCATGCGCCGCTGACCCATCGACAGCCCGCCTGAGGGCCCGGCCTCGGTCGCATAGCCCTGGGGCAGGCGGCCGATCATCTCATGCGCGCCGGCGAGCCGCGCGGCCTCCACCGCGCCCTCCGCATCCTCGGGGCCGAAGCGGGCGATGTTGTCCAGCACGCTGCCCTCCAGCAGTTGCACATCCTGCGGCAGGTAGCCCAGACGCGGGCCGAGCAGGGCGCGGTCCGCCGCGCGGGTGTCGATGCCCTCCAACAGCGCGCGCCCGGCCTCGGTCGGCAGCAGGCCGAGCACGGCGCGCAGCGCGGAGGATTTGCCCGCGCCATTCGGCCCGACCACCAGGGTCAGGCTCTGCGGCGGGCAGGTGAAGGTGAGGTCCGACAGCACCGGGCGGGTCGCCTCGGGGGGCGTGAAGGCGATGCCCTCCACCACCAGCCCGGCCGGCGCATCGGGGGCGGGCGGGCGCGGCGGGGGCGTGGCGAAATTCGCGAAGAGCTCATGCAGCCGCCGCCAGGCGAGCGCCGAGAAGGCCCATTCGCGCCAGCCCAGCACGATGCGCGCGATCGGGCTGGTGGCCGAGCCGGTGAGCATCATCGCCGCGATGATGCTGCCCGGCGAGGCCTGGTCCCCCAGCGCCAGCACCACGCCCACCAGCACCACCACGCCCTGCGCCGTGTAGCTGGCGAATTCGGTGATGCCGCGCAGCGCCCGGGCGCGCGATTGCGCGGCGTCGCTGCCGGCGAGCGCGCGCGCCTGGGCGGGCTCCCACCGCCGCACCACGGCCCCCAGCATGCCCATGCCCTCGAGCAGGTCGGATTGGCGCAGCCGGCCCTGCAACTCGCTGGCGGTCTGCAATTGCCGGTCCGAGGCCTGGCGCAGCATGCCGCGCGTCGTGCGGTCCAGCACCACGCCCAGGATGCACAACAGCACGCAGGCCGATCCCGCCACCACGGCGTAGACCGGGTGCAGCAAATAGAGCACCCACAGGCAGATCGGCACCGCCACCATGTCGAACAGATCGGCGATGCCGCTGCCGCCCAGGAAGCGGCGCAGCTCCGCCGTGTCCTGCAGCGCGGCGAGGCCCGGGCGGCGGCTGCCCGCCAACGCGCTGCGCACCGCCGCCTGGAGGGCTTCGATCGACAGGCGCCGGGTGAGGTTCTCGGCCAGCGCCGACATCAGCGCCGCGCGCACCGCGCGCAGCACGCCGGCCATGACCAGGGCGATGACGAAGGCGATGGTCAGCAGCGTCAGCGTGTCCATCGCATTGGCGGTGGCCGCGCTGTCGAAGATGTGCATGGTCAGCAGCGGCATGCCCAGCAGGCAGGCCTGCCGGGCGATGGACATGCCGAGCACCACCAGCAGCAGGCGCGAGAAGACCGGCGCCTTGCCCAGCGCGGCCGCGACCTCGCCGGCCGTCCCGCCGCGGATCATGCGGCCTCCTCCCGGCCCGGCTTCGGCCCGGCGATGGCCGGCCGGCCGGGGGCGGCCAGGATCTGCCCGCCGCGCAGCACCAGCACGCGATCCGCGGCCTGGAGCAACGCCGCGCGGTGGGAGGTCAGCAGCACGCCCACGCCCTGCGATGCCAGGTACCGCAGCGTGCGGATCAGCCGCTGCTCGCCCTCGGCATCCAGCCAGGCGGCGGGTTCGTCCAACACCAGCAGCTTGGGGTCGCCATAGAGCGCGCGGGCGAAGGCCACGCGTTGGCGCTGGCCGGTGGAAAGCGGGCCCTCGGCGCGGATCAGGGTGGAATAGCCGGCCGGCAGAGCCGAGATCAGCCCGTGCGCCTCGGCGAGTCGCGCCGCCTTCAGCACCGCCGCCATGTCCGGCGTGCCGAGCCGCGCGATGGCCTCCGCCACCGTGCCATCGGTCAGCAGCGGGTCCTGCGGCAGGTAGCCCACCTGGCGGGCGAAATCCTCGCGCTCCCACTGGGAGGTCGCATGGCCATCGAGGAAGCAGCCGCCGGCGGCCGGCTTGAGCATGCCCACCGCGATGCGCAGCAGTGTGGTCTTGCCCGAGCCCGCGGCCCCGGCCAGTGCCACCACCTCGCCCGGGGCGACCACCATTGAGACCTCGCGTAGCAAGGGCCGCGCGGCACCCCGATGCGCCCAGGTCACGCGCTCCATCACCAGGCGTGCCTCGCGCACCGGGAAGGCGGTGGCGGCTTCCGGGTTGCGCTCGGCGCGCAGCAGGCCGTCCAGGCGCTTCCAGGCGGAGAGCGCGGCCCCCCAGTCATGCGCGGAACTGCCCAGCCGCGCGAAGGGCGATACGACCTGCCCGATCACCATCATCGCCAGGATCATGCCGAAGCCGACATTCACGCCATAGGCGCCGAGCACCGTGCCCACCACCAGCGCGCCGCCGCTGGCGATGCCCGCGATGGTGGCGAGCGCGGCGCCGATCCAGCGCGAGGTGGCCTGCGCCTCGGCCAGGGCTTCGGCGCTCTCATCCATCCGCTTTTCCCACCGCCGGGCCAGCGTGTCGCGCAGCCCCATCGCCTCCACCGCTTCCGCGCAGCGCATCGCATCGGCAACCAGGCCCGAGGTGCGGGCATGCGCATCGTTGGAGGCCAGCAGCGCCCGGCGCATCGCGCGCTCACCGGCGAAGGAGAGCAGGGCGGAGAGCAGGCAGCAGACCAGCGCCCAGGCCGCGAAAGCCCAGTGGAAGATCATCAGCAGCAGGATCATCACCGGCACCAGCACGGCATCGACGATTGAGGTCAGCAGCGGCCCGGCGAGGCCGCGGCGCAGCTCCTCCACATCGCGCAGCGCCTGCCCGGCGGCGATGTCCGACCGGCCCGGCTCGCGCGCCACCGCCAGCACCAGCGGTGCCGCGAGCCGGCGCGCAAGGCGATGCGCGATGGCCAGCAGGCCGAGTTCGCGCAGCTGGTCGAGCGCCACCAGCAGCGCCACAGCCACGCCGAACACGACGGCAAGGCCCGCGAGCGTCCACCCATTGCCGGTCGGCAGCACGATCTGCCACAGGGTGAGCTTGGACAGCAGCACGCCGAAGGTGGCGAGGCTGATGGCGAGGCCGAGGGCAAGGGTCAGCTTCGCCGCGGCCCAGATCTCGGCCCGCACCACGGTGATGACGTCGCGCTCCGGCGTCTCCTCCGCCGCGGCGGGGCGTGACATCGCCCGGCGATCGCCGGCGATGGCGGGCAGGGGGGCGGATACCGGCGCGGCGCCGCGGCCCGGCATGGCGTCTAGAGTGCCAGCACGAGGGCGAAGGCCGCCAGCGCGCCCAGCCCGAAGACCGAGAGCAGCGCAATCAGCACCGCCTGCCAGGTATCGATCCCCTGCTTCGGCGCCACGCGCTCCATCGCCGCGACCTGCTGCAGCTGCGCCAATTGGTCATCGAGCCGCGCGACCCAGGCCTCCAGCACCGCCAGGCGCTGCTCGGATTCCTCGGGTGCGCCCCAGGCCTGCGGCACGGGCTGCTCGGGCTGGTGCACCGGCAGGGCGGCGAATTGTCCGGCCAGCTCGCCCAGCCGCGTCTCCAGCTCCCGCTGCCCGGCGGCGAGGCGCTCGATCGCCTTGACCATCTGCGGATTGGCCGTGGTGGCCGGCGGGCCGCCGCGTTGGAAGAGTGGCAGCGGTGCCTCCCCGCCATCGAAGCCGCGCGCTACGGCGATCAGTTCGGCCCGGCGCTCGGCCCAGGCGGGCTTGAGGGGAAAGCGGAAGCCATGGAAGGCATCGCCGATGCCCGCGCGCATCAGGTCGGCGCGGTGGCGGTCGGCGACGGTTGTCGCCAGCGTCTCGCCATCCAGGCGCAGCTCGACCACCACGCGCTCGGTCGGGTGGGCGGGCTCGAAGGCCCAACCATCGATCAGCGCGCCAGTGAGCCCATCGACGAAGCCGCGCATGCCGGGCGCGGCGGAGGCCTCAGCGGGCTCGGACACGGGCACCTCGCGCGGGCTTGGAGGCCGGGCGGGCCGGCGGCTTGGCCTTGCCATTCGCCTTCGCCTTCGCCTGGGGCTTCGGCTTGGCGGCGTGTTTCACCGGCGGCCCTGCAGGCGGGGCGAGGCCGAGCAGGTGGCGATAGAGCGCAAAGTGCTCATCCGCCGCCGCGGCGATGCTGCGCACCGGGCGGATGCCCGAGACCAGCTTCTGCCACAGCCGCGGCTGTTCGGCCGCGCGCTGCATCGCAGCGGCCAGGCCGGCGCTGTCGCCGATCGGGAAATGCAGGCCATCGATGCCGTCGCGCACCGATTCCGCCATGCCCCCGACATTGCCGCAGATCACCGGCCGGCCATGGCGATGCGCCTCCATCGCCACCAGCGGCGCGTTCTCCCACCAGATGGAGGGCATGACCACCCAATCCACCTCGGCCATCTTCGCCGGCAGGTCCTCGGCATTGTAGAGTCCGTGGTGGCGCGCGCCGGGCGCGGCCTCGACCGCCGCCTTGAACTCGGCGAGGAACTCATCGGGCTGCCAGGCCGTGCCGCCATGCAGCGCCAGCTCATGCGCCACGCCGGCCTTGCTCAGCCGGGCGGAGGCGCCGAGAGCGACCATTGGTCCCTTGAAGCGGTTCACATGGCCGAAGAAGCCGAAGCGGTCGCGCCGCCCGCCGGGCGGCAGGGGGCGATGCGGGGCGACGGGGGCCTCGGCGATGCCATTGCGCACCACCTGGATCCGGGCCGGGTCCCAGCCGGCCGCGACGAAGCGGCCCTTGAGGAATTCCGACGGCGAGAGGATCAGATCCACCCCCGCGAAGGCGCCGCGCACGGCGAGCTCGCGCAGCACAAGGTCCGTGCCGCCCCGGCCGGGGAAGCAGCGGCGGCAGGCATCGAGGCTCGGGCCCTGGCAGAGCCGGCCATCGATGGTCAGCAGCTGGCCTTCCTGCGGGCAGAGCGCGAAGAAATCATGCAGCGTGACGATGATCTTCGCCCGCGGCGCGACGCGGCGGACCAGTTCCAGCGTCTCCAGCCCGAAATACAGGATGTGGTGGAAGTGGATGATGTCGGGCGCGAAGCCCTCCACGAAGGGCCCGAGTTCGCCCATTCCCCAGGTATCGAGCTGGGCGAGGTGGAAACGGTCGAAATGGCTGAGCCAGACCAGCATCTCATCCGGGTGGCGCCCGGCCGCCTGGAACAGCGTGCCGGGGCGGCGCTCCCGGTGCTGGCTGGTGACCGCGCCCAGGAACAGCCCCTCCACCCCGTGCCGGTCGCGCAACTCGCGGAACAGGCCCCGCGCCACGACTTCGGTGCCGCCGGGCTGCAGGTCTGGGTGGTTGTGGCAGAAGACGAGAAGGCGCATCGGGGCTTGGGGCTCACGGATAAGGCGGGCGGCGATCACGCCAGCGGGAAGTGGCACCGAAACCGGGGCGCTGCGCAAGGCCTGACGATGCTGCGGGGGTGTTTTCAGGCGGCGGCGTGGGTCTCGCCCAGGCGGGGGAAGGCCTCCATGAGGGTCTCGATGGTGCTGGCCCAGCGGCGATGGTGCAGGCGGCGGTTGTAGGCGGCCGCGACGGTGCCGGCATAGCCGCCATGCTGGGCGATGGATTGGCGCTCGAAATGGAACAGCTCGGCCGCGGGTTCGTAGAAGATGCCATAGCCGGCCTGGCGCAGCCGCAGGCAGAGGTCGCTGTCCTCATAGTCGCCCACGATGTAGTCGGCATGAAAGCCGCCCACCGCATCCCAGGCGGAGCGCCGCATCAGCATCGCGGCCCCGGTGACGCCGGGGGTGAAGCGCGGCCGGTTGGCTTCCGGATAGTATCTCGGGAAGCCTTTGAAATAGTGGCAATTGTACCAGTCATCGAGCGGCCCGCGCGCGAAATACAGCCCGGCATGCTGCAGCGAGCCATCGTCGAACATCAGCTTCGGCCCAACGCAGCCGATGGAGGGGTCGCTCGCCAGCCGCGCCAGGAGGGGGGTGAGCCAGCCCGCGCGGTCCGGGATCACGTCCGAGTTCAACTGCAGCAGCGCCGGCGCCGTGGCCAGGGCCGCACCGGTGTTGCAGGCGGTGGCGTAGCCGGCGTTGCGGCCATGCAGGGCGAGAGTCAAGGGCAGGTCGGTCAGCCCGCAGATGCCGCGCAGCAGATGCTCGGCCTCGCCGCGCTGCTCGGGGCTATCGAGCACCATGATGATCTCGCTGGCCCGCAGCATCGGGTCGCGCGCGAAGGCGGCGACCTGGTGGCGGACGAAGCGCAGGTTGCGATAGAGCGGGATCACCACCGAAACCGGCGGGTCCTTCGGCCGCGTGCCGATCTGCACGACATCGAGCCCGACCGGCTCGGCCGAGGCGGCGCGATGCAGCCGCGCGGCGGGCGGCGAGAGGCAAAGGTCGAGCATTTCGGGCCCGACATCCAGCGGGTTCACGCTGCGCAGCACGGCCTCACGCGCCTGTGCGGCGGGCAGCAAGGCGGGGCCGGCGATCAACTCGATCGCGTCGCCCGAACCGAGCGCGACCTCGACCCGCCACTGCGCGACGGGGCCGGGCCCGGCATCGGGGATGTGCACGGCGAAGCCGGGGCGCGGGTCGGGGTTGCCGAAGGGCGCCTGCTCGAAGCGCTTGACCACGTCGGGCCGGCTGGCCGGGAACAGGGCCGTCATGGGCACGGGGATGGCGCCGAAGGGCCCGCGCAGCGTCAGCCCGCGGATCAGCTTCAGCGGGTCATGCATCCAGCCCACGAGAAAGACGCCGCCGCCCTGGTCGGAGATGGCGCGGTCGATCGCCGCCGCGACGGCATTGGCGGGTTCCGCCGCTGCACGGGGCGGGGCCATGGCGAGGACCTGCGAATCGCGGATCGCGTCCTGGCACCAGGGTTCCTGGGTGTAGCGGCGCAGCGCGGCGAAGGCTTGGCGCATCAGCCCGGGCGGAGCGCCGCCACCCAGGCGGGCGAGTTCGACCAGCGTCGGCGGGGCCGGCAGGCCGGCGGGCAGCAGCAGGGGCAGGGAGTCGGCGCGCAGCAGCAGCCCGCCCGGCGCACCGGGGGGCATGGGGGTCAGCCCAGCCTCGGGCTCCGGCACACGGGCCAGCGCGTGGGGGGTCAGCAGCCAGCCGCCATGGTCGGCGCGCCAGAGCTGCCGACCGAGGCTGAGCGTGACCATGGGGCGCATGCCCTCCGGCGCCGCATGGGCAAGCCGACGAGCGAGGGTGAAGAAATCCGAGAGGAAGCCGGCATCGCCGGCGGCGCGCAGCGGCCCCGCTGCCTTGCTCGCGATCAGCGCCAGCAGCCGCGGCACGCTTGCCAGGCGCTCGGCCAGAAGCGCCAGGGGCTCGGCGGCGCCAAGCGACGCCCAGTCCTGTGCGCCACTGCGCTGAAAGAGGGGACCGGCGGGGGCGCGCAGCAGAAGCAGCGCCTGGCCTTCGGTCAGCGCGAGTTGCGAGGCGGCGCGAAAGGGGGCGCCGGCCTCGGTGCGGAATTCGAGACCACGCAAGATTTCGGCCGTGCCCTCGACGAGCACGGCCGCAATTTCGGCACCGAGCCGAAATACAGAAGCTGAGGCCAGGGAGGGCGGCGAGGCCTGCCCGTCCGAGGCGCCTGGGCTGCTCAAGGCAGGCTGATCAGACGATCTGGACGATCGAGTTGATGTTGGCCGCCACGTCGCCCACGCCGATGCCCTGCAGCGTGATGCTGTCGCCGCCCAGCGTGATTACGGCGTTGCCGAAGCCGTCCGCGCTGACGAAGGGCAGCAGGTCGCCCGGCAGGGTAACGCCCGAGCCGTTGATGTTGCCCGCGATCTGCAGGACGTCCTGGCCGATCTGGAAGCCGATGATCAGGTCGTTGCCAAAGCCGTCCTCGAACTCGAAGGCATCGGCGCCGTTGCCGCCGGCCATCGTGTCGTCGCCCGCGCCGCCGATCAGGCTGTCCTGGCCACCCTGGCCGAGCAGCGTGTCGTTGCCCGAGCCACCGATGAGGGTGTCGGCACCGCTGCCGCCGAACAGGCCGTCATTGCCCTGCTCGCCATAGATGCGATCCGCCCCGCCTTCGCCGAAGACGACATCCGCGCCCGTGCCGGCGAGCACCACGTCGTCGCCGCCGCCGCCGAGGACGGTGTCGTTGCCGCCGAGGGCGGCGATCACGTCATCGCCCCCGCGACCGTCGATGAAGTTGTTCTGGTCGTGGACGGTGGGCGTGAGGGCCTCGTCGCCGCTGCCACCATAGATTGAAGCGAAGCCGGACATGAGGAGCCTCCAAACCGCGTGGGCGGGCCGCGTGAGCAACCCTGACCTATGCCTTCATTAAGAACCGACTGCGATGGAAGTCAACCGAAATTCACGCCTGCATGGCTGGCCATGGATAGGGGTGTTGTGGGTCAAGTCCTTGAAAATCATGGGCCGACCCAGCGAGTGACCTGGTCCGGCGGGGTGCCATCTTGCGGTGCAGCACAACACGGAGTCGTGAGGCAGCCCCAATGTGACGAAGTCATTGCAATTGTTGTGTTTCCTGGCCCGGATTCGCGGTGCCTCCCGCCCGCCGGCGGCGACACGACGCCGGAACGAAATCCGCGGGAAAATCTGCCGGACGAATGAAAAATAAAAAAATGTCTCATTTCTGAATCGCGTGGCGGAAGACCGGGCCTGGATGGCTACCGCTTCTTCCGGCTCGCCTTCGGCGGGGGCGGGGGCGGGGGCGGGGGCGGGGCGGCGGCCGGCTTGCCCGGGCGGGGGCGGCCACGCGGGGCGGGGGCGGCCGGCGCGGCAGGTGCCACGACCGGCGCCGGCACCAGCGACAGCAGGGGCACCTCGGGCAGCAGCACGGGCGCCTCCAGCGCCGCACCGGCGGCACAGAGCGCCCCACCCGTGGCACCCGGCCCCGTCGCTTCGAGCGCCGCCACCAGGGCGACGCGGCGCCAGAGCGTGCCGGCCAGGGCAGGCGCCTTGCCGGCTGCCGCGAAGGGCGCCTTCGGATTGGCCGCCAGCGCGGCGGCGGCACGGCGCAGGAAGGCGCCGGAGGGCGTGTGGTCGGGCACCGCCAGCCAGATCAACCCCGCCTGGCTCGCCGCCAGCGCGGCCGCCGCGGCGCCACCGGCGCTGGACGAATCGGGGCCGGGCTGCAGGCGCAGCAGGCGGTGCCAGCGGCGCGCCGCAAGCTGCGCCCCCTCGGCCACCTTGGCATCGGCCGGATCCTCGAGCAGCACGACCTCGCGCACCGGCATGTCCTGACGGAATACCGCATCCAGCCGATGCGCGAGCAACCCGCCCTGGCCGCGCCCGGGCACCACCACGGCGATGTCGGGCAGGCTGGGCAGCACGGCGCCGAGCAGCGTGGTCGCCGCCTGGCGCGGATCGAATCGCTTGCGCGCGGCGTTGAAGGCCAGGCCGCGCGCGGCCTCGGGTGGCGGCGCGGCGAGGATCGCCCGCGCGGCCTCGGCCATCGCCTCGACATCGCCCATCGGTACGGCCGAGCCGGCGAAGCTTCCCAGCAGGGCGGGTGTGCCGCCCGCGCCCGTGAAGGCCACCACCGGCAGCCCGGCAGCGACCGCCTGCTGTACCAAAGCCGGCAGTGGGGCCTCGCGCGCTGTCAGCGCCAGCAGGTCGGCGGCCGAGAGCAAGGCGCCGGGTTCGGCCAGATGCTCCACCACCCGCAGCCCGAGTGGGGCCA
>Ga0315900_10003890_pt1 | contig 21536 bp, 22 predicted proteins | sample LakEriMetagenome_FD_203521 | JGI IMG/M metagenome (GOLD analysis project Ga0315900, IMG submission 203521) | Freshwater fungal communities from buoy surface, Lake Erie, Ohio, United States - Buoy 12 MA114 | ecosystem: Environmental > Aquatic > Freshwater > Lake > Lake biofilm | place: USA: Lake... | reverse complement strand
GGCGGTGGCGGTGGCGGCCAGGGCGGTCGCGGACGTGGCGGCCAGGGGCCGCGCCGCAACCACAAGGGGAACGGCGGCGGGGGCGGCCACAGCCACGGCCAGGGCCCGCGCATCCCGCAAGGCGCGCCGCGCCTGCCGGACGATGACGAGGATTTCCAGCCGCGCCTGGGCGCCCACCAGCCGGCCAGCCCCTTCGTGCACCGCGAGCCCGCGCCCGTGCGCAGCAACGACGGCCAGCCCGACCCGCTGCGCACCAGCGTGGACAGCATGGGCGGGGGGAAGAAGAAGGGGTTTTGGAGGCGGTGAGGGGGCGTGGGCGGCCCCCCCGGGGCGAGGGGGCCTTTTGCTTCGGGAATGAGGGGGTCGTTTGGGTGCCCGAGGTTCAGGGGTTCATTCGTCCTTTTCTTGTGGGTCGTCGTCGGGCATTGCGTTTGGAAGGGTGAATAGGTCAACCGCTGACACGTCGTCTCTCCCGTGGATGACCTTGAAATGCACGACGCCTGGCGATTGAGGTCCGCCTGGTCCTGGCTTTGGCGGCTGTGCTAGACCGGAGAGCTCTGCTTCCCGGGGCCTTGACATTGTCCTCTCCTTATAGGTGCGCGACGGTCTGTTTTCATTCCCGGGCGCGCGCTGGCGCTGATCGGCTTGCGTCGAGCTCGGGTCGTTCCGTTGAGACGAGGTGTCTACGTCCGGTGTGAGAACAGGATCCACGGGCGGGGGCGGGCGTCCGGTGGGAGTGAGCGGCAGTGGCTCCGCCGCCAGTTGCGTCGTTGGCGTCGGTGAGGTGGGGCCGCCCATCCCCTCGCGCCCCGAATTTTTCTTGTAATGGATTGTCGTCCTCGGCGGGTCGTATAGTGGATCGTCGGGCCCAGGACGACCGCCGGAGTTTAGTGCTTCACCCGGGACGAACGGACTGGAGGAACGGCTTGGGGGGCTTGGCCGCAAAAATAGACTTCCTGTCAGTCCAGCCGGCATTGCAGCGCGCATGGGATGTCCGAGGCTTCCATTTGGCTCTGGCCCGACCGGCGAGGTAACCGAAGGTAATGAATCGTCTGGAACAACATACTTCGTGTCCGGCCGGGCATCGCGGCACCCCTCATGACCGTGCATGGTTGGGACATTTGCACCGAATCCCCAGGCCCCAGCGTTTGCCGGCTGAGCTTTAGACTCATCCCGGGCTCGCGAACCCGAAGGAATAGCGATTCGTTTAGCTTGAAAAGCCTTCACGAGACTTTTGCAGATACTGAAACCTTTCAAGCTCCCGCTAGAACTCGGGAACTGAGGCTGTGCACCCGACACCGCAGCCGCTGGCGATGAGTCCGCCCAAAGGCTCACCCCGCGAGTTTGCGCCCATCCCAAACGTTCGAGAACTTTGTTCCGCAGGTTCGAGCCGCCCTGTGACGCCATGTTTTCCGCCAGCTCATTCGCCAACTCCGTCTTCGATTGGTTGATTCGCTGCGCAAGCGTTTGGGAACTACTGACTGAACCCGAATGCTCCCAAGGCACCAGCAGAAAAGTCAATAAAACATCAAGGGCCAGATCTGAGCTCGGAAGGCCGTTGGCCGTTGACGCCTGCCTGAGCAAATAGGCTTTGGCGCTCTCGAAAGCATCAATTTCCGACGATTGACTTGAGTAGGGATGACTCAGGTTTGAGCTCGTGATCGATTGAAGAAATCGATCTAAATTTTCCGAAAATTCGTCGCTGAATCCGCTGGATTCCCCGCCCACGGGCTTCGCGGCATGCTTGCCGTCGTACGGGCCTGAGCCGGCAACGCCGAAGCCGGGCTGGGTTGGTCCGTTTGGTCCGTTTGATCCGGCTGGGCCGTTTGATGGTTGCATGGAGTCACCTGAATTGAAAAAGGGAGAAACAGGCGCGGCCCGTCATCAACACGCAGACAGCCGTCCTCGTGGGTACCCCGACACCGAGGTCGGTTCCGGCGGGGCATGTGCCAAGTCCCCCAATCGTCAGGGACTGTGGGCGGCTTGCTGATGCTTGCGCGGCCGCTACGATCACGCCATGACCCAAGCCGCTCGCCCCATGGCCCCTGGCCGCCCCACCATCCTGATCACCGGCGCCTCCCAAGGTATCGGCGCCGCCTGTGCGCGACGCTTCGCCCGGGACGGCCAGGCCGTCGTGCTGGCCGACATCGATGACGCCCGTGGCCAGGCCTTGGCCGCCGAGCTGGGCGGCACATACCTTCATTGCGACGTGGGCGATGCCAGCCAGGTGAACGCCTGCGTGGCGGAGGTGATGCGCACGCACGGCCGGATCGATGGACTGGTCAATAACGCCGGCATCTTCAAGGCTTCGGACTTCCTGGCGATGACGGAGGCAGACTTCGACGCGGTGCTGCGCGTGAACCTGAAAGGCGCCTTCCTGATGGGCCAGGCCTGCGCGCGGGTGATGGCGGCCGCCGGGCGCGGGGCGATCGTGAACATGAGCTCGGTCAACGGCTTCCTGGCGATTCCGAGCATCGCGAGCTACAACGTGAGCAAGGGCGGCATCAACCAGCTGACACGGGTGATGGCGCTGGCCCTGGCCGACCAGGGCGTGCGAGTGAATGCGGTGGCGCCGGGCACGATCGCCACCGAGCTGGCCGCGAAGGCGGTGCTCACCAGCGATGAGGCGCGCGAGCGCATCCTGAGCCGCACGCCGCTGGGCCGGCTGGGCACGCCGGAGGAAGTGGCCGAGGTGGTGGCCTGGCTGGCCAGTGATGCAGCCAGCTATGTGACCGGCGAGATCGTGGTGGTGGACGGCGGGCGCATGACCCTCAATTACACGGTGCCGGTGCGGCCGGCGAAGGACTGACGGCCTGAGGCTGGCCATAATCTGACGCCATGCGACTCCTCCACACCATGCTGCGCGTTGGCGACCTGCAACGCTCCATCGACTTTTACACCCGCGTGCTCGGCATGAAGTTGCTGCGCACGACCGACCGGCCCGAGCAGAAGTATTCGCTGGCCTTCGTGGGCTACGGCAGTAATCCCGAGCAGGCCGAGATCGAATTGACCTACAACTACGGCGTCGAGTCGTACGAGATGGGGACCGCCTATGGCCACATCGCGCTGGGGGTGGCCGATGCCTATGCGGCCTGCGAGAAGATCCGCGCGGCGGGCGGCGCGATCACGCGCGAGCCGGGGCCGGTGAAGGGCGGCAGCACCGTCATCGCGTTCGTGACGGATCCCGACGGGTACAAGATCGAGTTGATCCAGCGGGCGGCCGAGGCGTAGTCCGCCGCCCGGCTTTCAGAGGATGAAAGGCCGCCCGGTGACGGGCGTGGTGGGCACCGCCATGTCCTGGCGGGCCATGATGCCAGCCTCCCAGGCCAGGCGGCCCGATTCGACCGCGAGCCGGAAGGCCCGGGCCATGGCCACCGGGTGTCGGGCCTGGGCGACGGCGCTGTTCAGGAGGATGGCGTCGAAGCCGAGCTCCATCGCCTGCACCGCATCGCGCGGCGAGCCGATGCCGGCATCCACCACGAGCGGGACATCCGGCAGGCGCGCGCGCAGGGTGCGCAGCGCCGTGGGATTGAGCAGGCCCTGGCCGGAGCCGATGGGCGCGCCCCAGGGCATGAGGATGCGGCAGCCCGCATCGAGCAGGCGCTGGCAGGTGACGAGGTCGTCGGTGCAATAGGGAAAGACCTCGAAGCCGTCCCGGGCCAGGGTGCGGGCGGCCTCGACCAGCTCGAAGGGGTCGGGCTGCAGGGTGTGTTCATCGCCCACCACTTCGAGCTTGATCCAGCGGGTGTCGAACAGTTCGCGCGCCATGCGGGCCAGGGTGACGGCCTCGGCGGCGGTGCGGCAGCCGGCGGTGTTGGGCAGCAGGTGGGCGCCGGTGGCACGCACCAGGGCCAGGAAGTCGTTGGGGCGGCCGTCGCCGGCGAGCTGGCGCTTGAGGCCGACGGTGACCACCTGCGTGCCCGAGGCGGCAATGGCCTGTTGCAGGACGGCGGGTGAGGGATAACCGGCGGTGCCCAGGAAAAAGCGGCTGTGCAGGCGGACGCCGCCGAGGTCAAGGGGCGATGTGGCGGGGGCCGGAGCGGTGGATGCGGTCATGGCGGTGATGAGGCGGTCAGCCCCCGGTGATCGGCTGGAAGGTGAAGACCTGGTCGCCGGCCTGCAGCGGGCGCAGGGCGCGCGCGTCGCGGGCGACGAATTCCTGGTTGACGGCGGTGGCCAGGGCGGCGGGGGAGTCGGCCAGCTGGGTGACGAGGTCGGCCAGGGTGCTGCCTTCGGGCATCTGTCGGGGCTGGCCGTTGACGGTGATGTCGATCATGGCGCGGTGGCGGCGAGGTGAGGAGCGAGGGGGTGGGGAGGGGCCGCAGCGGGCGCGAGGGCGGAGTCAAGGGTGCCGGATGCGCCCAGCGCGCGTTCGACCAGCGCGGGCGCGATGAGCCAGCCATGCCGGAACAGGCCGTTGAGGCGAGTCAGGCCAGGCTCGCAATCCAGCCGGGGCAGGTTGTCGGGCAAGGCGGGGCGCAGGTTGGTCTCGGTGTGCACGACGCGGGCCTCGGCCAGCGCGGGAATGACGCTGTGGGCGGCGGCCAGGAGTTCGACGGTGGTGCGCAGCGAGATGGGGGAGCGGTCTTCGCTTTCGATTTCGCTGGCGCCGACGAGGATGCGGTCGTCGCGGCGCGGGACGATGTACACGCGGTGGCGCGGATGCAGCAGGCGCAGCGGCCGCGACAGCGCCACGCCGGGAGCCTGCAGGTGCAGGATCTCGCCGCGCACGCCGCGCACCGGCAGCTGCGGGCGGGCGCCGGTGCCGCGCAGGTCGAACACCCAGTCGGCACGGACGCGGCCCCGCGCGGTGTGCAGCTCGCCGGGTTCGGCCCGGGTGACGGCCTGCCCCCAGTGGAAACGGGCGCCGGCGGCCTCGGCGCCCGCCGCCAGGGCGGCCATGGCCTGCACGGTGTCGATCTGGCCTTCATGGGGCAGCAGCCAGGCATGGGCCGGGCCGCGCACGTCGGGTTCAAGGGCCGTCAGGTCGGGCAGGGACAGGGCCTGCGGCGCATGGCCTGCGGGGGCCTTGTCCGCGAGCAGGCCGATCACGCGGCTGGCGGCGCCTTCATCGCCGCGATGGGCCAGCAGGAGGCTGCCACGCCGGTGCAGGTCCACCGGCTGCGGCAGGCCGGCCAGCAGGTCGGGCCACAGCTGCAGGGAGCGCAGGCCCAGGGCGAACACGTCGTCATCGGCGCATTCGAGTTCAGCCACCGGGCTGAGCATGCCGGCAGCGGTCCAGCCGGCGGCGCCACGGGTGGAGGCATCGGGCAGGGGGTCGTAGACATCGACCGCATGGCCGGCGCGCGCCAGTTGCCAGGCGAGCAGGCGCCCGAGCAGGCCCGCGCCGGCAATGGCGCAGCGGCGGCCGCCGGCGGCGCGGGCATCGCGTGGGGAAGTGGCTGGGACGAGGGGGGCAGGCATGCGGGCTCTTCTTCCGCCGGTATGAACCGGATCAAGTTCACGGGTTCGGCGATGGCCGTCTCAGCGGAACCGGCCCACGTGTGGACCGGCTCCGCACCCCGGAGCGAAGCTGCATTGTAGGCAGATCGGGGCGCGCGGGACGGGACGGGGCAGGCACGACCCCATGCGCGCAGGGGCGAGGCGGGCGTGCGACAATTTGCGCTGCTCCGGGGTGCACGCATGGCGTGCTGAGATCCACACCCGTGAACTTGATCCGGTTCATACCGGCGTAAGAAGAGCCCATGATCCCTGCTGCCGATTCCCTCACCGCCCGCACCCTGCGGTATCCCCGGGTGCTCACCATCGCCGGCTCCGACAGCGGCGGCGGCGCGGGCATTCAGGCGGACCTCAAGACCTTCAGCGCGCTCGGCTGCTTCGGCATGAGCGCGATCACCGCGCTCACGGCACAGAACACCCTGGGCGTGCGGGCCATCCATGCGGTGCCGCTCGAGATGCTGGCGGCGCAGATTGACGCGGTGGTGGAGGACATCGGCACCGACGCGGTGAAGGTGGGCATGCTGCATTCGGCCCCCACGGTGCGGGCGGTGGCCGCGGCGATCGACCAGCACCGGCTGGCGCGGGTGGTGCTGGACCCGGTGATGGTGGCCACCAGCGGCGCGACGCTGATCGACCGCGAAGCGATCGAGGTGCTGGTGTCGGACATGTTCCCCCGCGCCGATCTGGTCACTCCCAATCTGGATGAAGCCAGCCTGCTGGTAGGCCGGCCGCTGGCTACCGAGGCGGACATGGAAGCCGCCGGGCGCGAGCTGCTGGCACGCGGGGCACGGGCGGTGCTGGTCAAGGGCGGTCATCTGGCCGGCGGGACGGTGAGCGACCTGCTGCTGCAGGCCGGGGCGCCGCCGCACTGGCTGCGGGGGCCGCGCATTCCCACCGCCAACACGCACGGCACCGGCTGCACGCTCTCCAGCGCGATTGCGGCGCACCTGGCGCAGGGGCTGGCGCTGCCCGATGCCGTGCGCGAGGCGCGCGCCTTCGTGCGCGGGGCGCTGGAGGCCGGCGCGCCGGTGCGCACCGGCGGCGGCAGCGGGCCGCTCAATCACGGCTGGCAGCCGGTGGTGATGAAGCGGGTGGCGCCGTGAGTGGTGCCGTGACTGGGGCCGTGCAAGCGGCCGTGAGCGTCTCCTGGCCCGCCGGGGCCGGCGCGCCATCGGCCGCGACACAGGACATCGTGGCCGCAGTGACGGATTTCATCGGGGCCGAGGCGCCGGACGATCAGGCCTTCAATGCCCTGGCCTTGCGGCTGTTCGCACACCAGTACGCGCACAACGCGCCCCTGCGGGCGTTCTGCCAGCGACGGGGCCTGACACCGAGGCGGGTGGCGTCCTGGAAGGACATTCCGGCCGTGCCGATCCAGGCCTTCAAAGCGCTGGCCCTGAGCTGTGAGCCGGTGGCGGCGTGCGAGGCGGTGTTCATGACCAGCGGCACGACCGGGGCCGAGCAACGCGGGCGGCATCACCATCCGACGCTGTCGGTGTGGGACCTGTCGATGCGTCGGAATTTCGAAGCCCGGTTCCTGGCGGGCTTGCCGCGCGGCAAGGACGGCCGGGTGCCGATGGCGGTGCTGTTCCCCCCGGCCACGCAGCTGCCGCACTCCTCCCTGGCCCGGTATCTGTCGCAGGCGGTGCGGCTGTTTGGCGCCAATGACAGCGGGCATTTCATCGGTGCGGACGGGATGGACCTGGACGGACTGCTTGGGTGGCTGGACCGGGCTCAGGCCGGCGGGCAGTCGGTGGCGATGCTGGGCGCCAGTTATGGCTTCGTGCACCTGGCCGATGCCCTGGCCGCGCGCGGACGGGCTTTCGCCCTGCCCGCCGGCAGCCGCCTGCTGGACACCGGGGGCTACAAACGCCAGTCGCGCGATGTGCCGCTGCCCGAGTTCTATGCCGGGCTCGAGCAGTCGCTGGGCGTGCCGCCCGCTCGATGCATCAACATGTACGGCATGACCGAGTTGAGCTCGCAGTTCTATGACGCGGGCAATGCGGTGGTGCCGTCGGTCAAGCAGGCGCCGCACTGGCTTCGCGCCCGGGTGGTGGATCCGCTGTCCGGCGCCGAGTTGCCCGACGGCCAGGTGGGGGTGCTGGTGCACTGCGATCTGGCCAGCTTCAATTCGACCACCACCCTCCTGACCGAGGACCTCGGGGTGCGGGTGGAAGGCGGCTTCCACCTGCTCGGGCGGGCCGAGGGCGCGCAGGCGCGCGGATGCTCGCTGGCGGTCGAGAGCTTCCTGCAGGCGGCCGGGCCGCAGGCGGGTGCCGGCGCCCCCACCCCACCGGAAGCCCGGGCGTGAGCGACGTCGGCACGGCCAGCGCGGCCCGCGTGTTTCGCGCGGGACATCTGCCCCCCGGGTGGGTGGGCGAGATGCGCTGGCACACCCTGCGCTGGGGGGCACTGGCGATCGAGGTGCCCGCCCCGGATGCGGCGCAGATGCAGTCACTGGCCCGGCATGTGCGCGAGGCCGCGACGCAACGGCTGCGGCCGCTGGCGGTGTCGGAGATCGTGGCCCGCCTGGACCAGGCCACCCACCGGATGCTCGACGCGCAAGACCCGATGCGCCAGCTCGCCGACGCGCTGCTGCCGCGCGTGACGGGCTATGACCCGGAGATGGTGCGCCTGGGCCTGACCGCCGCCCTGCACAAATTCCGCGCGCCGCAGCTGCATCGCTTCCTGGCCGAGGACTTTCCCAATCCCAAGGTGCTGGACGAGTTCCAGCCCTCGCCGCGCGGCGGGCAGGTGCGGGCCGTGGGCCCCGCCCTGCTGGCCCACGCCTGGGCCGGCAATGTGCCGGGCCTGCCGCTGTGGAGCCTGGCCTGCGGGATGCTGGTCAAGTCGGGCACGGTGGGCAAACTGCCCAGTGATGAGCCGGTGTTCGCGTCGCTGTTCGCGCAGCTGCTGGCGCAGGTGGACCCGGCCCTGGCCGACACGCTGGCCGTGGTGTGGTGGAAAGGCGGCGACGCCGAACCGGCCGACACGCTGTGGCGGCAGGCCGATTGCGTGCTGGCCTATGGCGGCTCCGAAGCGATCGAGCAGGTGCGCGCGCGGGTGCCGGCCACCACCCGCTTCCTGGGGTACGGGCACAAGCTGGGCGTGGCGCTGGTCGGCCGCGAGGCCCTGGACGCGCAGCGGGTGGCAGGTGTGGCGCGGGGGCTGGCGCATGACGTGGCGCGGTATGAGCAGCAGGGATGCTATTCGCCGCAGGTGGTGTACGTGGAGCGCGGCGCGCGCATCGACCCGCGCGGCTTCTCGCAGCGCCTGGCCGCCGAGCTGGCCGCGCTGGAGCGGCGGCAGCCGCGCGCCAGGCTGTCGGCGCAGGAAGCCGCAGGCGTGGCGGCCTGGCGCGATGCCGCCGAACTGCGCTGCCTGGAGGGCCAGGGCAGCGAGTGGCTGGGCGATGCGGCTTCTGCGTGGGCCGTGGCCCATTCGGAACGCCTGATGCCGCTGCGCCCGGGCCCGGGCTGGCGCTGCGTGCAGGTGGTGGCCGTGGACACGCTTGAAGCGGTGCCCGACCTGCTCGCGCCGCATGCGTCCTTCCTGCAGACGGCGGCGGTGGCCACGGCGCCGCAGCGGCTGCAGGCGCTGGCCGAGGCCCTGGCCCAGGCGGGCATCACGCGGGTGTGCGCGCCGGGCGCGATGACGGCGCCCGAAGCCGGCTGGCACCATGATGGCGGCTTCAATCTGGCCAGCCTGGTGCGCATGGTGGACATCGAGGCCGGGGCCGAGCGCGCGAGCGATGCGCTGGCCGCGTATGCGCAGGAGGCGCGGCCATGACCGATGCCCGGGCGGCGACGGAGGGCGCCACCGCCACCGCCTTCCTGCGGCTGCAGGGGGTGGGACTGGATCTGCCCGGGCATCCCGGCACGCTGCAGGACATTCACCTCGCGCTGGCGCAGGGCGAGTTTCATTGCCTGCTCGGGCGCAGCGGATGCGGCAAGACGAGCCTGCTGAAGGTGGCCGCCGGCCTGCGTGCGCCCACACGCGGCCGGGTGCATGTGGCCGGGCCTCTGGGGCTGGTGTTCCAGGCCCCCAACCTGCTCGAGTGGCTGTCGGTGCTGGACAACGTGCTGCTGCCGGTGTCCTTGCACCGGCGCGTCAGGCCCGCCGACCGGCAGGCGGCGATGGCCTGGCTGGCGCGCCTGGGGTTGCAGGGGCTGGAGGACCGGCGACCCCGCCAGTTGTCAGGCGGGCAGCAAAGCCGGGTCGCGATTGCGCGGGCGCTGCTGCCGGCGCCGCCGCTGCTGCTGCTGGATGAACCGTTTGCCGCGCTCGATGCCCTCACGCGCGAAGACCTGCAGGCAGACCTGCTGGCGGCCTGCCGCGAGGCGGGCACCACGGTGCTGTTCGTGACCCACGACATCGCCGAGGCCGCCTTCCTGGCTGACCGCGTGAGCGTGATGGCCGCCGGGCGACTGGCCAGCTCATGGCCAACGCCTCTGCCCCGTGCGCGCGACACCGGGCTGCGGGCCAGCGCCGGATGGGCGCAATGGGGCGGGCGCTTGCGCGAAGCCTTGCAGGCCGCTTCGGGCGCGCGGGAGGTGCCATGCGTCTGAACGTGGCCGCCCCCGCGCTGGCGGTGCTGCTGCTGGCCGCCTGGGAATGGGCCTCGCGCACGCTGGGCCTGCCGGCACTGGTGCTGCCGGCCCCGTCGGCGGTGGGCCAGGCGCTGTGGCGGGGCCTGGCCACGGGATACCTCCTGCCGCACCTGGCGACCACCGCTGGTCATCTGGTGCTGGGTGTGGTGGCGGGCTGCGGCATCGGCTTTCTGGCTGGTGTGGCGATGGCCGAATCGCAGCGGGTGCGGGCGGTGCTCTGGCCCTATGTGGTGGTGAGCCAGGTGGTGCCCAAGCTGGCGCTGATGCCGGTGTTCATCCTCTGGTTCGGCTTCGGAACCACCCCGCTGGTGGTGATCACCGCGCTGATCTGTTTTTTTCCGCTGCTCGAAACCACCGCCACCGCGTTGCGGCAGGTGCCGCCCGAGCGGCTGGAGCTGTTTCAACTCCTGGGGGCGAGCCGGTGGCAGACGCTGTGGCGCCTGAAGCTGCCCGCCGGTCTGCCGGGGGTGCTGGCCGGCCTGCGGGTGGCCGTGATGCTGGGTCTGGTCGGTGCGGTGGTGGGCGAGTTCATGGGCGCCTCGCGCGGGTTGGGGGCGCTGGTGATCGCCAGCCAGGGCTCGATGGACACGCCGCTGATGTTCGCGGTGCTGGTGCTGATCGCGGCGCTGGGTCTGGTGGCCTATCAGCTCACGCTCTGGCTGGAGCGGGCGCTGCTGCGGCGGCATGACCTGGCCTGACCCCGGACCTCGCCCCACGCTCCCAACGATTCAATCCACGATGGACTGCAAGGAAACCCAGACGACATGACACACACGATCTTCCCCACCCGCCCGCCGGGCACCGGCGGCCTGTCCCGGCGCCGGCTGCTGGCCCTGGGGCCGGGCGCACTGGCTGCGAGCGGCCTGGCCATGGGCGGATGGACCGCACCCGCCTTCGCCCAGTCGGGGACCACACCCGCGCGGCTGGACCGGATCGTGGTGGCCGGCTGGAGCAAACCGATCACCGAAGTGACGCCGCTGCTGGTAGACGCCGACAAGGGCTTCTACCGGGCCCAGGGCCTGGCGCTGGAATTCGTGCCGGGCGCGGGCGGGGGCGATGCGATCCGCAACATCCTCGGCGGGCAGGCGGACGTGGCCTTCACCGACCCGGGCTCGCTGTTCGCGGCGCTGGACAAGGGCGAGAAGCTGCGCGCGATCTTCGACATCTATCCGCAGAATGTGTTCAATGTGGTGGCCCTCAAGGGCAGCGGGATCCACAAGCCGGCCGATCTCAGGGGCAAGCGCATCGGCGTGTACAGCCTGGCCAGCGGCACGCGCCAGAACCTGCTGGTGCTGCTGCACCAGGCGGGTCTGACCGAGCGTGATGTGACCCTCGTGGTCACCGGGGTGCTCAATTTCGCGCCGCTGATGCAGGGCCAGGTGGATGCCACCGCCGCCACCGACACCGGACTGCTGGTGGGCCGCCGACGCGGCCTGGGCGAGGTGAATGTGATCGAGGTGGGCCAGTCGCTGCCGGTGTCGAGCGACCTGTATGTGGTGCGTGAAGACACCTACCAGCAGAAGAAGGACCTGCTGCGCCGCTTCCTGCGGGCCTGGCGCGATGCGGCGGCCTGGATGATCGCGCAGCCCGAGGAGGCCGCGCGCCTGGCGGTCACGCGTGCGATCGACGGCAGCGATCCGGCGCTGAACCTGGAGATCATCCGCCTGCGCAATGCGTCCAGCGTCTCGCCGCTCACGCAGCGGCTGGGGCTGGGCGCGATGGATGTGGCCTCGCTGCAGAAGGCGGCCGATGTGTATCGGCGTGTCGGCCTGATCGAGCGGCCGCTGCGCATGGCCGATGTGGTGGCGGGCGACCTGCTGCCCGGACGGTGAGGCACGGTATGGACTTCAAGAACCAGGTGGTGCTGGTGACCGGCGCGGGCCGCGGCATCGGCGCGGCGATTGCCCAGGCCTTTGCGGCCGAAGGCGCCTCGGTGGGCGTGAATTTCCTGCGCGACGCCGAATCGGCGCAGGCCGTGGTGCAGGCCTGCCGCCAGGCCGGCGGCGACGCCCTGGCGCTCCAGGGAGATGTGACGCAGCCGGCCGATGGCCTGCGCATGGTGCGCGAGCTGGCCGAGGCCTTCGGGCCGCTGGACGTGCTGGTGAACAACGCGTTTCGGCCCTATGCCTTTGATCCGGAGCAGCGGCGCGGGATCGATGAACTTCAGTGGGAGGACTACCGGTCGCAGCTGGAGGGTGCGGTGGGGGCGGCCCTGCACATGACGCAGGCCGCCCTGCCCCATCTGCGCCGACACGCCCGGGGGGTGATCATCAATCTGGTGAGTGACCTGGTGGCGCACCCGGTGGTGCCGTACCACGACTACGCCACGGCCAAGTCGGCGCTGGTGGGCTTGAGCCGCAACCTGGCCAGCGAGCTGGGGCCCCAGGGGGTGCGGGTGAACTGCGTCGCGCCCGGACTGGTCCATCCGACCCGGGGCAGCGAAGGCACCCGCGCCTCATTCCGGGAGGACCTGGCCGCCGTGACGCCGCTGCGGCGACTCGCCCGCCCCGAGGACGTGGCCGGCCCGGTGCTGTTCCTGGCCTCGCGCTGGAGCGGCTTCATGACCGGACAGGTGCTGCTGGTGGACGGCGGCCTGGTGATGCGATGACCAGGCTCGAGAACACCGACTGGCGATCTGCCGACGATGCGAGGCTGCACTGGAGGGCGGCGCCGGCCAGCCTGGGGCTGGCTTCGATTCCTGCACTGGCCCGCGAGGCGCGGGCTGCCCACGGAGGCGCGGTCTGCGTGACCGGCGTGCGCCATGCCGATGGCGCGGTGCTGCACTGGATGGAATCCGCGCAGGCGGCTGGCTGGATCGCCACCGGCCAGCCCCGAGGGCCGGGCCAGGCGGGCATGAGGGCACCCGCGCGGGTGGATGCGGCGCTCTCACCCGAAGACACTGCGGCGCTGACGAGCCTGTTCGAGGAGGCAAGGGGGCGCGGCTTCGTGGCGGCTGATGCCCTCCTGTTGGCCTTCGGGGCCTGGGCAGGCGACTTGCCACGCCTGTCCTGGGGCGAAGCCCCGACTTTTGCACCCGCTCGACGCGGTCCTGCGCCGCGTCGGCTCGACCTGTACGCCATCGTCGACGACCCTGACCGGCTGGATGCCGTGCTCGCGGCGGGCGTGCAGACGGTGCAACTGCGGATCAAGCGTCCGCCACAGCCTGACAGCGCCTGGGCCCGCCTTCTGCGCACCCAACTGGCGCGAGGCCTGCGCAGCGCCGCGTCGGCCGGGGCGGAACTGTTCATCAACGACCACGCCGACCTCGCGATCGAGCTCGGGGCCCGCGCCATTCACCTCGGGCAGGAGGACCTGCTGGCTCTCGGAGATGCGGGCCGTACGAACCTGCTCGCCCGCGAACTGGATCTGGGCATCAGTTCACACAGCGTCTGGGAACTGTGCCGGGCGCGCGCGCTGTCACCGCGCTACATCGCCTGCGGGCCCGTGTGGCCCACCACCACCAAGGACATGCCCTGGGTGCCGCAGGGGCTTGACAACCTCGCCTGGTGGTGCCGCCATGCAGGGGCACCGGTGGTGGCGATCGGCGGGATCCTGACCCCGGCCCAAGTGGAAGAGGCGGTCTCGTGCGGGGCAGACGGTGTCTGCCTCGTGCGGGCACTGGGACAGGATCCGCAACGACATGTGCCAGCGTTTCAGCGCGCCCTGGCGACGGAACGACGACAGGGCGAAGCACGGCAGATCAGTGCGCCGGCCTGGCCTCACCCGACGCTGACACTCCGCGATCAGGCCCCGCACACACGCGCAAGCCCTTAGAGCCCGGGCACCAGGTCGATGCCGGACCTTCTATCGATCGGCATCGTGACCCGCTTGGGTTGGCGGAATTTCACCCGACTTCCTGCACTTGCCGGTGCTCTTGCGCCTAGGCGGACTGTCGCTTAAAACCGAAACCAAGACTTTCGAGCAGGACTGTCGAAACAATCATGTCCCCCTGATTGAATCCAAGAGTTGGCAGAGCTGCACCTCGGCGGGTGAGCGCTTGCTCCAAGACTCTGGCGTCGCTCCGGATCTGCACCGCTTTGCGCAGGGCAAACGCAGCAATTCGCTCATTCAGGGCGGCCGCGACACGGCCAAGGAGGAGTTGCGTGATGTCTTGTCAACAGGCTTTCTGCTCAACAGTACGGTGGCGCCGCGGCTTCAGGACCCGCCCTTCGAAGACCCCGGAACTGCCGAATCGGCAGACACCGCCGGCAGTTCCACCATCCTGAATGGTGGCTGGTCTGGCCAGGTGCGCGTCAACAGCGGGCGCGCCACGTTGTACACCGGCGTCCCGTTGAGCGTGCGGGCCTCCGGCGTGCCGCGGTGCGCATGGCCGTGGAAGATGGCATCCACCGGGTAACGCAGCAGCGGGTCTTCCAGCCGGCTGCTGCCCAGAAAGGGAAAGATCTCCGGGGGTTCACCCTGCACAGTGCCGGCCACCGGCGCGTAGTGCATCAGCGCGATGCGGAGCGGCGTGCGCAGCTTGGCTAGCGCCGATTCGAGTTTCATCGCCTCGTGCAAGGCCTCCTGCACGAACAGCTTGGTGGCCGGCTCGCCCCAGGCGCCCAGACTGCCGCGGCCGAAGCCGCCGGCAAAGCCCTTGATGCCCGCAATGCCAACGCCCGCCACCTCGCAGGCGCTGCCATCGAGCACCTGCACGCCAGCGGCCGAGAGAATGTCGGTCACGCGATCCGACAGCCCCGATTCGAAGTCATGGTTGCCCAGCACCGCCACAATGGGCACCGAGACCGCGCCGAGCTCGCCCACCAGCACCTCGGCCTCGCGTGCCGTGCCATAGTCAGTCAGGTCACCGCACAGGAGCAGCATGTCGGCCGCCTCGCCTGCCGCGTCGAGGAAGGAACGCAGGCGGCCCGCCGAGCCTTCGGTGACATGCAGGTCGCCGACGGCCGCAACGCGCACGGGACGTGCCTCGGGTCGCTCCCCAGCGGATCCGGAGACGACGGGCGGGATCGTAGGAAGGGCGACGGGATCGGTTCGGGCCATGGGCATGCGATGCAGGGTGGCAGGCCAGACGCGCCGGGATGTCGGCGATTGCCGACAAGCGCGGAGCGTGCCCACCGGCTGGCCGAGAGCCGCGCGCCTCCACTACCCTGACAGGCCGGCTCGTCCCATGACCCTGCATCTGCACGCCGCCGCCCTGCTGGGCGATATGTCCCCCCACACGACCGCGTTTTTCCGTCAGGTGCTGGTCACGTTGACGCAGGCGGGGATCGCGTTCGCGGTGGGCGGCGCTTTCGCCCAGGCCTGCCTGACCGGGATCCTGCGGCCCACGCGCGACCTCGACCTGTTCATGCGCCGCGCGGATTGGGATCGCGCCCGGGCGGTGGCCCAGGTCGCCGGCTGGCGCGCCGAGCTGACGTATCCGCACTGGCTGGCGAAGCTGCATGCAGGGCGCGACTTCGTCGACCTGATCTTCAATTCGGGCAACGGCCTGGTTCCGGTGGATGACCGCTGGTTCAGCGGCAACCTGGAGGCCGACCTGCTGGGGAGCCGGGTGCGCATCGCCAAGGCGGAGGACTCCCTCCTCTCCAAGGCCTTCATCATGGAACGCGAGCGCTTCGACGGTGCCGACGTGGCGCATCTGCTGCAGGCCCAGGCCGATCGGGTCGACTGGACGTCACTGGTGGATCGCTTCGGTCCGCACTGGCGGGTGCTGCTGGCGCACCTGACGCTGTTCGGGTTCATCTATCCGGATGAACGCGCGCGCGTGCCTGCGTGGGTGGTGCGGGAGCTGGCCGGTCGTCTGGACCGGGAAGCCGAGGCCGATGCGGCCGCACCCGAGCATCCCCGGGTGTGCGCCGGCACCCTGATTTCGCGCGCGCAGTATCTGGAGGATGTGCAGTGCCGGGGCTACCTGGATGCACGCCTGCTGCCCGGAGGCTCGATGCGCCCAGAGGACGTGGCCGCGTGGACGCAGGCGATCAGCGCGCAGCGGCCCGGCGGGGGCTGAGCCCTGCGCCTCGGCACGAACGGCCGGGGATCACCGGCAGGCGTCGATGAGGCGCTGGCCCAGGTCCATCCATAGCGCTGCGATCGCCGCAGCGGCCAGGAGCCCGCCGGCCAGGCGGGTGGGCCAGTCGCCCCGCAGGGTCCCTCCGGAGGACTGGCCCAGGCGACGCAGGCCCGCCAGCAGGCCCGGGATCGCGACGAGGCCCAGGCTGCTGGACACACCAAACAGCGCCATCGCCAGCGCGCCTTGCGCCGGATCGCCCGTCAGGCTGGCCACCAGCAGCGCTGACCACAGCAGGCCGCAGGGCATGAAGACCCACAAGGCGCCGGCCGTGAACAGGCCACCCCTGCGGCGCACCCGCGGGCCCAGGCGCGCCCACACCGCAAGCCCGGCCCGCTGGGCCCAGGCGGGCTGGCGGGCCAGCACCAGCAGGGTCAGGCCCCAGGCGAGTACGGCGAGGTGGAAGAACGTCCAGAGCGGGCGCAAGGCGGCGCCCTGCGCGCTGAGCCCACCCAGGCCCTGGGTGGCGAGGGCCGCCAGGGCACCGGCTGCGGCATAGCCGGCCAACCGGCCCGCCAGGAAGGTCCGCATGGGCGGTCCGGTCACGGTCACCACCGCCACGCCGGCGATCGAGGTGCCCGGCGAGGCCGCCCTGCCCGTCAGGCCGGCGCAGGCCGCCCCACACATCGCCGCGCAATGCGGGGTGCCGGCCAGGCCGAGGGCCAGGGCGGTGAGCATCAGGGACGCGGCGGCCATCGGGTCAGAGAATGCGCGAGAACCGGCTGCGATGCTGGTCAGCCTGCAGGTAGCGGTCGAACACCATGGCGACGGCCCGCACGAAGTACCAGCCCTCGGCCGTCACCTCGATGCCGGTGTCATGCAGGGTGACCAGCCCCTGGTCGGCCAGGGCCTGCAGCCGGGTCATTTCGGCGGCGAAGTAGGTGCGGAAGTTGAGCATCCACGCCAGCTCGATGGTTTCAAACAGCAGCTGGCCCTGGCACATCAGGGCCATGATGACCGCGCGCCGCGCGAGGTCGTCGCGGCTGACGGCCAGCCCGCGCACCACGGGCAGCCGACCCTGGGCGAGCCGGTCGCGGTAGTCATCGAGCGTCTTGGCGTTCTGGCTGTAGGTGGCGCCCACCCGGCCGATGGCGGACACACCCAGGGCGATCAGGTCGCAATCGGGCTGGGTGCTGTAGCCCTGGAAGTTGCGATGCAGCCGGCCCTGGCGCTTGGCCACGGCCAGCGCATCGTCCGGCAGGGCGAAGTGGTCCATGCCGACATAGACATAGCCCGCCTGTTCGAGCGTGGCCAGGGCGCTGGCGAGCATGCCCACCTTCGCGGCGGCATCAGGCAGCTCGGCGGCGTCGATGCGGCGCTGCGGCTTGAATCGATCGGGCAGGTGGGCATAGGCATACAGCGCGACGCGGTCGGGACGCAGCTGCGTCAGCTGCGCCAGGGTTCGTGCAAAGGACGCGGTGTTCTGCTGGGGCAGGCCGTAGATCAGGTCGACATTCACCGACTCGAAACCGATGCCGCGCGCGGCGGCCACCAGATCGAATACCTGCTGCGCCGGCTGGCTGCGATGCACCGCCTTTTGCACCTGGGGGTCGAAATCCTGCACGCCAAAGCTCAGGCGGTTGAAGCCCAGGGCCGCCAGATGCGCGAGCCGTGCCGCATCGACGGTGCGTGGATCCACCTCGACCGAATACTCGCCGCCGGGCACCAGCTTGAAGTGTGCGCGCAGCATCGCCATCAGGCGTGAGAGCTCGTCATCGGACAGGAAGGTGGGCGTGCCGCCGCCCAGGTGCAGCTGGCTGACGGTCTGGCCCTGGCCGAGTTCGGCGGTCTGCAAGGCCAGCTCCCGCGCGAGAAGGTCAAGGTATTCGGCGCCGCGCTCAGGGTGGCGGGTGATGATCTTGTTGCAGGCGCAGTAGTAGCACAGTGACTCGCAAAACGGCACATGCACATACACCGACAGCGGCAGCAGCGAGAGCGCACCTTGCGAGCGCTGTCGCAGGGCCTGGCGATAGTCGTCGGCGGTGAAGGCGTCGACGAAGCGGTCGGCGGTCGGGTAAGAGGTGTAGCGGGGGCCGTTGACGTCGAAACGCTGCAGCAGTTCAGGGGTGATCACGGTCATGGGGACTCCAGGCAGGCCGGGCGTGTTCGGCAGGCAAGCAAAGCCACACGCGCGTCAGCGGGCGACCAGGACAGGCACTGGCGAATGCGCCACCACCTTGGCTGCGACGCTACCGAGCATGAGGCGCGACAGGCCGGTGCGGCCGTGCGAGCCGATCACCACCAGGTCATGGCCCTCCTGCTGGACGGTCTTGAGGATGCCTTCGAGCACGGCCACGTCCTCCACGAGGCGGGATTCGACCGCCACGGGCGCGCCGCCCTCGCCCGCCCGGGAGGCTACCTGGGCATGCGCCCTGGCCGCCTGCTCGCGGGCGGCCGCCATGTAGGCATCGAAGCCCAGGGGATTGACCTCGCCCACGCCGAGGAAGGGATAGGGATCGACCACATACAGCACGGTCAGGGTGGCGCCGTGCTGGCGGGCCAGGGACACCGCCAGGCCGGCGGCATGTTCGGAGGCGGCAGAGCCGTCGGTGGCCAGGAGAATGCGCTTGAACATGGAAGCCTCGCTTTCGGGACGAACATCGAAGGACGTGGACAGGACCGGTGCGGCCCGCGACGCCTGGCGTCCTCCGGGGCAGGGGAAGAGCCGGGCATCGGCGGTCAGTCCATCATGCGGGCCGCCAGGGCCCGGCGGGTTGATGCGTGTCAAACAGACGGCGCGTGGCGCCCCGTCGGGGGTAGGACGGCAGCCCGGTTCAGTGCACGTGCGACTGGAAGGCCCGGGCCAGGCCGTCGAGGTCGATGATCCGGATGTGGCGCTTGTCGACCGCCAGAAGCCGCTGCTGCTGGAAGGCCGAAAAGGTGCGACTGACCGTCTCGAGCTTCATGCCCAGGTAGCTGCCGATTTCAGCGCGCGACATGCGCAGGTGGAATTCGCTGGGCGAATAGCCGCGGGCCTTCATCCGCTGGGACAGGTTCAGGAGGAACGCGGCCAGGCGCTCCTCGGCATTCATGCTGCCCAGGAGCATCATGAGGCTGTGCTCGCGCACGATTTCACGGCTCATGAGGCGGGCCATGACCAGTTGCATCTCGCTGCTGCCGCTGGCCAGCTCGCTCAGGTGGGCGTAGGGAATCGCGCAGACCTCGGCATCCTCCAGCGCGGTGGCGGCACTGGCATGGTGGCCATGGGCCACGCCGTCGAGGCCCATGAGTTCGCCGGCCATGTGAAAGCCGGAGACCTGTTCGCGACCATCGGCCAGGATCAGGCTGGATTTGAACGTGCCCGAGCGCACGGCATAGATGAACTGGAAACGCTCGCCGGCGTGGTAAAGACTTTCACCAGACTTGACGCGACGACGCCCGAAGTGCAGCAGGTCCAGCCGCTCGAGGTCGGGTTCCCCCAGGCCGCCGGGCAGGCACAGGTCCTTGAGGTGGCAGTTGGAGCACTGGGCCTGGCGGCCGGGGACCTCAGACGGCGCGGCCTCGCGGCGCGGCGCGCGGGCCTTGGGCAGGTCGGGGGTGGCAAGGGCGTGGGTCATGGCAGTCATCCCGGGGGTCAAGCCGCGGCGGGCCGGCCGTCGGGGACGGCCGCCTCGATCGCGGCGGGCAGTTGCTCGAAATCGGAACTCTTGTCGAGAAATTGGCAGGCGCCACCCCCGAGGTAGCGCTTGCGGTAGGCGGGGGTGGCGTTGTGGCTGAACACCACGAAGGCGATCGCAGGATCGGCGGCCCGCACCGCCTGCATCACCTGCAGGCCGCTGCCGCCTTCAAGCTGGACATCGAGCACCACGACTTCGGGGCGGCTGGCCAGGATCCCGTCGATGCAGCCCTGCGGGGTCGCCGCCTGACCGATCACGGGCAGCGCGTGGGCCTGGAGCAAGGCGGACACGCGGGCGCGGATCACGCCGGAATCGTCGGCAATGAAGACGCGGGGCGTGGGGCGCAGGGGCATGCCAGCACTGTGCCGCAGGGCCGGGGCTGAGGCCATCGGCGACCGCTGAGACACCGCCTCGGAATCGTCCGGATCGGGCCTAGGAATCGTCTGAGGCCCAGGCGCTTGACACCCGGCGACTCAGGGTTCGGCGGCGTCGGCCAGCCCGTGGCGGATCGCGTAGCGCACCAGGTCGGCAGGGCTGGACAGGCCCAGCTTGTGCAGCAGGTTGGCCTTGTGGGTGCTCACCGTTTTGACCGACAAATGCAGTTGCTGCGCGATGACGGTGACCGAATCACCGGCCACCAGCCGCTGGAATACCTCGAATTCGCGGGTGGAGAGCGTGCCGTGCGGCGGGGCGTCGGTGCCCGGCATCGCGCCCAGGGCCAGCTGCTGCGCCACTTCGGCGGTGACGTAGGCGCCGCCTGAGGCAATCTTGCGCAACGCCTGCTCGAGCTCGCCCGGTGCGCTTTCCTTGGTGAGGTAGCCACTGGCGCCGGACTTGATTGCGCGCACGGCATATTGCGTTTCCTGGTGCATGCTCAGGACGAGGATGCGCACCCGCGGCCGCTCGGCGCGCACCAGCTTGATCAGCTCCATCCCGCTGCGCCCGGGCATGGACAGGTCAAGCACCAGCAGGTCGAATTCCGTCTCGCGGGCCAGGCGCAGGGCCTCCTGTCCGTCTGCCGCCTCGCCCACCACCGCGAAATCGGGAATGCCGCCGAGGATGTGCTTGAGGCCCTCGCGCACGATGGCATGGTCGTCGGCCAGGATGATGCGGATCATGCCGCGCCCCCGGCGCTGCCGCCCCGGCCCGCGGCAGCCTGCAGGGAATCGGGCAGGGGAATGCGGGCCTGCACCCGCGTGCCCGCGCCGGGCTGCGAGCGAAGCGTCACGGCGCCCTGCAGCAACTGGGCCCGCTCGCGCAGGCCGATCAGGCCCAGCGACTGCGGGGGTCGCGCCGCCTCGGTGTCAAACCCGCAGCCGTCATCGCGCACTTCGACGAGGATGTGGCCCGGCTCGGGCCGCACCGTCACCCAGGCCTGGCGCGCGCCGGCATGCTTGGCCACGTTGGCCAGCGACTCCTGCACGATGCGAAAGATGGCGGTGGCATGGGGTTCGCCCAGCTCGATCGATTCATCCAGCGACAGATGGCACGGCACGCCGTGGCGCTGGGTGAACGACTGCGCCAGCCACTCGATGGCCGGCACCAGCCCCAGGTCATCGAGCACCAGGGGCCGAAGATCGGCGGCGATGCGTCGGGTGGCGGCCACGGAGTCATCCAGCAGGGCCAGCATGCCGTTGATCTTGCCCAGAACGGCAGGCTCGGCCCCGGCGAGCTTTTGCCGCAGCCAGGTCGTGTCCATTTTCAGGGCGGTGAGCGACTGGGCGAGCTCGTCATGCAGTTCGCGCGCCACCCGGCTTTTTTCCTGCTCGCGGATGGCGGACGCTTCGGTGGCAAAGCGCGCGAGCTCCTGGCGGGCTCGCA
>Ga0315900_10003889_pt1 | contig 21537 bp, 24 predicted proteins | sample LakEriMetagenome_FD_203521 | JGI IMG/M metagenome (GOLD analysis project Ga0315900, IMG submission 203521) | Freshwater fungal communities from buoy surface, Lake Erie, Ohio, United States - Buoy 12 MA114 | ecosystem: Environmental > Aquatic > Freshwater > Lake > Lake biofilm | place: USA: Lake... | reverse complement strand
GCTTGGGGCGCAGCCGCGGCACGTTCAGCGTCCAGAAGCGGCCCTCATGGCGGAAGCCCTCCGGGCTGGTCCAGGCCTTGAGCATGATGCCCTCGGCTTCCTCGTAGCGGTGCAGCGCCTCTTCCGGGTCGATGCCGTAGCCCTGGTATTCGTAGACATTGTAGGCCGTGCCGCGGCCGAGGCCGACGATCACGCGCCCGCGCGAGAGGTTGTCGAGCAGCGACATCTGCTCGGCCAGCCTTGTCGGGTGATGCAGCGAGACCTGCGCCACGGCAAAGCCGACCTTGATGCGCTTCGTTGCGGCGACAACGGCCGCGGCGAAGGTCACCGGATCGACATAGGCGCAATTGCCGTCGAAATGATGCTCCGCCAGCCAGACCACGTCATAGCCCAGCGCGTCGCAGAGCCGCGCCTCCTCCAGGCTTTCGTGGATTACATCCACGTCCCGATCGGGGTCGCGGCTTTCGGGGAAGAGGAAACTGCTGAAGCGCAGCATCGAGCTGCTCCCTTGCGATATGAGGACCAGCCTAGCCCAGATGGTGTGCTTGGCAATCCGCCCGCTTGCCGCGCCGCTGGAAGGCAGTGCTAAGCTGTCGGGACAAGGCAGCGGAAGGAATCGCCATGATAAAGCGTCGTGTCGTGGTGGCCGCCGCGCTTGCATCGCCAGCCCTTGCCGTACACGCCCAGGAACGGCCGATCCAGCTCATGGTCGGCGCGCCGCCGGGCGGGCCCTTCGACCTGGCCGCGCGCACCGCGGCGCCCTTCCTCGAACGCCATCTGGGCGGCATGCCGATCGTGGTGGTGAACCGCGCCGGCGCGGGTGGGCTGCTGATGCTCAACGAGGTCGCGGCCGCGCATCCCGATGGCCGGACCGCGGCGCTGGTCTCCTTCCCCGCCTTGGTCACCGCGCTGTTCGACAACACGCCGCGCTATCGGGTGGACAGCTTCGCCTATGTCGGGCTGCTGACGGATGAGCCCTACACCATCTTCGTCGGCGCCAACTCGCCCTACACCACCCTGGCCGAGTTGGTCGCCGCGGCGCGCGCGCAGCCTGAGGCGGTGATGATGGCGGGCACGGGCATCGGCAGCGCGCCGCATCTGGCGCTGATGCAGCTAGAACGCGCCGCGGGGGTGCGCTTCACCTGGGTGCCGACCTCCGGCGCCGGCCAGGCGATGCAGCTGATCCAGGGCGGGCATGCGGTGGGCTCCGTCTCCACCGTCAGCGCGACGCTGCGCCCGCATGAGGCCGGCACGCTGCGGGTGCTGGCGCTGATGGAACAGAACCGCTGGGAGCGCGCGCCGAACCTGCCGACCGCGGCCGAGCAGGGCTTCCCAATCTTCGCCGGCAGCGCACGCGGCTTCGCCGTGCCCGCGGCGACGCCCGAGCCGATGCAGGCGCGCTGGGAAGAGGCGCTGCGCCGCACTGCCGCCGATCCGGAATTCCGCGCCCTGGCCGCGCGCGACTTCATCGTCGTGCGCCACATGGACCGCGCGACGATGACCCGCTTCGTCGAGGCCCAGGCCGCGACCTATGGGGAGATCTGGCGCACCGCGCCCTGGCGCGCGCCCTGAGCCCGCCGGCCGCTCAGGGCCGCAGCGCCTGCCCGCCGAGCAGCCCGCCCGTCGCCGCATTCATCCCCATCGCACGCTCCGCAAAGGCGCGTTTGAGCGGGGCGATGCGGTCCACCGCGGCGATGCCGAGCCGGCGCGCGATGCGCACCGGCGCGAAATCCGTCCCGAACAGTTTTTCGAGGACATGCGTCGCGCCGAGCATCAGCGCGGCATCGGGCTGGGCGCGCCGCGCATAGCGGGCCAGCACCGCGGCCTCGCCGGGATCCTCATTCGCGTTCACCGCGGCGATGATGATCTCGGCCAGCGCCGCCACATCGCGGAAGCCGAGGTTCAGCCCCTGCCCGGCGATCGGGTGGATGCCATGCGCCGCATCGCCGACCAGCGCCATGCGCGTATCCGTGAAGCGTGAGGCCCAGAGCGCCGTCAGCGGGTAGGACCAGCGCCGGCCGATCGGGCGGATGCGGCCCAGATGGTCGCCCAGGCGGCGCGTGAGCTCGCGCCCGAAGGCCGCATCATCCATCGCGAGGAACCGCGCTGCCAGGGCGCGCTTGTCGGACCACACATAGGCCGAGGCGTGCGGCAGCTCGGTGGTGCCGAAATTGCCCGGCCCGGCGAGTGGCAGCTGCGCGAAGGGGCCGTTGGGCAGGAACATCTCGAGCGCCGTGCCGTGGTGCGGGCGCTCATGCGCGAAGGCGCCGACCATGCCGGTCTGGCCGTAGTCATGGCGCACCACCTGGATGCCGGCCTGGCGGCGCAGCGGGCTCTCCCGCCCCTCGGCGCCGATGACAAGCTGCGCGCGGATCACCGGACCGCCCGCCACGCGGATCTCGGCATGGTCGGCATGGCGCGTCACGCTGGCTTCGGTGGGCGCGAAGACGTGCAGATTGGGGAGGTTCGGCAGCGCGGCGTTGAGTGCCACGCGCAGCGCACGGGCTTCGACCATCCAGCCGAAGGGGTCGGGGCCGATATCCGCACTCTCGAAATCCAGCGTGAGCGAGGAGGGCCGCGCGCCCGGCCGGCCATCGGCGACCCGGATATGGTGGATCGCCTGGGGCTGGGCCGGCAGCCGGTCCCAGATCCCGGCGGCGGTCAGCAGGCGCTGGCTGGTGAGTGCGATGGCATAGGCGCGGCCGTCGAAATCCGGCAGCTCCATGGGCGGCAGCGGCGCGCGGTCCACCACGGCGGTCTCGATGCCGGCGGCGGCGAGGGCGGCCGCCATGGTGGCGCCGACGGGGCCCGCGCCGATCACGCAGGCGGTCACGTTCAGGGTCTGACTCATGCCCTCAGTTTGGCGCTTCCGGCGGGCCTGACAAGGCTGAGGCAATTGCCTGCGAATTGTGCAGATGCCGCGCGTGGCCGCCGTCGGCCGGGGGTGAGTCCTGCGGGCAACGGTGTTGCAGCGCGGAAACAACGCTGTGGCACGGTCCTTGGATGGGCAGGCCCATACCTGACCTTCAGGAGGGGAGTTTTCGGCGCGATGAAGCTTGTGATGGCGATCATCAAGCCCTTCAAACTGGACGAGGTGCGCGATGCGCTCACCCCGCTCGGCGTGCAGGGGCTGACGGTGACCGAGGTGAAGGGGTTCGGCCGGCAGAAGGGCCAGACCGAGATCTACCGCGGGGCCGAGTACCATGTGAGCTTCCTGCCGAAGCTCAAGATCGAAGTCGCCGTGGCCGCCGAGATGGTGGATGCGGTGGTCGAGGCGATCGCGGGTGCGGCACGCACCGGCAAGATCGGCGACGGCAAGATCTTCGTGCTGGATGTGGAGCGCGCGCTGCGCATCCGCACCGGCGAAACCGACGACCAGGCGCTCTGACCATGGCGCTGCTCAACTCGCACAGGGGAATGATGGGCATGAGGATGCTTGCGCGCGCGGCGCTCGGCGCCGTGCCGGCGCTGCTGGTCGCCGGCACCGCCTTCGCGGCGGATGAGCCGAAGATCGATACCGGCGACACCGCCTGGATGCTGACCAGCACGGCGCTGGTGCTGATGATGACCGTGCCCGGCGTGGCGCTGTTCTATGCGGGCATGGTCCGCAAGAAGAACGTGCTGGCCACGCTGATGCAGTCCTTCTTCCTTTGCGCCCTGGTCGGCGTGATCTGGATGGTGATCGGCTACTCGCTCGCCTTCGGCGAGGGCAACGCCTATATCGGCGACCTCTCGCGCCTGTTCATGAGCGGCATGGCCGAGAATTGGGACAAGCCCTTCACCCTGGGCAGCGGCGACGCGGCGGTGGCGACCACCATCCCCGAGAGCGTCTTCGCGATGTTCCAGATGACCTTTGCGATCATCACCGCCGCGCTGATCACCGGCGCGGTGGCGGACCGCATGAAGTTCTCCGCCCTGGTCGTGTTCATCACCCTCTGGACCGTCATCGTCTATTCGCCGGTGGCGCATTGGGTGTGGCATCCGGCGGGCTGGATCTTCGGCCTCGGCGCGCTGGATTTCGCTGGCGGCACGGTGGTGCACATCAATGCCGGCGTGGCGGGCCTGGTGGCCGCGGTCGTGCTCGGCAAGCGCGTGGGCTACGGCACCGAGAACATGGCGCCCTTCAACCTGGGCCTGGCCGTGATCGGCGCGGCGCTGCTGTGGGTGGGCTGGTTCGGCTTCAATGCGGGTTCGGCGGTCGGCGCCGGTGCGCGTGCGGGCATGGCGATGCTGGTGACGCAGGTCGCGGCCTGCGGCGCGGTGCTCGCCTGGGTGATCGCGGAGTGGATGCTCAAGGGCAAGCCCAGCGTGCTGGGTGCGATCTCCGGTGCGGTTGCTGGCCTTGTCGCCATCACCCCGGCGGCGGGCTTCGTGCTGCCGGGTTCCGCGCTGGTCATCGGCGTGGTCGCGGGCCTGGCCGGTTTCTGGGGTGCGACGGCGCTCAAGCACTGGTGCGGCTATGACGACAGCCTGGACGCCTTCGGCGTGCACGGCATCTGCGGCATCGCCGGCGCGCTGCTGACGGGCGTCTTCGCCTACGGCCCGCTCTCGGCCAGCGCCTCGACCCCCGAGGGCTACGGTGCGTCCTTCGACCAGTTCATGATCCAGGTCTACGCGGTGGCGGCGGTGTTCGTGTACACGGCGGTCGCCACCTTCATCCTGCTCAAGATCGTGGACGCCATCGTCGGCCTGCGCGTGACCGAGGAAGAGGAGCGCGAGGGCCTCGACGTCGCGCTGCATGGCGAACGGATCGGCTGACGCCGGCCGCATCGCGGAGCTTGAGGGGGGGGGCGCCCGGGCAACCGGGTGCCCCCTTTCTGTTTCATCTGTTTCAGGAATGACCTGCTCCCGGTTTCGTGCGTTGCCGGATCGTCCCATGCTGCGCAGCGTCGCTGCCATCGCGAAGCCGGGAGAGTGATCATGGCCCTGTACAACGGAACCAACGGCGCGGATTCGCTGCCCGCGGGCGGGCCCTTCGACACCGCCGACACCATCAACGGCCTTGGCGGCAATGACACGCTGAATGGCGGTGGCGGCAACGACCTGCTGGATGGCGGCACGGGCAATGATGATTTCGTCGGCAGCATCGGCTTCGACACGCTGATCGGCGGCAGCGGCAACGACGCCGTCTCCTACGCCTTCGCCTCGACCAGCCCGGTGCTGGTCGATCTTGCGCTCGGCATCGCCACCGGCGCGGCCTTCGCGCATGAGCTCTTCGAGATCGAGAACCTGATCGGCGGCAACGGCAACGACACGCTGCGCGGCGATGAGGGCAACAACCGCTTCCTCGGCCTGGGCGGCAACAACCAGCTCTGGGGTGGCGCGGGCAATGATTCGCTGTTCGGCGGCGGCCTGGATGACACGCTCTGGGGCGGCACCGGCAATGACAATCTCTCGGGCAGCGCCGGCAGCGACCTCGTGATCATCGAGGTGGTCGGCAACTTTGCCGTCACCGTCGATCTCGCCGCCGGCACCGCCAGCAGCGCCTTCTCGGGCACCGACACGCTGGCCTCGATCGAGCGCGTGACCACCGGGCGCGGCAATGACACGATCCTGGGCGGGGCGGACAACAACGTGCTCGCCGCCGGGGCCGGTGCCGACCTGATCGACGGGCGCGACGGCGCGGATTCGCTCATCGGCGCCGAGGGCAACGACACGCTGATCGGCGGGGCGGGCAATGACACCTTGCAGGGCTTCGCCAATGACGACCTGCTGGAGGGCGGCACGGGCAATGACAGCCTCGATGGCGGCACCGGCGAGGATACGGCGAGCTTCGCGGGGATGACGCAGGGCGTGGCCGCCGACCTTGAGGCGACGACGGCGTCGGGCGCGGAATCGGGCGCCGATACGCTGACCTCCATCGAGCATTTGGTGGGCGGCCAGGGCGCGGACACGCTGCGCGGCGACGCCCGCGGCAACCAGCTGGAGGGCGGTGATGGCGCCGACTTCCTCGAAGGGCGGCGCGGCAGCGACACGATCTTGGGCGGCCAGGGCAATGACACGATCGGCACGGATGAGGAGGAGAGCGCCTTCGGCAGCCAGGACTCCGCCCATGGCGGCGACGGCGATGACCGCATCTTCAGCTTCGGCGGCGAAGACCAGATCCATGGCGATGCCGGCAACGACGTGCTGAATGGCGGGCGCGACGATGACCGCGTCTCGGGCGGCGACGGTGACGACCTGATCTATGATGGCGGCGCGGATGGCGGGGGCAGCGGCAATGACGAATTCATCGGCGGCGAAGGCCTCGACATCGTTTCCTACCAGAACACCTTCTATGGCTTCTACAGCCAGGGGCTGAACATCAATCTCGCGAACCCCGCCCAGTTCCTGGGCGAGGCCGGCATGGACCAGTTCGAGAGCATCGAGGGCCTGATTGGCACCGTCTTCGCCGATACCCTCACCGGCACGTCTGGCGAAGACAATTTCCTCGATGGCAATGACGGCGATGACCTGCTCTCGGGACTCGACGGCACGGACACGCTGAGCGGTGATGACGGCGCGGACACGCTGCTCGGCGGCGGTTTCGATGCGGATTCGCTCGAAGGTGGGTCGGGCAATGATGTCCTGCTGGGCGGGCTCAGCGCGGACACGCTGCGCGGCGGCTCCGGCAATGATGTGCTGCGCGACGTGGCCGGCGACAATCTGCTCGATGGCGGACTCGGCTTCGACCTGGCGAATTTCGAGGGGTCCACCTTGGGGGTGGAAGCGAACATCGCCGAGGGCTATGCGCTGGTCGACGATTTCTCGGTGATGCTGCTGCTCGGGATCGAGGCGCTGACCGGCGGCACCGGGCAGGACACGCTGACCGGCGGCAGCACCGCCAACCGCCTGGTGGGCGGCGACGGCAACGACCTGCTGCGTGGCCTTTCCGGAAACGACACGATCATGGGCGGCACCGGCGACGACACGATCGATGGCGGCGCCGGGGCCGATTTCCTCGACGGCTTCGAGGGCATCGCCGATACGCTGACGCTGGAGAGTGCGCTTGGCGGCGTCTCGGTGAACCTGATCCTGGGCAGCGCGCGCGGCGCGGGCATCGGCCGCGACACGATCGCGGGGTTCGAGCAGGTGATCGGCTCGGCCTTCGCCGACACGCTATTGGGCGGCTTCGGCGCCGAGACGCTGCGCGGCGGCGCGGGCTCGGACAACATCTCGGCTGGCGATGGCGATGACGTGCTGGTCTCGGGCGATGGCAATGACACGTTGCGCGGCGGCAATGGGCGCGACGTCTTCCTGTATGAGGTGCTGGATACGGGCAAGGTCGATCGCCTGCTCGACTTCACGCAGGGCGCGCAGGGCGATGTGGTGGATGTCTCGGCGATCGATGCGAACCTGCTTCAGGCTGGCAACCAGGCCTTCACCCTGGGCGCTGTCGCCGGGGCGGGGATCGTCACGCGCAGCTCCGTGCTCCTGCTCGGCGCGACGAATACGCGCTACGACTTCCACGTGAACGGCGATGGGGTGGCGGATTTCTCCCTGCTGTTCAGCGGCAGCCGCACCCTGACGGTGGGGCTGGACCTGATCCTGTAGCTTTTCCTTGTGCCGCGGGCCCAGGGCGGGCACACCGCGCGCATGGCCAGCATCATCATCCCGGACGACGCGCTGGAGGAGAGCTTCGTGCGCGCCTCCGGCCCCGGCGGGCAGAACGTCAACAAGCTCTCCACCGCCGTCGAATTGCGGCTCGATCTTGCGCGCGCGGGGCTGGATCCGCGCGTGCAGGCGCGGCTGGTGAAGCTAGCCGGGCGGCGGGTGACGCAGTTCGGCGTGCTGGTGATCGAATCCCAGGAACACCGCACCCAGGACCGCAACCGCCAGGAAGCCCGCGCCAAGCTCGACGCGCTGATCGCCGAGGCCGCCAAGCCGCCGCCCCCGCCGCGCCGTCCCACGCGCCCCACCAAGGGCTCGCAGGAGCGGCGCCTGGAAGGCAAGGCGAACCGCGCCGGGGTCAAGAAGCTCCGGCGCGAGAAGCCGGAGGTCTGATCGACCCGCTCAGTTCAGGAATGGGTTGCGCCCTCGCGCCGGCGCCTGGGCGGGCGCGAAATGTGTCGCGAGGTAGTTCACGATCGTCTCGCGCAGTTCCCCTTCCAACTGGTTCATGCCGTGCTTCTCTGTCATCCAATCCATCAGCCCTTCCCATTGGTCGCGGGAAAAGTGGCTGCGGCGGATGATCGCAGTGCTATGGCAGGCGACGCAGTAGCCGAAGGTCTCGGCCCGGCCATGGCCTTCGGGAAGGACCGTCTCCTCCTCCGCGGGCTGCGTCACGGCCTGGGCGGCGGCGGCCTGGGCGCGCTGCGCTGCGGCGCGCGCCGCGGCTGCGGCCTCGGCCTGCTGGAAGGCGAGCGCGGCCGGGGTGGGCGGCGGGGCCGGGCGCGGCGGCGCGACATGCGGACCGCGACCGTCGAGGATCACCAGCAGGACGGCCACCAGCAAGCTGCCGGCGACCACCCTTTCCATCGTCAACACGCGGCCTGCCCTCAGCCCACCAGAACCGCGGCGCGGCTCACCGGGTTGGCGCCGTAGCCCTGCGGGTTCCAGTTCGCCGGCGCGTGCGGCTGCATGCGGCCCTGGCTGTCGGTCGCGCGGTACCAGACCTCGTAGTAGCCGTCGGACGGCAGGCTGACGCGGCCGGTCCATCGCTGCCAGGCGTGGCGGTTCGCGGGGGCGGCCACCTGCATCTCGGTCCAGGTCTGGCCGAAATCCACGCTGGCATGCACCGCGCGCACCGAGAGGTCACCCGCCCAGGCCGCGCCGCGGAGATCGAGGCTCCGAGTACCGGCCGGCAGGCGCGTGCCATGCGCGTGGGAGGACAGGATGGAGCGCACGGGCATGCTCTCCATATCGACGAAGTCGGCGCCGTTGTTATTGCTGCCCGGCACGATCGGGCGCTGCGGGATGCGATAGGACGTGCCGCCCATCCCGGCCCCGTCATGCATGCGGTCGCGCACCCAGATGCGCGTCAGCCACTTCTGGCTGAGGCTGCCGGGCCAGCCCGGCACCAGCAGGCGCACCGGCGCGCCGTGGATATGCGGGATGGGTTGGCCGTTCATGCGGAAGACGATCAGCGTGTCTTCGTCCATCGCCTTCGCCAGTCGCATGCCGCGCGCGGTGGATGGCCGGTCGGTCGCGCCCGACAGGTGCGGGTCGGCGCCGAAATGCCCCGTGGACACCGCGCCGGGCTTCACGCCTGCCGCCGCCAGTACGTCGCGGAGGCGCACGCCGGTCCATTCGGCGTTGCTGATCGCGCCGTTGCCCCACTGGTTGCCGCGCGTCTGTGGCTGGAAGGAGGCGCGGCCGTTGCCGCCGCATTCCATCTGCAGCTGGCGCGTCACGACGGGGAAGCGGCTTTCCAACTCGCCCAGCGTCAGCGTCAGCGGCGTGTTGACCTCGCCGTCCACGGTGATTCGCCACGCGCGGGCATCGCCCGACAGCGGCTCGGGGACCTGGCCATTGTTGCGGATGAAGTGGTTGGCGTAGCTGGTCACCGGCTCGTCGAGCAGGTGTTCCGGCGTCTCAGCCACCAGCGGGCGTTCCTGCAGCAGGATCAGCTGCGCCTTGCCGTCCAATCGCAGCACGGGCGGGGCGCCCGCCCCTTGGGCCGCGGCAGGGCGCGCGAGAAGCGCGGGCAGCGTGCCTTCGGGCATGCGCGCGGCGAACGGGATGGTGCCGCCGACCGCAGCCCCCATCGCCGCCAGCGCCGCGCCCTTCAGCGCGCCGCGCCGGCCGAAGGCCAGCGCATCGGCGCGCTCGGGATCGTCGCGGTAGAGTTCCTGGATCGAGCGCTCGGCCCGCCCGTGGTGTTGGGTCATGGTGTGGTTCCTCCCGATTGTGCGTGTCAGCCGGTTCCGGTCAGGCACGGTCTGCGCGGCAGCGCCGCGAGCAGGGGTTGGCGCGGGGCTTCGCGCATGAATCGCTCCACCGCCACGGCGATCGGCCGCAGCCTTTCGCGCGGCAGGAGGGCGGAGAGCGCGTAGCGGTGGCGGCCATCCGACCAGGCATAGGTGACCAGCCCACCCGCCCCGTCGTCGCAGCGCAGCGGCTGGACCAGCGCGCGCGCATCGACCTCCCGCCACAGCGACAGGGCGATGCCGTCGGGATCGACATAGCGCAGCAAGGCGGCCGGGGCGCCGCGGTCGGGCCACACCCAGGCGGCGTCGGGCTGGAAGCCGAAGCCGGCCAGGTCCGGCAGCGGCATCTCCTCGCCCAGATGATCGGCGAGCCAGGGGCCGAGCGCGGATTCCCGCCCGAAGGCGACCAGGGGCGCGCTCGGCAGGGTGGTGAGCGTGAGGGGGGCCTCGGCCAGGGGGGTTGCGGCGAAGCCCGGCTCGACCTGCCCGCGCAGCGTCCAGCCCAGGCTGGTGCCGAGGCCGAGCAGCAGCACCGCCGCCGCCGCGACGCGCCCCTGTCCGCGCCAGCGCTGCCGGCGCTGCGCACGCAGCTGCGCCAGCCGCAGCCGCGCCGGGATGGGCTCGGCCGCCACGGGGATCAGGGCGGCACGCAGCCGCGCGCGCTGCGCCGCATCGGCCTGCAGCCGGGCGGCCAGCGCCGGCCGGGTGGCGAGAAAGGCGGCGACCTCGGCCGCGCGGGCCGGCGACAGCCGGCCATCGACCCAGGCGTGCAGGTCGTCTTCGCCGATGGGCGGGGAGGGGGGCGGCGGGGCCATGGCTCAGACCACCCGCCGCAGCGCCGGCCGGGCGGGGCGGGCCTCGGCCATCTGGCGCAGCCGCTCCCGCGCCCGGGACAGGCGCGACATCACCGTGCCGACCGGCACGCCGAGCACCCGCGCCGCCTGCTCATAGCCGAGGTCCTCCACCGCGATCAGGCAGAGCACGGCGCGCTGGTCGGCCGGCAGGGCGTCGAGCTGGGCGAGCACCTCGGCGCAATGCACCGCGGCTTCCTGGCCCTGGGGCGTGGCGTCCTGCGGCGTGCCCTGGGCGGCGAGCAGCCGGCCGCGCCGCGCCGTGCGGCGGCGGTCGGAGACGAAGAGGTTGTAGAGGATGGTGAAGAGCCAGGCGCGCAGATCGGCCTCCGCCCGGCGGCGCGGCCAGGCGCCGAGCGCCTGTTCCAGGCAATCCTGCACCAGATCGTCGGCCGCATCGGGCGCGTGGCAGAGCGAGCGCGCGAAGCGGCGCAGCGCGGGCACCTGTGCCTCAATCAGCGCGTCGCGATCCTGCGCCCCGAACATGTTCCCCCGTTCCGTGTGTTCACGGTGACGCAGGGTGAGACGCGCGGGCGCGGGCGGCTATTCCCCCGGCGCGCGGATTTTTCCGCCCGCCGGGTGCTGCCGGCTCAGGAGGCGCGGCGTTCCAGCGGGCAGGTGTTCAGGCCGAGCAGCCCATAGACCGGGCAATTGCCGAGCAGGCCGGTCGCCAGTGGCACCACGCCGATCAGGCCCCACCAGCCCAGCGGCCCGAAGGCGCCCAGTGCCAGCAGCACCACCCCGGCGCCGATCCGCAGCATCTTGTCGATACCGCCGACATTCTTCTGCATGGGTCTGTCTCCTGTTGCGGGGCACGCGCCCCTGTCCTTGCCTTTGCCACATCCGCCGTGCCGCGCCCTTGACGCGGATCAATTGCCGGGGGCGGGCATGCAACGCGGGCGGCCGCCACGCGTTGACCCTTCGCGACATCCCGCCGCGGAGACCACCCCAATGCCCGCAACCCTGAAGCTCTCCACCATTGCCCTTCTGGCACTCGGCCTTGCCGGCTGCGGCCAGACGACGGGCGAGCGCGCGCTCTCCGGCGGCGGAATCGGGGCGGCGGGCGGTGCCGCGGTGGGCGCGCTGACAGGCACCAGCCTGCTCGGCGGTGCCGTCATCGGCGGTGCGGCCGGCGCGGCCACCGGCGCGCTGACCTCGCCGCGCCAGATCGACCTCGGTCGATGAGGCCGGCTTCCGCCTATCCACACCAAAGGAACACCCTGATGAACAGCCTCGACGAAACCGCCCAGACCTATGCCGACGACGCCCGCGCCGAGATCGCCGCGCTGCGCGCCAAGGTGGACATGCTGGTGCAGAACCGCGTCACCCCCGCCCTGCACGCCATGGCGCAGGAGGCCGAGACGATGGCCCACAGCGCCGCCGACACGATGAAGGCGCAGGCCACGCGCCTGACCGACGGCGTGAAGGACCAGCCGGTCATGGCGCTCGGCATCGCGGCCGCCATCGGCTTCATGCTGGCGACGCTGGTCCGCCGCTGACCATGCTGAGCCTCGACCTGCTCGCGGTCGCGGCCAGCGCCGAGGGCATCGTGCTGCGACGCGGCGCGGCGGGCATGGCCCGTCGCGCCGTGCTGCTGGCGGCGGCCTCGGCCTGCGGCCTGGTCCTGTTCGGCCTGCTGCAGGCGGCGGGCTGGATGGCGCTGGCGCCTAGCCAGGGGGCGCTGGCGGCCACGCTGTGGCTGGCGGCGGCGAATGCCGTGCTGGCACTTGCGCTGCTCTTCGCGGCCCGGCCCCGGCGCGATGCCCTGGCGCGGGAGGCGCTGGCCCTGCGGCGCGAGGCGCTGCGCGAACTCGGTCGCCTCTCGCCCTTGGGCGAGGCACTGGCCCTGTTGCGCCCGCGCGGCGCGGCGGTGGAGATCGGCGCCCTGCTGATCGGGCTGCTGCGCCGGCGTTGAGCCGGCGTCGGGGGGGCAACCCGCGGCGGTGCCGGGGCGTTGGGACGGTGGCGCAATCTGGCGCCGCCCCCCTCAAGGAATGCCCCTCATGACCCGCCTTGCCCCGACCCGCCCGCAGCGTGCCGCGATGACGCTTGCGGCCGGGCTGCTCGTCCTGCCCGTGCTGGCCTTCGCCCAGATGCCGGCCAGCCCCGCCCCGATGCCCGCCAATCCGGCGCCCAGCGCCGTGCCGAGCCCCTCCGGCATGCCTGCCGCGAGCCCGCCCCTCAGCCAGGCGACGCCGCCCTCCACCCCCTTCGGCCGCGCCGCGACCGGCACGCTCGCCGCCCTCGCCCCCTCGGTCGGCGGCATGCCCGGCAGCCTGACCTATGAGCGCCAGCGCATGAGCCAGATCATCGGCGCACGCGTCTACAACGATGCCAATGAGTCGATCGGCGAGATCGACGAGGTGCTGCTGAACGGCGTTGTTGGCGCGGGCGTGCCCGGCCCGGTCGCGGTGGTGCAGGTGGGCGGCTTCCTGGGGCTGGGCGGGCGCCTCGTGCTCGTGCCGCTCGGCGATCTGCGCTGGAACAATGAGCGTGAGCGCATCCTGCTCTCCGGCGCGACGAAGGAGACACTGGAGGCGCGGCCCGCTTTCGAATACAGCGCCCTGCGCCGCGGCTGATCGCGGCGCGAGGGAGGCGCGCATGGCGGCCAGGACCACCGGGGAGCCGCCGCGCGCACCGGGCTTCTGGCGCGAACTCTTCGCCGTCGCGGCGTCGGACCGCATCTCCCTCGTCGCGGCGGGCTGCGCCTTCTACGCCATGCTGGCGCTGTTCCCCGCGCTTTCGCTGTGCATCTCCTTCTACGGGATATGGTTCGACCCCGGCACGGTCGAGCCGCAATTGGAGGTGATGCACCGCCTGCTGCCCGAGACCGGCTACCAGCTGATCGCCGCGCGGGTGCGCGAGCTGGTGGCGATGCCGCGCGATACGCTCGGCCGCGGCGCCCTTGTGGGGGCGGCGGTCGCGCTGTGGAGCGCCTCGGCGGGCATCCGCGGGCTGCTCGGCGCGCTCAACATGGTGCAGGGCGCGACCGAGGAACGTGGCGCGCTGCGCTTCTACGCCACGGCGCTGCTGCTGACGCTGGGCGGCGTGCTGGCCGTGACCGTGGGGCTGGTGCTGCTGGTGGCGCTGCCGGCGGTGCTGGCGCTGTTCGAGTTCCTGCCCCGCCAGGCGCTGATCCTGCGCGGGGCCTCGATGCTGGTGCTGCTGGTCTCCGTGCTGCTGGCGATCGGGCTGCTCTACCGCTTCGGCCCCGCCCGCCCGCCGCCCTATTGGCGGCTGTTCTCGCCCGGGGCGCTGCTGGCGACCTTGCTGTGGCTGGTCGCCTCGACCCTGTTCTCGCTCTACGTCTCGGGCTTCGCGGCCTATGACGCGACCTATGGCGCGCTGGGCGCGGCGGTGGGGCTGCTCACCTGGCTCTATGTCTCGGTCTACCTGATTTTGTTGGGGGCGGAGTTGGATGCCGCCCTGGCCCGGCGCCGTGGCCCGGTGCAACCGGGGCCTGCCCAGGCGCGTTGAAATGGGGAACGCGGGCGCGCTCGCGCATCACCGCCGCGGTCGAAGGAAGACCCCCATGAACACCAGACCCATCCTCGCCGCCGGCCTGTTGCTGCTGCTCGGCACCGCCGCCTGCACCGATACGCGCGCCATCTCTGGCGATCCGCCCGGCAATGCCGCGCAGCGCTCGGTCGATCGCGCCGCCGGCACCAATACCTCGGGCGCCTTCCCGGCGCAGAGCGACGGCCGGCCGGGCAACCCGCCGGGCACTGCGACGCAGCGCGCCGTGGACCGTGCGGCCGGCACCAATACCTCGGGCGCCTTCCCGGCGCAGAGCGACGGCATGCCGGGCAACCCGCCGGGCACCGCCATCGACCGCGGCATGGGCAATATGCGCTGACGCGTCTGCGCGGCCGGCCAGAGCGGGCCGGCCGCGCCCTACCCTACCGCCCCGCCAGGGGCCAGAGCGGCGTGGGCCGGCGCCACGCGCGCTCGGTCACCACGCGCGTGGGCAGTGCCAACCGCGCCCCACCTTCATTGCGCAGCAGCGTGATGGTCCGGGTGTGGAAGGCCGCGAGCTCGGGCCGGTGGCCGATCGAGACCAGCGCCGAGCCCGGCAGTTCTTCCAGCACCAGCCCCATCAGCTCGGCCTGGCCCTGGGTATCGAGCGCCGAGGTCGATTCATCCATGAAGATCCAGCCCGGCGCATGCAGCAGCAGCCGCCCGAAGGCCAGGCGCTGCTGCTCGCCCAGGCTGAGCAGCCGGTCCCAGCGCTCCGCCGCCTCGCGCTGCGGCACCAGATGCGCAAGCCCCACCCGGGCCAGCGCGGCATCCAGCGCGGCCGCCGGGAAATGGTCGGGCGCGGCCGGATAGGCCAGCGCGGCGCCGAGCGTGCCGAGCGGCAGATAGGGCCGCTGCGGCATGAACATCATGGCCTTGCGCGGCGGCGTATCGATCTCGCCCGCCCCCCAGGGCCACAGGCCGCCGATGGCGCGGAACAGGGTGGATTTGCCGGTGCCGCTGTCGCCCTGCAGTAGTACGCGCTCGCCCGCCTGGATCTCGGCCGAGGCATCGGCGATCACCGTCGTGCCGTCGGCGAAGGCGACTTCGAGGTTGCGGAAGACCAGCCGCTCGGCGCTGCCCTCGCGGATCGCGATGGTGGGCTGGGCGGGGTCGGCGACCAGCGCGTCCAGATCCTCGATCACGTCGCGGAACACGACCAGCCTTGCGATGGCGGAGCGCCACTCGGCGATGCGGGGGTAGTTGTCCACCACATAGGCCAGCGCCATGCCGACCTGGCCGAAGGCGGCGCCGATCTGCATCAGCCCGCCCAGCGTGATGGCGCCGCTGAAATAGGCCGGCGCGGCGACGATGGTGGGGAAGATCATCGCCACGGTGCCATAGGCGCTGGTCAGCCACATCAGGTTGCGCTGGCTGCGCATCTGCCCGCGCAGGGCCTGGGCGACACGGCCGAACAGCAGGGTCAGGCCGCGGCGCTCATCGGCCTCGCCCTGGATCAGGGCGATGCCCTCCCCGCTTTCGCGCGTGCGCGTCAGGCCGAAGCGGAAATCCGCCTCCGCCGTGGTGCGCGCGACATTGAGCCGCACCAGCGGGCGGCCCACCAGCCAGGTCAGCGCCGTGCCGAGCGCGGCATAGCCGAGCGCAGCCCAGACCATGTAGCCCGGGATCACCACCGCCTGGCCGAGCAGGGTGAAGCTGAGCGCGCCCGAGAGCGACCACAGGATGCCGATGAAGGCTGTCAGCATCAGCGCCGAATTCAACAGCCCGGTGGCGAAATCCACGGCGAGGTCGGTGGCGACGCGCACATCCTCGGCGATGCGCTGGTCGGGGTTGTCGGCGCCGTCGCCCGCCATTTCGAGCTGGTAGTGCCGCCCCTCGCGCAGCCAGGCTTCAAGCAGGTGGTTGGTCAGCCACTGCCGCCAGCTGAGCTGGATCAGCTGCTTGACGTAGAGCTGGTTGACCGCGACGGCCATGGACAGGCCGGCATAGGCGAGGAAATACAGAATCTGCGTGCGGAAGGCCGCGCCATCGCGCGCCTCCAGCGCGTTGAAGAAGTCGCGGTTCCAGACGTTGAAGCGGATCTGGATCGCGACCTGCGCCACGGTGAGCAGCACGAGGCCAAGCAGCAGCCAGCGCGCCGCACCCCGATCGGGGGCGGCGAGCCAGTGGCGGGTGATCTGCCAGAAGGCGGGCATGGCGCGCGTGGCCGTGCGATCCGCCGGCAGGGCGGAAGCGAGGATGGGGCCGCTCATCGTGGCGCAGGGCTCAGCCGCGCCGGGTCAGCGCTTGGCTTCCCAGGCGCGCAGCTGCGCCTCAGCGGCTTCGCGCGCCAGGCCGTAGCGTTCCTGGATGCGGCCGAGCAGCCGGTCGCGCTGGCCCTCGATGGCGGTCAGGTCGTCATCGGTCAGCTTGCCCCATTGCTCCTTCACGGTGCCGGTCATCTGCTGCCAATTGCCCTTCACGGTATCCCAGTTCATCGCATGGCTCCTTTTGCCCGGGGCACGCCTTGCGCCCCGTCCCGCAGAACGCGCGGCGGGGCGGCGGGTTGCGACGGTGGGCGCAAGCGTTTTTCGCAGATGCGAAAATTGCGTATAAGAAAAGAAACCGCGCATCTCAGGTTCGTGACTCAGATAATCAAATAAATGAGCGATAATGCCTAATGCAAAACACCCCACATGTTCTGGCGATTATTGTCTCTCCTCCCGCCAGTATCCTGCCGCGGGCAGATTTCCATAAGCTGATGCTGGGCGCCCTGCCCGGGCTGCGACAGCAGGCGCTGGCCCTGACCCGCAATCGGCCCGATGCCGATGATCTGGTCCAGGCCGCCGTCACCAACGCGCTGGCCGCGCAGGCCAGCTTCATGCCGGCGACGAATTTCCGTGCCTGGATGTCGCGCATCCTGCGCAACCGCTTCTTCTCCGACATCCGCGCCCGGCGCGACACGGTGACGCTGGAGGATGCCCCCTCGGCGCGGCTGGCGCGCACCGGCGGGCAGGAGGAGCACATGGCGATGCAGGAGCTGAACCGCAGCCTTGCCCGGCTGCGCCCCGACCACCGCCTGGTGCTCATGATGATCACCGTGCAGGGCCTGACCTATGAGGAAGCCTCGGTCACGCTCGGCGTCGCCGTGGGTACGCTGAAATGCCGGGTCTTCCGCGCGCGGCTGCAGCTCAAGGGCTGGATGCTCGGCGAACCCGCCGCCCCCCAGCCCGATGCCTTCATCTCCGTGCTGGCGGCGAAGGCCCCGCGGGCGAGGATCACCGCGGACCCCACATGAACGCGGCGGGCGATGGCGAGGATCGGGCCGCGCGCCGCGCATTGCTTGCGCGCGGGGCCCGCCGGCCACGCCGTGCGGCCGCCGACCCCGTCTTCGACCTTTGGCTGCAACGCCAATTGCAGACGCTCTATGGCGGGATCGCGCTGGAGCCGCTGCCGCCCGAGTTGCTGGCCCTCATCGCGCGTGACCTGCGCGACGACGGGCTATAGCTGAATCTGCCGGAGCGCGGCCGCGACCTCGTCCCGCCCGAAGGGTTTCTCCAGGATCGGCGGCGGCGAGTCCGGGTCCAGCGCCGCGATCGCCGCCGGCCCCGCGACCGTGTCGCCGGTGACGAAGCAGAAATGGCCGCGCAGTTCGGGATGCACCGCCATGGCGTGGCGGTACAGGCCGCCGCCGCCGCCGCCGGGCATGCGCAGATCGCAGAACACCGCCTGCACCCCGCCGGCGCGCAGATGCGCCACCGCCGTGGGGATGTCCTGCACCACCTGCACCGCCGCCCCCACCACCTGCAGCAGCGCGGCCAGCGCCTCTCCCACCTCGGGCTCGTCATCCACCACCAGCACGCGCGCGCGGGTGGGGTCCTGGGGCGCGGGCGGGGCAGCGGCCGCGCCCGCCTCGCCGCGCGGCAGGCGCAGCACGAAGCGCGCGCCACCCAGGCTGCTGGGCTCGAGCGTGATGCCACCGCCATGCGCGGCGGCGATGTTGCGGCAGACCGCGAGGCCCAGCCCGGTGCCGGCGCCGAGCGGCTTGGTGGTGACATAGGGCTCGAAGATCTGCTCGCGCAGCGCGGCGGGCACGCCGGGGCCGTTATCCTCCACCGCGAAGCCCAGCCCATCGGCAGTTGCGAAGCTTTCCAGGCGCAGCCGGCGCGGCTCAGGCCGGTCGGCCAGCGCGGCCTGGGCGTTGATGATCAGGTTCACCGCCACCTGGCCGAGCTGGTCAGGATCCGCCTGCACCTTGCCCAGCGTCGGGTCGAGCGCCCATTCCAGCTGCACGCCGGTGCTGCGCAGCCCATAGCCCACCATCTCCACCGCGCTTTTCAGCGCCGCGTTGAGATCCACCGCCGCGCGGGTCGGCGGCTGCTGGCGCACCATGGCGAGGAAGGTCTTGACGATGCGCCCGCAGCGCGCGGCTGCCGCATGGATCCGCGCCGCGCGGTCGCGCACCTCGGGATCGGCCGCCACGGCCTCGAGCATCGTGGTCTGGGCGACGACGACGGCGAGCGGGTTGTTCAGCTCATGCGCCACGCCGGCCAGCAGGCTGCCGAGCGCGGAGAGCTTCTGGGCCTGGTGGAGCTTCTCGCGCTGGGCGGCCAGCTCTGCCTCGGCATCGCGCAGCGGCGTGAGGTCGCGCAGCCAGGCGGTGAAGAAGACGCGCTCGCCCACCTTCACCTCATGGATCGAGAGCTCGCAGGGAAAGAGGCTGCCATCATGGCGCATCGCCTCCATCTCCAGGCGCTGGCCGAGCACATGCGGGCAGCCGGTCGCCTGGTAGCGCGCGAGCCCGGCCTCATGCTGTGCGCGCAGATGGGCGGGGACGATGAGGTCGCCGATCGGCTGGCCCATGATGGCGGCGGCGCGATGGCCGAAGATGCGCTCGGCGGCGGCGTTCCAGCCGGTGACGCGGCAATCGCGGTCGGCGGTGATGACGGCATCGAGGGCGGCGTTGATCACGCCTTCCTTCAGCGCCTCGGCCTCGCTCAGCCGACCGGCGAGGCTGTTGTGGGAGGGGGGGGTCATCGCGGTGCCTCGAAGACGTAGCCACGGCCGCGCACTGTGCGGATCAGCGGCGGCGCATCGGGCGTTGCCTCCAGCTTGCGGCGCAGGCGCGTGATGCGGATGTCGATGGAGCGATCCAGCGGGTCCGCCCCCTTGCCGTGCGCGCGCGCCAGCAGCGCCTCCCGCGAGAAGATCTCGCCGGCATGGCTGGCGAAGAGCAGCAGCAGGTCGAACTCCATGGCGGTGAGCGGCACCTCGGCCCCGCGCGCGTCGAGCAGCCGGCGCTCGCCGGGCCAGAGGGTGAAGCCGGCGAAGCTCAGCCGTGGGCAGGGCGTGGGCGTCACCGGGATCGCGACAGGTGCGGTGGCGACCGGTGCGCTGGCGGCGCGGCGGCGCAGCAGGCTGCGGATGCGCGCGAGCAATTCGCGCAGCTCGAAGGGTTTGCCGACATAATCGTCGGCGCCGATCTCGAGCCCCACCACGCGGTCCACCGACTCACCCAGCGCGGTCACCATGATGATGCCCGGCGGTTCGGCGAGCGCCTTCAGCCGGCGCGCGATGGAAAGCCCGCCTTCCTTCGGCAGGTTGAGATCCAGCAACACGAGATCTATGGGCGCTTCCGCCAGGGCGGCGTCCAGCGCGGCAGCTTCGGGGCAGGGGATCGGGGCGAAGCCCTGCAGGCGCAGGTAATCCACGACGACGTCGCGCAGATCCGCCTCATCCTCCACCACCGCGATGCGCGTGGGAGTCGTCATGCCCGCCCCTTTCAAGAGGCGTGCAAGCTAGCGACGCGGACCCGCCTTGTCATGGGCAGAAAGCGCCGCGTGCAACAGACGCAACAATCGCGGGAAGGGCGGGCTCAAGACCGGGCTCAGCGCCCGGTCATGATCCGCTCGACCAGCTGCTTCGCGGTCGGCACGAAGCCGTTGGAGTAGAAGGGGTCCGTGCCGAAGCGATAGGCGTTGTGGCCGGAGAACATCAGATTGCGCTCCAGCCGCCCGCCATGGGCGATGTCCTGCAGGGTCTTCTGGATGCAGAAGCTGCGCGGATCCGCCTTCTTGCCGGTGCTGAAATCGGGCTCGGTCTGCGCCCAGTTCGAGAAGCGGCAGTGGGAGAGGCAGCCCATGCAGTCGGTCTGGTCGTTCAGGATCTCGCGCGCCATGGCGGGCGTTTCGAAGACCAGCGTGTCGTCGGGCGTGCGCAGCGCCTCGGTGAAGCCTTCCGCCGTGTAGCCCTGCGCGCGGGGCAGGTCGTCGGGCTTGAGGTAGACCAGCCGCTTGCGCGGGCCGACGCCGAAGGGCGCGGTGTGCGCCTCATTCGGCTCGGTGGTGAAGGGCATCTGGCGCTGGCTGCGCGCCTCGAGCTCGCTGAGGAAATCGGTGCGCACGGCGGAGGAATAGAAGCCGGTCGGGCTGAAGGGCTGGAGCAGCACGTCGCCCTCCTTCAGCTGGAGCAGGCGGGTCTTCCATTCCTCGCTGATCGGGCTTTCCTTGGTCAGCAGCGGGCGGGTGCCGAACTGGAAGGCGACGGGGCCGAGCTCCGCGCTGTCGATCCAGTGTTCCCATTCCTCGAGCCACCACACGCCGCCGGCCATGATGATGGGCGTGTCGTGCAGGCCGAATTCGCGCATCTGCTGGCGCAGCTTGAGCACGCGCGGATAGGGATCCTCGGGCTTCAGCGGGTCCTCGCTGTTGGACAGGCCATTATGCCCGCCGGCCAGCCAGGGGTCCTCATAGACCACGCCGCCCAACAGCTCGCGCTGCTTGTTGTAGGAGCGCTTCCACAGGGCCGCGAAGGCGCGGGCGGAGGAGATGATGGGGTAGTAGTGCACGCCGTATTCGCGCGCGAGATCGGCGAGGCGATAGGGCATGCCTGCGCCGCAGGTCACGCCATGCACCAGGCCCTTCGCGCCTTCGAGGATGCCGCGTGCGACGCGCTCGGCGCCGCCCATCTCCCACAGGATGTTCATGTGGATGCGGCCCTGGCCGCCGGCGCGCTCATGCGCCTCGCGCGCCTGGGCGATGCCGCCCGAGATGCCGTAGGCCACCAGCTCTTCATGCCGCTCGCGGCGCGTGCGGCCATGGTAGATCTGGCGGATGACGTTGCCTTCTTCGTCGTAGCTGTCGGCATTGACGGCCGAGAAAGTGCCGACGCCGCCGCCGGAGGCCCAGCCCCCGCAGGTGGCCCCGTTGGAGACGGCAACGCCCTTGCCGCCCTCGACAAGCGGCAGCACGTCGACACCGCCCATGCGGATGGGGTTGATCGCCTTCAAGATTTTTGGGCTCCGGTGACTGTCGGGATGACGGGGCCAATCTCCCCGTCATGACAACTATATGGCGCGGCTTGGCCGACAAGGGGAGAGCCCC
>Ga0315900_10003887_pt1 | contig 21546 bp, 18 predicted proteins | sample LakEriMetagenome_FD_203521 | JGI IMG/M metagenome (GOLD analysis project Ga0315900, IMG submission 203521) | Freshwater fungal communities from buoy surface, Lake Erie, Ohio, United States - Buoy 12 MA114 | ecosystem: Environmental > Aquatic > Freshwater > Lake > Lake biofilm | place: USA: Lake... | reverse complement strand
CAAGCCCTGCAAGTCCAGCTCGCGATCGCGCACGCGCAGGGCAAGGAAAACGCGGAAAAGGCCGAGCGCTTGGCGGCCGAAACCGCGCTCCTCAAGGAGCAGGTCGCGGCGCTTCAAAAAGAGCTTCGGCAGTCACAGGCCCGGGCAGAACAAGCGCCGGCTCAAATCCCGACGGAAGTCCCTCCGCCGCCGGCTCAAAATCCAAGGGATCCAGAAAGCGTTGCGGCGACAGCCAAGCAACTGACCGAACTCCAGACACAACTGCGGCAGTCGCGGGAAGACCGGCAGGCATTGGAAGCAACGAATCAAGACCTGCGACAAAAGAACGCCGCGCTTTCATCTGAAACATCACGCCTGACCATCGAAGTCCAAACTGCCAAGCCGGAGTTGGACAAAGCAGAGCGGCAAAAAGAGCAGCTCCACACCGCGCAGGAAATCCTGGTGACGCTGGTCGAATCGATCATCGTTGGCAGAAGCCCCAAGAATTTCCTGAATGACAGCCTCATCAACGAAATCGCGCAGAGCTTGAAACAGCATTCGAGTGAAGACGACATCGGGCGCATCACCGCCCGATTGAAAGCCTGTGCCCAGGAGCGGATTGGAGACCGCATCGACATCGAGGCCGTGCTCCGAATCCTGCGCCTCGAACCTTCAATGCCGCGGGAGGCATTCCAGACGCTGCTTCAGAAGAAATGGCAGGAGAGGCAAGCGGCCGAGGAGGACGCTTCGGAGCCCGACGAGGCGGGAGAACCACAGCCGATGGACGGGCCGGTTCAGGAGGCGGACCCCACCCCCACCGAGATTCAGCAGGCCGTGGTCGACCAATTCGTCGACGAGGCCCAGGAACTCATCGCCGCCCAGCTACGCAATGCGGTGGAGCAAAGAATCACGGCGCTGATCGCAGCCCATCCCGCTTAAGGGGCCTCCGCAGATCTCACAGGGGTAGCGCGCTCCGACCGACTGCGCAGCCCCCGATTTCTCACACCAGCAGCGCGTTCACCCTTCGCACATACCCCGCCGGATCCTCCGGCAGTCCGCCTTCGGCCAGCAAGGCCTGGTCGAACAGGATGTGCGCCAGGTCATGAAAATGCACCGAGCCGTCGAGTTTTTTCACCAGCGCATGCCCGGGGTTCACCTCCAGCACCGGCTTGACCTCGGGCGCGCCCTGCCCGGCCTGCTTGAGCATGCGGGCCAGTTGCAGGCTCATGCCGCCGTCGGCCACCACCAGGCAGGCGGGTGAATCCACCAGCCGGGTGGTCACGCGCACATCCTGCGCACGGTCCTTGAGCGCCTCCTTCAATTTCGCGAGCACCGGCTTGAAGGCCTCGGCGGCGTCCTCGGCGGCTTTCTTCTCGGCCTCGTCCTGCAGGCTGCCCAGGTCGACCGCGCCCTTGGCCACCGACTGCAAGGGCGTGCCGTCAAACTCGTGCAGGTAGTTCAGGGCCCATTCATCCACCCGGTCGGTCATGAGCAGCACCTCCAGGCCCTTCTGGCGGAACACCTCCAGCTGCGGGCTGCCCTGCGCCGCGGCCAGCGTGTCGGCCGTGATGTAGTAGATCGCCTGCTGGCCCTCCTTCATGCGGGCCTTGTAATCGGCCAGCGACACCGCCACATCGGCCGACTGGGTGGACGCAAACCGCAGCAGCCGGGCGAGGCGATCGCGGTTGGCGAAGTCTTCACCCAGGCCCTCCTTGAGCACCACGCCGAATTCGGCATAGAACTTCGCGTACTTGGCCCGATCGTCGGCGCTGGCGGCCTCGTCCTTTTCCAGTTTGGCCAGGTCTTCGAGCATGCCCAGCACCCGCTTGGTGCCGCCCTCGCGAATGGCGCGCACGTCGCGGCTTTCCTGCAGCAGCTCGCGGCTCACGTTCAGCGGCAGGTCGGCCGAGTCAATCACGCCTTTGACGAAGCGCAAATACACCGGCATGAGCGCCTCGGCGTCGTCCATGATGAACACGCGCTTGACATACAGCTTCACGCCGCCGCGCTTGTCGCGGTTCCACAGGTCAAACGGCGCGTGCTGCGGGATATAGAGCAGCTGCACATACTCGGTGCTGCCCTCCACCTTGTTGTGGGCCCAGGCCAGCGGCGCTTCATGGTCGTGGCTGATCGCCTTGTAGAACTCGGCGTATTGCTCGGGGGTGATGTCCTTCTTGGGACGCGTCCACAGCGCGCTGGCCTGGTTGACGGTTTCCCATTCGTCGGTGAGCACCCGCTCGCCGGGCTGGTTGTCCTGGCCTTCCTTCCATTCTTCCTTGCGCATGCGAATGGGCAGCGCGATATGGTCGGCGTACTTGCCAATGATGGACTTGAGTTTCCAGGTGGACAGGTAGTCGGCCGCGTCGTCCCGCAGGTGCAGGATGACGGCGGTGCCCCGCTCGGCGCGGGTGAGGGCCTCCACCTCGAAATCGCCGCTGCCGCCGCTGGTCCAGCGCACGCCCTGCTCGGGGGGCAGGCCGGCACGGCGCGATTCGACGGTGATGCGGTCGGCCACGATGAAGCCGGAATAAAAACCGACTCCAAATTGACCAATGAGCTGGCCCTGCTCGGTGGCGTTGGCTTTTTTCTCGGCCGAGAGTCGGGAGAGGAAGTCGCGCGTGCCGCTCTTGGCGATGGTGCCCAGGTTGTCGATGGCCTCCTGCTGCGACAGGCCGATGCCGTTGTCGGTGATGGTCAGGGTGCGGGCGGCGGCGTCAAAACTCACGCGCACCTCCAGCTCGGGGCGGTCTTCGTACAAGGCGGGGTTGTCCAGTGCCTCGAAGCGCAGCTTGTCGCAGGCATCGGACGCGTTGGACACCAGCTCGCGCAGGAAGATTTCGGGGTTGGAATACAGGGCATGGGTGACCAGGTGAAGCAGCTGCGCGACTTCGGCCTGGAAGACATGGGTTTGCTTGGCGGACATGGGTTTGAAAATGCGGAGGAACCCGTTCGGGGGGGTTGACCCGCAACATGCGGCCGTTCCGGGCGAGTTCAAGAGGCTCCGGGGCCCGGAGGCACCCCTTGGCCCCTGTCTGGTGGATTGATGGCCGCACGATGTCTTTGTCCTGCATCGCTATGAACGACTCGCGAGCGCCATCAGCGCGACCAAAGAATTGCACTGCAGTAGATGTCGCCCCGCCTGCGCCCACATTTTTCCGTAGCGGGCCGCCCTGCAATCGCCACGACCAATGCTCAGCTCATCATGCAGTGCGACGCAAAGGGGCAGCATCGTGACCCAAACAATCCAAGATGCGTCTACCGTTGCCGCCACACCTACGCCAATCGCTCAAGCTCCGCGCGGTGCGGCGCGGTGCGGTGCGGCGAGTTAAGAAAGGGTACGCCCAGGTAATTGACGCGCCCATGTCCTCAAATCTGTCATGGCCCAAGTTCCTACACTCGATTCCCAACTCATCGAAGACACCATTGCCGGCTGCGCATTTCCCGAAGCTGAACAAGAGCCCAACGGCGCACGTGTGGCGAGACCGTGGGTAGGACTGCCGCAACAGGTTGGTGGCGCAACCATTGAGTGCGATTGCGCTTCCGGCTTACAACGTCGCAAACTTCATCATGGAATGGTGGCGATGTCTGTGCGGGCAGGGACTGGAGCTGCGGGAGTTTTTGAGAAGATTTGACTGGTAACTTACAGGTCTTGACTTACTTCCTGAACCCGAAAAGTGCGGGAATCAGGACTCTAGCTGGGGCCAAATAAATTCAGACAAGGCAGCAGCCCCGCTGACAGTGAGCCGGGTCAATAATTCGCCTCCGCCGCGGTGTTGACTGACCGCGGTCGTTTTGCGGCGAATCAGTAGAGCGGCAAGGAGCGATACCGCAGGTTCAATTGATTTCGCCCCAACTATCCAACCGCTGGCCTATCTCGCGCTGAGGTTTACATGCGGGCCATCTTGGACCCATCGCCAAATCGAATAAAAAAGCCGATTCTTCTGTGACGCATTCGCCATCCAGGGACGCAGCAAATCACAGGCTTTCTTGCAGTTGTACCAGGGCATGTGCGGATAGTAATGGTGAACAATGTGACCTTCACCGAAGAGAACTACATAAGGTGTGATTGAGAGAATGGCGGGGACTCTGATATTGGTTCCGCAACCAAACGGCTGAGATTCATCGACATGACTGTGCTCGGCGAACACACGGAGTCCGGTAAATAGGGGCAAACCAAAAATTAATGGCAACAGCCATCCTTGCAAAAGGACGGGATGATTGACTAAGGCCAAAATAATAGCCAGTAGCACCAAAACAATGAACAAACTCAGTTCAAACTGGATGTGTTTCTTTTCACTGGGGGTAAATTGCACGGGGGGCTGTGGTTCGCCGTAAAATTTTGCGCGCCGCGGCACCAGCAGCAAGTCATTGAGAAAAGTAAATGCCAATATTCTTTCCAGGCGGCTTCTCGGCAAATTGACAGCCCGATCAGGATCTTCAGGCGAGTTTGGAAAATACTTGTGATGCGCGATATGAATTTTATTGTACTGAGTTGGGCTCAGTGGCACCAATGCGACAATTGGGTATTTTAGATATTTGACCAAAAAATGATCGTGTACCAGATATTCGTGAATCATTTGTGCGACTGTATGCAAGACAAATCCCTGAATTACGATAAATAAAATAGCCGACAGAAAATTATTATAAAAGTAATCGCTAAACCACATCAGAAAAAAGAAGCTAGTGAATACTGCAATGAAAGTGAGTCCGTCATATATGCGATTGTGTCGAGAGAGGCGGTTAAGCTCGCTGCGAATATCGTCTGGGATTGCGGCGAGGAAAATTTTCCTGTTATTCGAACCCATGCTTGACCTCCATTGGTAATTTTTCAGATTGATGACGTTCGGACGTTACATTTCCTTCGAAACCCGTAGCCAATAAGTCTTTACTGAGGGCGAATCGATCGCCATGCTCATCGTCCGCCGAGTTTCTTCCTGGTCTCAATTGACTCTGCCCTGGCTACCCATACTCGTTTCGTTCGGCACGAAGGCGACGGATGCGGACTTGAAAACCGCTCCTGATCCTGGACTTCAAGTAGAGCGTTGCGCTGCCGTTCCTCTCCAGCAACACAGAGGCAACCAGAGGAATGTCAAATCCAAAAAGCACGGTGACTCAAGGTATCGTTCGTGCGCGCAGCTATACAGTAATACAAATTGTTGACTCGCCTGCCCCGTGCCGTCAAGCTTGGCACGACCGCTGCGGCGCATCCGGCGAAACGTCCGTGCGCGCGGCCGTACTGTGCTGTGGATGTTGAATGGCTCTCTTCCGATGCATCGACCACGATCCCGCCGCCACCCGCCCATCGCCCTCCTGAGCAGGAGGCTGGGCCCGGCCTGCCTGGCCCTGGCCATGGTGGCCGCGCTGCTGGGCAGCCGTCCGGTCCAGGCGCAGAGTGCGGCCACCGTCAGCGTCCGGGCCACGGTGAACCGGAGCTGCCAGATCCGCACCCTCCATCCGGTGCTGGATTTCGGCACCCTCACGCCCCGGCCCGGAACCCGCAGCCGGGCCAGTGTCAGCCTGGACATTGCCTGCAACACCGAGTCCCAGGATCGCCTGGAGGTTCGGCTCTCGGGTGAGGTGTGGGTGGCCGGGGAAAACAGCCCGCGGCTTATCACGAATGTGATCCCGCTTCGGGTCAATTCCACGTCCCTGGGAGGCGTCCAAAGGCGCCTGGTGCACACGCAGGTTCCGGCCGAGCGGCTGCCCTATTCGGTCTACCTGTCGGTCCAGGCCGTGGGCGGCCATCTCACCACACTGACGCTCGACGGCCAAGTCACGATCCCGGCTCAGGCGCCCGAGCCCCTCCATGGGCGTTACACGGACAGCTTCGTGATCCAGGTCATGGCGCCCTGACCCTGCTGGGGGACGGTGTGGGACGGCGAGGACCTGCTCATGAAACAGACAGGCTTGGCGACGAAACGCGAGGGAAGATGCGTGACGCGCGCAAGGCGGACGATGGAAGTCGTCCGCCTCCAAGAATGCCGTTCACTGGCTCACCCTCCACCCGCACCCGCTCCTGCAGCACCGACATGACCCATCCGTACCTGGGCCGCGCCCTTGAGCCCATCCGCTCCACCCGGATCCTGTGCCTGACCGGCTGGCTCCTGGCCGGCTTGGCCAGTGTGCTGCCTCTGCAGGCGCAGGCCCAGAACAGCACGACGGTGACGGTGAGTGCCACCGTTGACAAGGTGTGCCGCGTGACATCCGGCCCTTCGTCAACGATGAACTTTGGCGCGGCGTCCTCCCTGGAGCAGAGAAACCAGGTGGTCGATCTGAGCATTGCAGTGGCCTGCAATGTCAACGACTCTCCCAGGGTCACCGTCCAACCGAGCGGCGGGCAAGAGGCCTTTCTGGGCGGCGACAGCTCCACTCAGGCATTCGCCCTGAACCACGCCAGCGATTCTTCCAACCGACTGCAGTTCACGCTCACGCGGGAGCCCGACACCGGCACTGGCCGATCCCGGACGATCAAACTCAAGGGGACGCTCACCACCCAAGCCGCATCCTCGCCCGCCGATGCCCCGCTCGCGGGAGACTACCACCGCACCTTCACCGTCACTGTCACCCCGCCTTGAACCGGCTCACGCTTGCCGCCGCCGTGCGAACCGCCAGCGGGATTGATGTGGCGTCACCGCGCTGGGCTTCCCCTTGCCGCGCCATGCTCATCGCCGGCGTGGCGCTCGCGACGGCCGGACGGGTCACCGCCGCGCCCCCCGCGGGCCCCTGCGAATTCCGGATCACGGGCAGCCTGAGCGCGCATTTCGGCATGCTCGATCCTGCCGGGTCCGGCAACCGTGAGGTGCAGGTGGCGGCCACCCAGGACCGGCAGCTCAAGGTCGCGGGCTGCTCGCCCCAGGCCCGCCCTTCGGTGCGCCTGCGCGATGGGGGAGGAATCGCCGCCCTCGGGGTCAACCGGAGCCTGAGCCACAGCCGGCTGCCGTCGCGGCAACTGGCTTACCGCGTCTGGCTGACCCTCGATCCGACCGGGTCCAGCGCGAGCGCGCAATGGACCCTGACCCTGCGCGCTGCGCTGGCCGGCAGCCAGCTCGCGCAGGCAACGGCCGGAGAGTACGTGGACGAATTCAGCATCGAAATCCTGCCCTGACACGACCCCGTTTCGCCAACTCGCCGCCCAGCCGCCCCATCCTGTGCCGGACCGGGCCCGACCTCGTGGATCGCCTCATGCCGCTTGCTTTTCATCGGTCCCTCTGCCATCGGCCTGCCTGGCATGGGCCCGCCCGTCATCGGGGGGGCACCGCGCTGGGGCGGGTGCTGCTCCTGTGGGCCACCCTGCTGCTGCCTGCATTCGCCGGCAATTTCGTGGTGGCGCCGGTCAACCTGGAACTCGGGAGCGCCGCGCGCAGCAGCGCCGTGACGGTCAACAACCTCGACGGCCAGCCGCTGCGCCTGCAGGTCCGGCTGGTCGCCTGGGACCAGGACGCGCAGGGCGAGAGCCGCCACACGCCCAGTGACGACCTGCTGTACTTCCCTCGCCTGCTGACGATTCCGCCCGGCGAAAGCCGGATGGTCCGGGTCGGGCTTGCGCGTCCGGTGGAGGCGGTGGAGCGCAGCTACCGGTTGTTCCTCGATGAGCTTGATACCCCGGGCGGGGACGAGGCGGCCACCGGCAAGAGCCAGGTTCTGGTGCGGGTGAGTTTCGGGATCCCGCTGTTCGTCTCGCCCCCGCGGGCACAGGCCCGAGTGGGGATGGAAGTGCTGCCCCCTGCCCAGGGACTGCTGCGCTGGCGACTGGTCAACGAGGGCACACGCCATGCCCGCCTCGAGTCGTTCACGCTGGTGGCACTCACGCCGCAGGGCGAGCCGCGCGGATCCCAGACGGTGGACCTGCGCTACCTGCTGGCTGGCAAGACGCTCGAGATGGCCCTCGAGGCCCCGCCCGTCGCCTGCGAGCCGGGGATGCGCATTGAAGCGCAGCTGCGGATCGCCGAGGCAGGCGTGGTGCGCCAGGCCTGGCGTGCCGACCAGCTGCCCTGTCCTTGACGACGCGGCAACTGCCCCCGCGCCGACGGATCCTGCGGCGGCTGGGTGCACGCGGGCTGGCCGTCGGCCTCGGGATGGCGGGGATGGCGGGGGCGCTGCAGGCGGCCGAGTCCCTGTGCGAACAGCCGCAGACCCTGGTGCTCGCCGCGCGGGTGCAGGGCGAGCCTCGGGGGGACTGGTGGGTGCATTGCGATCCGCAGGACGGCCTGTTTCTGCGCGCGCAGGACCTGCCCACGCTGCGCCTGCGCACGCCGCCGCACCCGCACGCATTCCGCACCGTGCAGGGTGAGCGCCTCCTGCCCCTCGCGGGCCTGCCCGGCGTGCGCCACCAGGTCCACCCGGCCCGGCTGGAGCTGGACATCCAGGTCGATCCGGCCGCGCTGTTGCCCACCGTGGTGGCGGCGCCGGTCGGGCGCGAGCCTGCGCCGCTGACGCTGGGCGTGGCCAGCTTCATCAACTGGTCCATCGGACAGTCGGGCCCTGGCGCGGGCAGGAGCCAGCTGGGATTGGAGCTGGGCCATCGGGACGGACCCTGGCTGTGGTTGCATCAGCTGGGGCTGGACGATGCACCGGGCAGCCCCCGGCGATGGGTCCGGCAATTCACCCGGGCCACCTATGACGCGCCGCAGTCCCTGCGGCGCTGGACTTTGGGTGACCAATTCCTGCCGGGTCCGAGCCTGGGCCGGGGCCTCGGCGGCTGGGTCGGTGGCGTGTCGGTGGGCCAGCCATTCGGCGGGCCGGCCCTCGGACTGAGCACTCCACTGGGCTCGGTCAGCGGACGGGCCCAAGGGCCGTCCGAGGTCGAGGTGTACGCCCACGGCACCCTGGTGCGCACCACCCGGGTGGGCACGGGTGAGTTCGAGATCCAGGGACTGCCGCTGTGGCCAGGCGCGACGCCGGTGACGGTGGTGGTTCGGGACGCGTTCGGACGCACCGAGCGCACCACGCACACGCTCTACGCCAGCCCCCAACTGCTGCCGGCGGGCCGCCATGACGACCACTGGGGTTGGGGCTGGCAACGCACCGACAGCCAGGGCGGGCCCGGCTATGGCTCGGGCCGGCTGGCCACAAGTCACCGCTGGGGCCTGCGCGACACGCTCACCCTGGGCGCGGCGGGCCAGGGGCAGCGAGGGCATGCGGTGGTGGAGCTGTCGGGCCAGGCGCAGGTGCAGGCGGCCGGGGTGCTGTCGCTGGCCGGGGCGCGCAGCGGCGGGGCATATCGCGGCGGGTCGGCGTTCGCGATTCAGCACAGCTTTGATTCGCGCAGCATTCGGGCCTCGGCAACATGGCGCCAGGAAACGGCCGGCTTCAGTCTTGATCCAGCGTCGTCGGGGGGGCGCCGTGACGCGGTGATGGGCGCGAGCGTCCGGGCCGGGCCGGGGCAGTGGGTATCGGTGACGCAGGCGATCCTCTGGCCCCATGACGGCGCCAACGCCAACCCCGGTGCGCCCCGCCGCAGTACCGAGCTGGGCTACAGCCTGTCGATGCCGGGGTCGCGGCTGTCCCTGTCCGTCACGCTCAGCCGGCAGTCCGCGCCGGACGGGTCGCGCCACGGGGTCATTCTCGGGGCGTTCCTGCCGCTCGACGGCCAGCGCTATGTCAGCACCCAGGTGCGCACGAGCGAGGGCCGCACTGTGTCCGAGGTGCAGTTCCAGCAGTCTGCCTCTGGTGAAGAGGGCTGGTCGTACGGCTTACGCGGGCAGCAGGACAGCGGCCTGGGCCGCGGGCCGACGTGGTGGGTGGCCGATGCCGACCTGCGCGCCCGCACCTTCGTGCTGCGCACCCGGGGCGAGCAGCCAGGCAGCGCAAACGACACCGGGCGCTGGACGCTCCAGGCCAGCGGCGGGCTGGCCCGGCTCGAAGGCCGGTGGTGGGCCAGCCGGCCCCTGAGTGACGGCTTCGTGCTGGTGCGGGTGGGCCGGCTGGCGGGCGTGCAGGTGATCGCCAACGGCCGACCGATCGGCCAGACCGACGCCAATGGCGAGCTGCTGGTGCCGTGGGTCCCGGCCTTCTCAGACGCGCAGATCGCGATCGACCCTCAGAGCCTGCCGATCGATCATGCGGTGCCCACCGCCACGCGCCGACTGCGGCTGCCTGAACGCGGCAGCACGGTGCTGGATTTCCAGGCGACCCGCGTGCGGGCGGTGACGGCACGCCTGCTGCGCTCGGATGCCGACGGACCGGCCCGGCCCGCGGGCGACCTGCGGGTGCAGGGCGTCGGCCCGGCCGGTGTCTGGGGGACCCTCACCGCCCCGGACGGCACGCTCTACCTGGATCCGGCCGTGATCGGCCACCACACCCTGCAGGCCACGGACGCGGCGGGCTCCTGCGAGGCCGCCTTCACCGTGCCCGAGGGCGATCAGGTGCTGGTGGATCTGGGTGACCTGGTGTGCCAGCGCCCGGCCGCTCAGAACCGCTCGCCCGGCCCCAGGTAACGCCACTGACCCTGCGGCAGCTGCCCCAGCAGGACGCGCCCGATGCGCACCCGCTTCAGGCCCACCACCTGCAGGCCGACCGCTTCGCACATGCGCCGGATCTGCCGCTTGCGGCCCTCGTTCAGCACGAACCGCAGCTGCTCGGGGTTCTGCCAGTCCACCCGCGCCGGCTTGAGCGCGCGGCCGTCGAGCGACAGGCCATGCCGCAAGCGCGCCAGCGCCGCCGGGGGAAGCGCGTGTTGCACATCGGCGGTGATCTCCCCCAGACGGACCCGCACCAGGTATTCCTTGTCGACGTCGGAATCTTCCCCGATGAGCTGCCGGGCGATGCGGCCGTCCTGCGTGAGCACCAGCAGGCCGGTGGAATCGATGTCGAGCCGGCCCGCCGGCGCGAGACCGCGTAACTGCCCCGGGTGGAAGCGCTGCGACGAGGGATCGCCCCGCCAGTGCGTGCGGGCCTGTACCAGGGTGACCGCCGGCTCGTGCCCGTCTTCGGCCTGGCCACTCACGTAGCCCACCGGCTTGTGCAGCAGCACGGTCACTTGTTGTTGCTGCTGGCCGCGAGCGGCCGGGTCGATCTCGATGCGTGCCGACGGGCCCACCTGCAGGCCCATCAGAGCCACCTGGCCATCGACCCGCACCCAGCCGCGGGCGATCCAGTCATCGGCTTCACGCCGGGAGCACAAGCCCAGTTCGGCCATGCGCTTGTTCAGGCGCACGGTGGCGCGGGCGGTCTCGGCAGCGCCGGGATCGGGGGACGAGGGGGGGGGTGACCTGTGAACCATGACAGTGAGGGGATTATCGTTTTCCCGATATCGCCCGCACGGCACCGGCGGTGTGCGCCAGCCTGTTCCCCTGGAGCCACCCTCAGGAGCCGCCATGGACCGAACCGGGACCGCCCGCCCTGCCACCTCGCTCCCCCGCACCCCGGCCCCGGTCTCGGGTACGCCCAGCCTGCGCCCGCCTGATGCCCCCACGGGCGCGTTCCCTGCGCCCCGGTCGGAACGACCTCGGTCCGTGGTGTGGCTCAAGGGGCATGACCTGCGCCGGGTGCGCGACAACATCTGGGTCGCGGGGCTCTCGCAGGGCGCCTTGCTCGGTGCCTCGTTTGCCGCGGCAGCTGCGCTGCGCGCGCGTCTCGGGCCAGCAGGGCAGATTTTCACCGGGTTCCTCCCCTCGCTGAGCGGGCTGGCGAGCGGGCCGTTCGAACACCAGCTGCGGGAGCGGTCTGGCGCGCAGGTGACCTACCCCATCCAGGGCCGCCTGTCGCACGATGCCATTCCCGGGGCGGTGTTGCTCATCGTCAACCTGGCCTGGTACCACTGTCCCCACGCCCCGAGGCCTTTGCCCTCGACACCAGCCGGCGCAGTGGTGTCGATCGGCCTGGCCACCACGGGCGCCGCGATCGCCGGCGGGCTGTCGGAATGGACCGCCCAATCCGAGCGCGCGCGGGCCGCCCGATCGGGCGAACCCGAGGCCCCGAGCACCGTGGCACCCACGCCCCTGAGCAAGGGCGTCGGCCGGGCGATTGCGCTGCTGCCCATGGCGCTCTGGACCCAGGTGCTGGTGTGCCTGCCCCTGGCCGGGCGTCGCCTGCCCCCCTGGAGCGGCCTGGTGGGCACCGGCGTGGTGGCCGGCGGATGGACGCTGCGACGGCTGGCCACCCCCCTCCCACCCCCCGCCGGCGACCGAAAAGCCCCGGAAACCCTGGGTTAGCCCGGGGAAGCCTGGGGAAATACGTAGTTACGCCCATGGCCGCCCTCGCCCCTGGCCCTACCATTGCCGGGTTCTACCTTTTCAGGAGTGTTTCCATGAAGCTGATGACCACCCTCGCATCCCTGGCGGTGCTGTCCCTGGCGGCCAACGCAGCGCTGGCCAGCGACTTCCCCCTCAAGGACAAGCCGATCACGATCGTGGTGCCGTTCACCGCCGGCGGCCCGACCGACCGGGTGGCCCGTGACCTCGCCGAAGCCCTGCGCAAGCCCCTGGGCGGCGCGACTGTCGTGATCGACAACTCCGCCGGCGCTGGCGGCTCGATCGGCGCCAACAAGGTCGCCAAGGCCGCGCCGGATGGCTACACCCTGCTGCTGCATCACATCAGCATGGCCACCATGCCGACTCTGGTGCGCAACATTCCCTTCAAGGTCGATTCCGACTTCGAATACCTGGGCATGATCAATGACGTGCCCATGACGCTGATCGCCCGCCCCACCCTGCCGGCCAACAACTTCAAGGAACTTCAGGCCTGGATCGGCCAGAACAAGGGCAAGATCAACCTGGGCAACGCCGGCGTGGGCTCGGCCTCGCACCTGTGCGGCCTGCTGTTCCAGTCGGCGATCCAGGTCGACATGACCGCTGTGCCTTACAAGGGCACTGCCCCGGCCATGACCGACCTCATCGGCGGCCAGATCGACCTGATGTGCGACCAGACCACCAACACCAGTTCGCAGATCGAGGGCAAGAAGGTCAAGGCCTTCGCCGTGACCACGCCCAGGCGCCTGACCACCCCGGCGCTCAAAGACCTGCCCACGATGGATGAAGTCGGCCTCAAGGGCTTCCAGGTCACGATCTTCCACGGCCTGTATGCGCCCAAGGGCACGCCGGCCGATGTCCAGAAGAAGCTCAATGACGCGCTGAAGGTTGCCCTGAAAGACGCTGACTTCCTGAAAAAGCAGGAAGGCCTGGGCGCCGTGGTTGTGACCGACCGCCGTGTCGAGCCCGCCGAGCACAAGAAGTTCGTCGCGGCCGAAATCGCCAAGTGGAGCCCGATCATCAAGGCGGCTGGCGTTTACGCCGACTGATCCCCGCATGACCGCCCCGAATTCCCCGCGTCGGCGGGTTCTGCTCTCGGCCGCCGCCCTGGGTGGCCTGGGCGCCCTGGCCGCCGCGCCGCTGGCCTGGGCCCAAGGCGCCTGGCCCAACAAGCCGGTGCGCATCATCGTGCCCTTCGCCCCAGGCGGCACCACCGACATCCTCGCCCGCGCCCTGGCGCCTGAGCTGTCCCGTGCCTTCGGCCAGTCATTCGTGGTCGACAACCGGGCCGGCGCCGGCGGCAACATTGGCTCCGAGGCGGTCGCCAAATCACCGGCCGATGGCTACACCCTGCTCATGGGCACGGTGGGCACCCACGGCATCAATCGCTCGCTTTACGACAAGCTGCCCTTCGACCCGGTCAAGGATTTCGTGCCGATCTCGCTGGTGGCAGCCGTGCCCAATGTGATGGTGATCAACACCGACAAGGCGAAGGCCCTGGGCATCAACAACGTGCGCGACTTCATCCGCTATGCCAAGGCCAACCCGGGCAGGCTGAACATGGCCTCCAGCGGCAATGGCACGTCGATCCATCTGGCGGGCGAGTTGTTCAAGAGCATGACCGGCACCTACATGGTCCACTTCCCGTACCGGGGCTCCGGGCCGGCGCTGATGGACATGGTGGCGGGCAACATGGACGTGATGTTCGACAACCTGCCCTCGGCAATGCCCCACATCCGCTCGGGCCGGCTGCGCGCGCTGGCGGTGACCAGCGCCGAGCGCTCCGGCGCGCTGCCCGAGGTGCCGACAGTCGAAGAAGCCGGTGGCCTCAAGGGCTTCGACGCGAGTTCCTGGTTCGGCCTGCTGGCCCCGGCGGGCACGCCGGCGGACATCGTGAACCGCGTTCAACAGGAAACCGCCAAGGCGCTGGCCACGCCCGCCATGAAGGAAAAACTGTTGGCGCAGGGCGCGATTCCCAGCGGCAACACCCCGGCGGAATTCGCCCGGCTGATCGACTCCGAGATCCGCAAGTGGGCGCAGGTGGTGAAGGTGTCGGGCGCGAAAGTCGACTGACCCCGCGGGTGGCGGGTGCCGGGTGACCGGCCCCGTCCCGCCCGGCTTCATACCCCCCAGACGATCTCGCGGTCGGCCTGCAGACTGCGACGTATCAGATCCATCAGGGGCACCGCACGCTGGCGCAGGCTGACCTGCTCGGACCTGTGCCGTTCATCGGGACGATCGGCGCAGCCACTGGCCGCAGCCGCCTGGGCCTCGGCCTTGCGGCGGGTCTCATCCTCGGCAATGGCCTGTTCGAGCGCAGCCAGTGCGGCGGGCATTTCCGCCGGTTGAAGGATGCCGCGCGGGCCCGGCTCCTTGCCCATGATCTGCAGCAGTCGACGGCCCTGCGGCTCGAGCATGATCACATCACCGGCGGCTTTGGACTTGAACTTGTAGAGCATGGGGTATCGGGGTACATGTACCCCCGTTGGAACGGATAGGTCGATTGTGCGCCGCGCAAGGGGCCCGCTGCGACCCGACCATCAGGCCGGGTGGCAAGCAATTGGTGTAAAGCGAGCCAACCCTGCTCGAAGGCCAGGGCGCAGCCGGCGAGGTAGAGCCGATAGGCCCGCAGGATGGCCGGCGCCGCAGGCCCATGCCGCGCCGCCAGGCAGGCCTGCGCCTCGGGCAGGCGCGACTCCAGCGCGTCTGACCAGGCCCAGAGGGTGCGGGCGTAGTGCGGCCGCAGGTTCTCGACATCCACCACCTCCAGCCCGCCGGACGCGGCAGCCTGCATCATCTGGCTGGCATGCACCAGCTCCCCGCCCGGGAAGATGTAGCGCTCGATGAAGGCCCCCAGGCCGGCTCCGAGCTGGTCGTTCTCGAGGCCGCCGGCCGTGATGCCATGGTTGAGGGCCAGCCCGCCAGGGCGCAGCAGCCGCTGCACCTGCGCGAAGTACGCCGGCAGTCGCGCCCGCCCAACGTGCTCGACCATGCCCACCGAGGCGATCTTGTCGAAGCCCTGCGCCGCCGCGAGGTCGCGGTAGTCGCATCGCAGGATGCGCACCCGGTCCTGCAGGCAGCGGGCGTCTATGAGGTGCTGCACATGGGCCTGCTGGTGACGCGACAGAGTGATCCCGGTGGCCTCGACGCCAAAGCGCTCGGCCGCCCACACCAGCAGACCGCCCCAGCCGGCCCCGATGTCGAGAAATCGCTCGCCGGGCCGGAGCATCAGCTTGCGGCAGATCAGGTCGAGCTTGGCCTCCTGGGCCTGGCCCAGGGTCAGGTCAGGCCGGGCCCAGTAGGCGCAGGAGTACACCCGCCGCGGATCGAGCCACAGGGCATAGAAGTCATCGCCCAGATCGTAGTGGAATTCAACCTGCCGGGCATCACGGGTGCGGGTGTGGGCGGTCACCGAACGCAGTCGGCGCAGCAGCCGTGGCAGGCCGCCGGACGGTTCGAGCGGCGATCGCGGCAGCAGGCGCAGCAGCACGTCCATCACCTGGCGCAGGGGACCGTCGAGTCGGGCGTGGCCTTCGACGATGTCCGCGGCCACCTCGCCCAGTCGGCCGCGGACGAGGGCCGCTGCGGTCGACCAGCGTGTGAGCGTCAGCCGCACCGGCGCATTGACCGGGCCCCACCGCCCCCCCACGGGCCAGACGATGGACAGACCGGCGGGCACCGCCGCCAGTTGTGGCGCCAATTTCCGGACCCGGGCGTGCATGTCCAAGATTTTTCAGATCGGTCGCCTGTCAGGTGGAAACGTCAGGTGTCAGCTTGCGTAGGACGGTGGCGGCAAACCGGTTGTGCTGTGAAGCCGGCGGTACCGCCGCCATAATCCGACCCATGCCGGCCTACACCTTCGAAGCACTCGATGCCCAGGGCGACACTCGCCGCGGGGTCATGGATGGCGACACCGCACGGGCGGTGCGCAGCCAGCTGCGGGCGCAATCGCTGGTGCCGCTGCAGGTGCAGCCGGTGGGAGCCCTGCTGGAGGGCATGGGCGCCCCACGCGGGCGGCTGCGTCGCGTGTTCAGTGCCACGGGGCTGGCCGTCTGGACGCGACAGCTGGCCGGACTGGTGGCCTCGGGCTTGCCGCTCGAGCGCGCGCTCACCGCGCTGGCTGATGAGGCCTCACAGCCGCGCGAGCGGGCCCTGGTGGCATCGCTGCGGGCCGAGGTCAATGGCGGGACACCGTTCGCGCGGGCTCTCGCGCAGTTCCCGCGTGATTTCCCTGAGGTGTACATCGCGGTGGTGGGCGCCGGCGAGCAAAGCGGCCAGCTCGGCACAGTGCTCGAGCGGCTCGCCGACGACCTGGAGGCGCGGCAGGCCCTGCGTGCTCGCCTGGTCGGTGCAGCCCTGTACCCGGCCATCGTCACGCTGGTGGCCGTGGTCATCGTGATCTTCCTGGTCACCTATGTGGTGCCGCAGGTGGCGGGGGTGTTTGCCGGCACCCGGCGCGCCCTGCCCTGGCTCACCACCGCCATGCTCGCGCTGAGTGACGCCGTGCGGCAGTGGGGCTGGCTGGGCCTGCTGGGTCTGGCCGCGGCAGGCGGCTTGGTTGCCCTGGGGCTGCGGCAGGAGGCCTGGCGCGAACGCTTCGATGCCGCGTGGCTGCGGCTGCCGGTGGTGGGCCGCCTGGCCCGCGGTTACCACGGCGCCCGCTTCGCCGGCACCCTGGCCATGCTGGTGGCCGGCGGCGTGCCGATCCTGAAGGCCCTGCAGGCCGCCGGCGAGACCCTGGGCAATCGGTCGATGCGCGCCGATGCGATGGATGCGCTCGTGCTGGTGCGCGAGGGCGCGCCCCTGGCCTCGGCCCTCGCGCAAAAACCGCGCTTCCCGGGCCTGCTGCCGATGTTTGCCCGGCTGGGCGAACAGACCGGTCGGTTGCCCGAGATGCTGCAACGCGCCGCCGATCAGCTCTCGGCGGAGGTGCAGCGCCGCGCGATGCAGCTGGCCACCCTGCTCGAGCCGCTGCTCATCGTCGCCATGGGCGCGGTGGTGATGCTGATCGTGCTGGCGGTGCTGCTGCCCATCATTCAACTCAACCAGTGGGTCCGCTGAGGCGGCGTCGGAGACAGCCCATGGCCCCGAGCCTGCACGACAAATTGGTGGTGGCGATCTCCTCCCGCGCGCTGTTCAATTTCGAGGAAGAAAACCTGCTGTTCGAGCAGGGCGACCCCGGGGCTTACATGGCCTTGCAGCTGGCGCGGCTCGATTTGCCGGCGCGGCCTGGCATCGCGTTTCAGCTGATCAAAAAGCTGCTGGCATTCAACGATCCCGACCGCCAGCGGGTGGAGGTCGTCATCCTCTCGCGCAACGACCCGGTGTCGGGCATGCGGATCTTCCGCTCGGTGCGCGCCAACGAAATCGCGTTGCAGCGCGGGGTGTTCACCCAGGGGCGCCCCCCCTTTCGCTACCTGCGTCCGTTGGGTGCGCACCTGTTTCTCTCGGCCAATGCGGAGGATGTGCGCGAGGCGCTCAATGCCGGATTTCCCGCCGCGCGGGTGCTGACCGAATCGGTCCAGGCCGGCAGCAATTACCCCGCTGAGGTGCGCATCGCCTTTGACGGTGATGCGGTGCTGTTTTCCGACGAGGCCGAACGCGTCTACCAGGCGCAGGGGCTGGACGCCTTCGTGCAGCATGAGCAAACCAAGGCACGGGTACCGCTGCCCGAAGGGCCGTTCAAGCCGCTGCTGGCGGCGCTACAGCGCCTGCAGCAGGCGGGCACGCCCGCCATGCGCATTCGTACCGCGCTGGTCACCGCCCGCAGCGCACCGGCCCATGAGCGCGCCATCCGCACGCTCATGGACTGGAACATCCATGTGGACGAAGCCATGTTTCTCGGTGGCCTGCCCAAAGGCGAATTCCTGCGCGAGTTCGAGCCGGATTTCTTCTTCGACGACCAGACCGGCCATGTGAACCATGCCGCGCGCCATGTGCCGGCGGGCCATGTGGCCGGGGGCGTGCGCAACGACGGCTGAAGGCGGGCCCGGCGGCCGCGGGCGGCAGCGCGGCAGGAGTTTCGGTTATCCCCGCGCCTCGCGCCGCGCGATCCAGACCGTGGCGGCGCAGATCACGGCGCCGCCGGCCAGTGTCCAGCCGGTGGGCACATCCCCGAACATCGCCCAGCCCACCAGGGCAGCCCAGATCAGCTCGAGGAATTTCACCGACTGCGTGGCCGAAATGTCCGTGACCTGGTACGAGCGGGTCAGGCAATAGTGGCCCGTGGAGCCGAGCAGCCCGCACAAAAGGAACAGCGCCCACTGGGCGGCATCGGGCCACTGCCAGCCACCGGTCAGGGCGACCGGCAGGCTCAACACCGTCACCGTCAGCGCCTGCCAGACCACGATCACCTCCGGCCGCTCGTAGCGCGTGAGTGCCTTGGTGATCAGGAACGAGGCGGCGAACACCGGGGCCGAGGCGAGCATGACCAGCAGGTAAAAACCGCCCTGGCCGGTCAGCTGCGGCCCCACCACCAGGAAGACGCCGCCTAAACCCACCGCCGCCGCCACCCAGCGTGCCGGCCGCATCGGTTCACCCAGGAACAGGGCGGCACCCAGCATGATGAAGATCGGGCCGGTGAAGCCGATCGCGGTGGTGTCGGCCAGCGGAATGTGCGGCACGGCGATGAACCACAGGCACAGGCCCAGGGTGTGGACGAGGCCGCGGGTGAACTGCCCGCGCATGCTCTGGGGCCGCCATACGCCCAGGCCGCGCCCGCGCAGCAGCGGCAGCAGGACAACCACTCCCATCAGGTAGCGCAGGAACTGGGTCTGGAAGGGATGCAACTCCTGGCTGAGCTTGCGCATCTGCGCATTGAGCACCACGAACAGCAGGCCGGCCGCGATCGACCAGAGCATCCCCCGCAACACCGGATCAAGCCGCCCGGCTCGGCGGCGCGCCAGATCGGCCCGCCGCAGCCAGGGGTGTCGGCGTAGCGGTTGCATGGGGCGGACTATAGGCTCCGCTCGACTGCCGGCCGGTCGTCTGCGAGACGGGCCGACCCGGCGCCTCCCGGGGCCGCATCCCGGTCGGACGTCGGGAATTTTCCGGGCGTGCCTTGAAACCGGGCCCAAAGCCCCTATCATTAGCACTCGCTGGGGATGAGTGCTAACACCTCCCCAGGAGCCGTCTTATCCGGTGTCCGCTTTTTTTGGACGCCGTTCGGTGTACCACCATCCAAGAAGTCAAGGAGAACCCATGAAACTTCGTCCCCTGCACGATCGCGTGATCGTCAAGCGCCTGGAAAACGAGACCAAGACCGCCTCGGGCATCGTCATCCCCGACAACGCCGCCGAGAAGCCCGACCAGGGCGAGGTGCTGGCCATCGGCCCCGGCCGCAAGAACGACAAGGGCGAGGTCATCGCCCTGAACGTGAAGGTCGGTGACCGTGTCCTGTTCGGCAAATACAGCGGCCAGACCGTCAAGGTCGACGGCGACGAGCTGCTCGTCATGAAGGAAGACGACCTGTTCGCGGTCGTCGAGAAGTGATTAAGTAAGTAATCACTTTTATCCCAATCCCCTTTCAACTGAATTTTCGGAGTTAGACACATGGCAGCCAAAGACGTTGTTTTCGGCGGTGACGCCCGCGCCCGCATGGTCGAAGGCGTGAACATCCTGGCCAATGCGGTCAAGGTGACCCTGGGCCCCAAGGGCCGTAACGTGGTGCTCGAGCGCTCGTTCGGCGCCCCCACCGTGACCAAGGACGGCGTGTCCGTGGCCAAGGAAATCGAGCTCAAGGACAAGCTCCAGAACATGGGCGCCCAGATGGTCAAGGAAGTCGCTTCCAAGACCTCCGACAACGCCGGTGACGGCACCACCACCGCCACCGTGCTGGCCCAGGCCATCGTCCGCGAGGGCATGAAGTACGTGGCGGCCGGCATGAACCCGATGGACCTCAAGCGCGGTATCGACAAGGCCGTCGAGGCCATGATCGCCCAGCTGAAGAAGGCGTCCAAGCCCACCACCACCTCCAAGGAAATCGCCCAGGTCGGCTCGATCTCCGCCAACAGCGACACCTCCATCGGCGAAATCATCGCCAACGCGATGGACAAGGTCGGCAAGGAAGGCGTGATCACCGTCGAAGACGGCAAGTCCCTGCAGAACGAACTGGACGTGGTCGAGGGCATGCAGTTCGACCGCGGCTACCTGTCGCCCTACTTCATCAACAACCCCGAGAAGCAGTCCGCGATCCTGGACAACCCGTTCGTGCTGCTGTTCGACAAGAAGATCAGCAACATTCGTGACCTGCTGCCCACCCTGGAGCAAGTCGCCAAGGCCGGCCGGCCGCTGCTGATCATCGCGGAAGATGTCGAGGGCGAAGCCCTGGCCACCCTGGTGGTCAACACCATCCGCGGCATCCTGAAGGTCGTGGCCGTGAAGGCCCCGGGCTTTGGTGACCGTCGCAAGGCCATGCTGGAAGACATCGCCATCCTGACCGGTGGCAAGGTGATCGCCGAAGAAGTGGGCCTGACCCTCGAGAAGGTGACCCTGGCCGACCTGGGCCAGGCCAAGCGCATCGAAGTGGGCAAGGAAAATACCACCATCATCGACGGCGCCGGCGCGGCGGGTGACATCGAAGCGCGCGTCAAGCAGATCCGCGTGCAGATCGAGGAAGCTACCTCCGACTACGACCGCGAGAAGCTGCAGGAGCGCGTGGCCAAGCTGGCCGGTGGCGTGGCCGTCATCAAGGTTGGCGCTGCGACCGAAGTCGAGATGAAGGAAAAGAAGGCCCGCGTGGAAGACGCCCTGCACGCGACCCGTGCTGCGGTGGAAGAAGGCATCGTGGCCGGCGGTGGCGTGGCGCTGCTGCGCGCCAAGCAGGCCGCGGGCGAGATCAAGGGTGAGAACCCCGATCAGGACGCCGGCATCAAGCTGGTGCTCAAGGCGATCGAAGCGCCGCTGCGCGAGATCGTGGCCAACGCCGGTGGCGAGCCGTCCGTGGTGGTCAATGCCGTTCTGAGCGGCAAGGGCAACTATGGCTTCAACGCCGCGAACGACACCTATGGCGACATGATCGAGATGGGCATTCTGGATCCGACCAAGGTGACCCGCACCGCGCTGCAGAACGCCGCCTCCGTGGCGTCGCTGATGCTGACCACCGAGTGCATGGTCTCCGAGGCGCCGAAGGACGAGGCCCCGGCCGCGGGCGGCATGCCCGGTGGCATGGGTGGCATGGGCGGCATGGACATGTAATCGGTCCTGCTTCTCGAAGCCAGAAGGCCGGGGTTCGCCCCGGCTTTTTTTTGCCTTGGGTTTTCTCCGGCTTGTCGGTTTGGCCTTTCTCCGGCCGGGCGCGATGCGGGGGTGGGGAGGGTGAGCTCCTCCCCGACTGTCCAGGGCGCTGAGACGCGCCACCAGACAGACGGGGACCCCTCCG
>Ga0315900_10003886_pt1 | contig 21549 bp, 6 predicted proteins | sample LakEriMetagenome_FD_203521 | JGI IMG/M metagenome (GOLD analysis project Ga0315900, IMG submission 203521) | Freshwater fungal communities from buoy surface, Lake Erie, Ohio, United States - Buoy 12 MA114 | ecosystem: Environmental > Aquatic > Freshwater > Lake > Lake biofilm | place: USA: Lake... | reverse complement strand
AAAGGATTAGATTGTGCTTTAATTACATTAATTGTATCTGCAATTACTTGCATTTCTCCTAAGTCATTTACAGCATCTAATGTATCTGGAGATAAAGATTTATAAATTTTACGTAATTCTTTCCCAGAATAATAAGATATGATAAAGTTCCTAAACAAACTCTTTGCTAACTCACTGGTTGTATCTTGATTAGCAATGACAGTTTCAAGGTCTTCTTGACTCATAGGATCCATAGGTCCATTGACTCTATCATTAGCATTTTGAAGCAAATCGCGATGTAGTCCTAATTCTTTTATCATATCTTTAAATACTTGATAAGGACCCTCTGCACTGGTATTTACTCTTCTTGTAAATTCCTTAACTAAAGGCTGCATTCTAAATGCAATAACCCCAGCTTCAGGAACTCCAACTGATCCTAAGTGAATAGTGGCATTAGCTGTTAAACCTGTATCATTTGTTCTTTCTTGTAATGGGTTTTCTTGTCCCCCAACGTCAAGTGAAGCAGATCCGTGAGAAGTAAATACTTTATTCACTCGTTCTCCAGTAACAGCAGATCTATTTCGGACAGTGTCTAGTTCAAATCGCACTCCATCCTGCACCCAAGTAACCTTAGCACTTTGATTTAATCGTAATCCTTTTGTCCCATCTCCAAGATTTCCATGCACTGCAACTGAGAATCCAGAGTCAGCATTTGCATACTGCCCAACAAGACCTGCAGCTGTCATGAACTTATTGTACATCTTAATATCTAAGAGAGGATCATCAAAGGCATTAGAGCCAAGATCTGCATTCTCCATAATATTTAATCTATCAGCAATTTCCTTATACTCTTTAGATTCTACCCCAGACAGTACCTCTTCTAAGTGCTCAAGGTTCTGAGATACAGCTACCTGTGTGTAAAATAACAAGTTATTAAGCTGCGCTTCATCTAAGCTTTCGTAATATTCTAAAGGCTGATTTGCAAGATCGGTTATATTAATGTTGGGGAAAGCTATATTCCCATCAGCATCTATATCTTGCATAATAACATAGAGTTTATCCCAGTCAAAGTCGGAACCTGTTACTACTGTGAAGTTTGCAGGAACAATAATGCTCTTCTTATATGATTTTGGGAGAGCAATAGCTGGACGAAGAACAAGAGTTGATGCCAGAGATTGGTGTGGGATACGATATCCTAAAAGAACAAGCTTTTCTTGTATTGCAGGATCTGATAAATCAAGATCTTCCCCAATTTTAATCCCAAGCTTTTCTAATACATCCTCAGATAAAGCAACTTCTACATACAATTTATCCTCAGAAGCTGCATCAATAAACTGTAATTCTCGTAATTCTCCATTGATATGGAACTTACCCATAGCCCCAGCCTGAACAAGCTCAACCCCAGGAACCATAATCTTGGCTACTCTAGATCTAAACAGTCCTAAGAACTGCGCTGTAAGATCTCTCTCAGTAGTTGGGAATGACACAGGAAGTCTAAAGTCATATTCGTTATTTACTTTAACGATAGCTAATTGATCTTCAAGTACAATATCAAGTTGCCCACTATTCCTCTTAGATTCAATAGTTAACTCTTTAATCTTAGAGAGCATCTTAAGCTTAGCTGTTTGTCTTTCAGCTTCAGTAGTAGCATTGATATAATCCCCAAATCCTACTTCTTCAATAGTATCCTTAAGAGTCTTAGTTACTTTAGCCTTGAATGCTCGACCATAGATATCAAAAAGTTGCTGCCCAGAAATATCTGTCCCACGGAATTTATATGTTCCTTGACGATTGAGATTAGCCACAGCATGCTTTCTAATCTGTCTATTAAATCTAACCTGAGACTTTTCTTTTGTAGACATAACCTGAGGTTCTACAAACGATCGTCCATACTGTATAGTAGGCTCTATTCCTTGGAAGTAATTACTTTCTCCTCTTTCTTCTTTAGATCTATCAATCGTAAATACTTTTCTCTTGATTCCCTTCTTTGCTGATATAGCATTGAACAGGTGAATAGGTTCCCCATTTGTATACTCCCCATTCATTGCTCTATACATATCCTCCATTATCGGAGATGTAGCAGCAACGTCTCTATTGAGAACAAAGAATGCGTTCTTATCTAATTCAGATGCATATATCTTTTGACCTGCAACTTCTACAATCCCTGTATGATCGTAGAATAATTTGAATTGAGGAGTAAACTCAAACTCCCACTTTCCTCCTTCTCTGTATCTCTGATACATTTCCTCATTCTCTGCAGTCCATGTAGATGGCCCAAACCCACCTTGTATCAAAGCTCTAAACATCTCAGGGCTAATAATAGCCAAAGCGTCAGTACCCTTAGCTACATTTGATCTAAAATTATTTGATATCGCTGATGCTCTCTCTTGAGACACACCTTGTTTTATGAGCTGGTCTTTATATACATTTGCAAGTTTCTCTGTAACTTCTCCTTCTGTTCCTAAGTCATTAAATGATGCTTGACCAAATGTTTCAAACATCCCAAAGTCAGGATTAAGAGGATCAGAACCTTTAATAAATGCTCTAGATCCTGGAGTATTTAATAGTCCCCATCTCTTATATAAGTCTTCAATACTTTTAAAGTATGCGTGACTACCTCTAAATAAGCTAGTTAACTCAATTCTAGATACAATTGTATTAAATACAAAAGAATCTATGAAAGCATTAAAATCTCCTCTGTATCCTCTTTTAAGTCCTTCAGAATCTATATATGTCTCATTAAGATTAAGAGACTCTAATTTCTGCATCATTGCAGCACTGTGAGCTGGGAGAGTTTCATTTAGATATTTCTCAACCATCTGATCAATTGCATTCCATTGAGAATCATATGTTGAAACTCTTCCGGCTTCTAACATACCTAATATAAAACCAGAAAGATTAGTCCCATTAATTGTAACATCTCCTGTTCCAGAGAGTCTCATTTGTTTTATTCTATCTATATTATCGTGATATTCTTTAAATCCTCCTTGTGGAGATTCTTTAGAATCCTCATTAATTTTAGAATCTCTATTAATTCGTACAAGATCTTGTACAATAATAGCCTCAATGATTTTCCTCTTGCTCATCCCAGTATCCTTAAAGATCTCTGTGAGTTTGCTCTTATTACTAAAATCGTCAAACTTGGGAAGAGTTACATATGTTAAATTCTCTCTAGATTCCTGAGTAGGAACTTGCACTCTCATAGTACTTGTCCCATCCATCAGGAATAGATCTAAAGCAGTCTTAAGTAGACCTCTTTCTTTCAGATCTTTATATTCTTTTGCATCTGAAGCTTCATCCTCTTCTCCTCTAACAGCACTAAATTGTTGAGTTTGAATATTGAAATACCCAAACTCAGCACTTTCAAGAATCCCAAACAGTAGAGATCTATGTTCAAGAGAAGGATTAAGAGAAGCATCTTGCTCCATGTCAAGATATGTCTGAGATCTAGTCTCAGAGTTCATGTCATTGATTCTATCCGTAAGAGGGGTAGGTTTGTTAACTGGGTATACTGGTTTCCCTTTCCCGTTAAGAACAGAATCTACTGTATCAGATGTATATAAGTCAGCAAAAACATTTGCTAAGTAGTTAATCTGATTGATACGTCCCATAGAATAATCAGATTTCATATCCTTTTTAGGGGCTACAAATTCAGATATTCTACCTCCAGAGAGTTTAGTTTCAAATATGTCTTGTAAGATTCCTTTGATATCTCCTTTATCTAATACTCTAGCTAAAAATTGTTGAGCTTCAGGCCCTTTAGATAAAATGTATTCCTCTATAATCTGTTGATTCTCTTCTTTACTATTCCCAATATTCATCCCAAGCTCCCACATAATCCGCCCCAACGCTTGAGTCTTTGCAGTTAAATTAGTTCCCTGCAGTATAGAGAAGTCTCTTTTTATATCTTCAGTTTTAGAAATTGGATTTCTAAGATTATATATATTATTTCCCTCCTCATCTTTAGTTACTGTATATACTGTAGGATTATTTTTAAACTGCTGTTCAGACTGTATATTCTGCAACCATGCAGATCTTAACTTAGATATAGAGTCTTCTTTATTAATCCCAATAACAGTTGTAGATTTCCCTAAAGCTTTTTCTGCTTTCCCATCCTTTATTACAACATCTCCCTCTGCATCTACAACATCTTCCTGTGCATAAGATTCTTCAATAATAATTAGCTTGGTTTCATCAAGTCTAAATGTCTTAAAGAACTGAGCTTTTTGTGCAGTTGAGAAACGAGATAGTGCTTCAACAACTGGGAGTAACTCTGCATCATACTTAGAAGCTGCGGTAAGAGCTTCTTGCATTTGCTCAAATGATGTTACGTTTTTTACTTTACTCTTTATCTTCCCCATTAATCTAGTAACAGGGATAGTAGTTTTAAATCCATACATGTTAGGGTATGGAGATATAATATCTTGTAGAAGTCTTTTTACTTCTTGAGAGACAGTACTAGCTGGATCTACTTGCAGCGTTGCTATAGAGTAGTTCTTCTCAGCCATAACAACATCATCCTCTACATCCGCTTCTGATGGCTCTTCTTCCTCATCAGGATTTTGATCTTGCTCAGCATCTGTAAGTTCAAGATCTTCTTTAACGATTTGCTCAGGAGTGTATGCCTTCCCAATATTATATCCATAGGCTTTAATAGCATCAATTAAAGATGATCTAAAACCTTTTCTAATAGTTTCAGTTTCTGGATTGTCTTGATCTATAAGAACATCATTCCAGTTCTCGATAATACTATCTAGAGCTGTATATGTAATATCTAACTCTTCTTCAGAAAGAGTCGCTACATTTATATTTAAAAGAGGGTTGACATACTCTTGAGATGTTTCTGGATCATACTCTGAAATATAGTCTCTGAGTTCGATAATTGCATCATAGATTAATCCCCCAGGTTGATCTGTTTTCCCAAGAAGTTCTTTTGCCCGTATAAGCATACCTTGTTTGTTGTCGGTATGCCCACCCATCCCAGACACAAAAGCCGTAGACAGTACATCTACAGCTTGTGTAAATCCTTTCTCGCTCCCAAAGTCATTTCTAATAGCAGAACTATCAGCTTTTAATATAACACCTTGCTCATAATATAATTGAGGAACTACTCCATCTACATTATATCTAGCATAAATAGCTGCTGCTCTTACTTCTCCGTGAAGATCTACAAGCTTTTGATAATCTGAATCTGAAAGGTTGGGGCAAAAAAGTCTCATTTGCAATTTTTATCTTGTTGTTCTTTAATCCACAAATCTACAATATCAGTCGGAAACGGAGAGGTCATAGTTTCAATAAAGTCATTTAATTCTATTTCCATTTTCTGAGCCGCAGCATAATTTCTATCCAAATCATCCATATATTTTTTATCTCTTGCAGCCTTTTCCTCAGCAGGTTTAACAGGAGTTTCTTTTTCAGGTTTACCAGCTTTACTAGCTTTTCTACTCTTTACAACCTTAGGACCATCTCCTTCTAATTCTGCAGGAGCTTCTTCTACTACAGGCATTGGAGCGGGCACTGGTGCTGCAACTTCTTCTACAACAACAGGAGCTTCTACAGTTACTTTAGGAGTAGGGACTTGGCCCATAGATGTCTTATCACTAATTCTTAATCCCATATCAAAGAAGACAGTCCCATTAACAGATTTGACATCTGTACGCAGTCTTCCGTTATAACTTCCATCCTCAGATCTTGGGTTAGTTAACCATTCAAGGTATGTTGCACCTCCAGTAAATGGTTTACTGTTATTTATAAATGCCCCAGATATATTGTATCTCTTTTGAGTTAAGAGATTAGTTAATAACGATTCTAAGTTAGTATAAATAAACTCTACTTGTTCTGGGGATAAATTATTTTCTTTAGTGATTACTCCATAAACTTCTGTACCCTTTGCAGTTACTTCTACAACTCCATATTCTGCAACTAAAGAATTCTTAAGAGTTTGTGGGATAGATTCTACTCCTTTAAATTTCCCATTCAGAATAGATTTAACCGTACCCATATCTATAGAGATAAGGTTATCCCCAAGTAAATCTCCTAATAGCCTATTCCCATTTTCATCTATTAAATCTATTAGGATGTTGTTATCTGTTTTATCTCCATAGTATAAACGTATTCCCCCAGGTCCTGGAAGAATATTCGTCCCTACTAATGTTGTGAACTTAACAGAGTCATTCTTCTTTAAATGACCTAAAGCAACTTGAATATCTTCTGGACTTAATTTAGCTGTACTCCCAATAACTGTTCTCCACTGATTGTTTGGATCTTTAAGTACAAAAGCTACTTGACCAGGAGTAAGTTTAGTATTAACCCCAACAGATACTGCTGAGTTAATTTGAGCATTAATAGTTTCTAATGTCTCTTTTCTTACACCTTCGACATTCCCAAGTACCCACTTAGAATTTTCATCTAAATAAGCCAAGTAAAAGTCTTCTTCAATAGATTCTACTGGATTATACAAAACAGTATCTCCATTAACATCTACAGCATTGAATATATTATTAGCGTATTTCTCAGTTATCCTAGACTGTACGCTCCCATTATTCCCTTTAGTGTACTCTCTATATACAGTTGCTCTTAATGAGCTTCTCCCGGTATTTAATACACCTACATACTTATCATCTACTTTAACATAGATAGGAATATTCTCTAATTGAGAATCTTGGAAGTTAACTTTATTAGATAACCACCAATCATCTTCAATTACTTCCAGAGTAACTTCTTTCCCAACAGTTACGTCAATACTAGCTAAGTAAGATTGATCAAGGATTGGAACTCCATTTACAGTTCTTTTCTCATTAAAGTCACTGTACAATGGATCCCCATTAGCATTAACTATTACTTTCCCATTAGCATCTAATAAGAACTGTCCTTTTGAAGCTGCTCCTTCAGGAACATTCTGAGTAGTTCTTGTAACTATCTCATTGGAGTTATCTCTAACAGTAGATGCTGGGGCAGGAGCTTTGGGTTTATTTTGTTCCTGTTCTTGAAGTACATCTTTCTGCCTCTCCATAAGTGACTCAAGAGAATCTTCTGAGTCTGGAGTAACTTCCTCAGTTTCGGGAGCAGATGTAGCTTCAGGACTTTTTGGGGCAGGAGCTTCAGGACTTTTGGGTGCTACAGGTTCTTCTTGAGTTCTACTAGCTAAATACTTCTCTCTTAATTTTAGTTCAAGTGGAGTTGCATTCTCTGTAGTCAAAGCTTCAATCTCAGACTTTTTCATCTGATTGAACTTCTTTATAATTCTTCCCTCCTCTGCGGTCCTGGTTATATTCGCACTATCATACTTAGTCTGAGCTTCCCCAGAGATATTTTCAAAAGTTGAATATCTGTCTTTTAACTCATCTGCAGTAAGTGTTTCAGAAATAGCTGTATCAACAACCATATCTCTAGCTTTCTGTAATTCAATCTCTTCACGAATCTTTGCTCTCTGAATATATAAGTCCCTCTCTTCTGGAGATCTTAATAAATTATCTTGCGCAGATAAAACATAATCCCTATCATTAAGCATAGAGATTAAATAGTTAGCCTTCTCTGTAAATAAAGCCTGATCTATAGGATTCTCAATAGTTTGAAAAGTTTTTTTAATCTCTTCATCAATTTCCTCATTTTTATCTGGGGCTACTAATGTTTCATTCTTTCCCTCTCCCATAACCTTTGCAAACTGTTTAGTTCTAGATTCAGATATCTTAGTTGTATCTAAATTTGGGGCTAGATCTTTTAATTCCGTAAGAGCTTGGGAGATACGAGAATCTAATCCATCCTTCATTGCTGCTGTTCTAATCAAAGCAGACTTGTATATATTCTCGTCTTTTATCTGTTGAGCTAATTCTTCTTTACGAGCCTTAGACATAAATAATGCTTGTGCTCCAATGGGCATCTGAGTCCCAGGGAACATATTATTTACTTTCTCTACAGTCTTGATAAAACCCTTTGTGCGATTAACTAATTCTGCAGCTGGGTTTAAAGCTGAGGAAGAAGCAGCACCTGAAGCCATCCCAGTTTCTTCAAGCTCTTCTTGAGTCATCTTCGATGCATCCTCAAGCTTTTTTACAAAGACATCAAATGTCCCATTCTTAACATGATGCAGAGCTTCTTCTTGGAATAGAAGCATCTGATAATCATAATAAGCTTTCATATCTCCTCTCTCCTGAGCTTGCTCCATAAGATTAGAATATCTTATAGCTGCATTTGTAGTCCCAGCACGTTCTTTAAGGTTGTAGAAATTAGGGTTATTAAGAAGATCTAAAGATTCTTTTGTTCTTTGATCGGAGTCTTTCATTGCTGTAAACCCAGCTTTACCTTGGGTAATCAAACCAATCATAGCCCCAATAAGCATAGATTCTCTAGCGTCTTTATCTTGAAAAGATGAAAGAGCTGCATCCCCGATATCTCCTAAAGATTCCTTGAGGGTTCTCATAGAACCTCCCTTCATAAGAACTTCAAAGAGTTCTGCACTCCCAGAGTCATAATAACGATCCGACTCAAACTCTTCAAGACCTCTTTGTATTGCAGATTGTGCTCCTTCTTGGAATGATTCAGTAGCTGCTCCTTTCACATATGGGGCTACAAAATCTCTTGTTCTAGCAGCTGTTCTCCCGAACTTCCCCATCTCTGCATAAGCATCTTTTGCTACAAATCTCCCAGCATCATCTGTCCCAGAGATAACTCTAGAATTTAAATTAAGCTTGTGAGGATTCATAGGTCTAAGCATCTTCCCAAACGAAATAAGATTCGTAGGGATGAGAACTGCAAGGTTCCCATAAAATGCAGCACCTTCAGCTTGCTGTGCTTGTATCTCTATGGTTTGTAATACGTTAAGAGGAATTTGAGACTCATCCGTCAACCCATTTTCTTCCATATATCTCTCTTTTCCCTGACGTACTTTCATGTCTCTAACTTCTGCTGCTTCAATAGAAGCCTCAGCCATAGACATTGCAGTCCCAGACTCTAACATAGACAACCCTTTAGGAAGTCTTTGACCTGCTATTTGTGCTGCTTCCCCAACTTTTCCTGCTCTCTTAGCAATATTAGATGCTATTGTTTTCCCAGCTGTGTAGGCTGCAGCAGCTTTAGTAGCTTTAAGTCCCGCAGCGGCAGCATTTACACCCAGTCTGGCTCCTGAGGATATTAATCCAGCACCCCCAGTAAGCCATGCGGTTCCCATAGCACCTGCAGTATAAGCAACACCCCCTAAGAATTTATCTGCCCAGAAATTTGCACTAAGTAAATCTGTAGTCTGTTGTTGTTCTCTAGTATAATAGTTAGGAAGTGCTTCAGCAGTTGACTCTTTTACAGATCTAGTAAATTGTGAAATAGGATTTTCTGTCATAGAATCCGCAAAGTCATCAAATCCCCCTGCAGCATATTCTCCTAATCCATATAAGAATCCTGCAGTATTGTCTACAATGGACGTTCCAAATGTAACCCCAGCTTTTCCTAATCCATTAGCCCATTGATCCATAGTGCTCTGCCTAAGAGCTCTAAGTTCTTCGATGTCAGAGCCAGGTCTTACCTGAATGCCTCTACTCTCAAAGCTCTCATAGTCTGTGGGAGAACCATATGTCCCATAAGAAAATGGAGATAGATACCCAGGTCTCCGGGAAGGAGACATAGGTAATCCAGTAAGAGGATTTACTTGATTAGGATTTACTTTAGGTAAGCCTGTTAAAGGATTAAGTTCGCCCATACTATTTATATTTTATTGGAATATTCCTTGAAGGCTTGCGTCAATGTAGAAGTCAGCCCAAGATTCTAACTTAGCATTATCTACATTATATCTATTTCCTGCAGTATTTGTGAATTGAGAATTTACCCCAATAATATCCATTGCTTTAACACCTCCCCCCACTCCAGATTCATTGAATATAAATTCAGATACCAATGTTCCTGTTGCAAAGTTCTCTACAATTCTAGCACTTCTTGCTAAAGGATTATTTATCTTATAAGACAATGCTGCGTCCAGTGTCTTCTGTACAACTCCCATATTAGTTGCAGAATATACATCTCTTCCCCCAACATTAAAGCTTTGAACTGCTTCTGCATATGGGACAGCGACTGTTACATTTTCCCCATCAGACCCACTTCCAGGTTTAAATGTTAACTGTAATGCATTGGTAGACACTGTGTTATCAGACATAACCACATGTGTAAACTTAACATCTGAAACTGAGTAATCTCCAGAAACTAATTGAGATATAGGAGTTCCAGTATATCTATCAGTTAAGTGAGTAAACTGAGATGCTGGATATGATTGTATTTCTTCTGTCAATTTCTTAGAAGCTTTGCCCCCAGTAGGATCTCCAAACATTTGAGTAGATGCCCCAAATCCTAACTGAACTTTAGATGCTTGTTCCAGTTGTTCTGCATATGCACCTGCAGCCGACCTTTCATTAGCACTAATTGTGCTTGGGTTTAGTACTTCAGCAACTCCAGACAATCCGTGATCAACTGGTTTAAGTCCTTTTAAAACTTTACCAGCATCTGCTTCATCTAATCCAAATGTATCTACTAAGATGGTTTTAAGATACTTTGTTGCTTCTGCAGGATTAACCATATCACCTGTTAAGTATTGTCCCATACCTCCAACTGCTTGGGCAACTACACCTCTAAATCCAGTGCGACTATTCTCAGCTTCATTTAAGAAGTTCTCAGCAAATATTCTAATAGCTTGCTCTTGATTAACTCCTTTCCCACTTCTAATATCTGCAATAATACTTCCTCCCAGTTGCTCTGCTTGTACTCCACGTTCTGTTGCAGCATCTATAATTGTTCTGTTTACAGCACTTTTAGGAGTGTATCCCGCAGCCTCCTTAGCAGCAGATTCAAAATCATTGATAGCTCTTTCTTTAGAGGCAATATTTCTGTGAATATTCCTGAATTGCATAAGAGCTTGCATTTCCTGATTATTAGCTTGTGGGAATGCCTGTCGCAAAGCCGCATCACTCATACCCCCAACTTGCTCACTGGTTGTGAAGTTTAAGTTTCTTATTGGGGCTAAAAGATTTGGATGAGTATTCCCAATAGTTCTTATTGCTGCTACTCTCTCATTTTTAATATTCTCTCTAGTCTTTTCTATACTCTGTGGAGTAATCTCTCTAGTACGTGGATCCGCAGCTGCAGGAGTTACATTCTGAGGTTGTCCAGGAATAACAATAGCTTGCTCTACAGGATCGGGAGTTGTATCTTTCAAGTAAGAGTAATAATCAGAATCAATTCTTTGCCTAGATCCACCTCCATATCTGCTAGTTGTAGCTCCAGCTCTAATAGCCATATCCATATAACGCTCTGCATCTTGATCTTGCAGAACCTTCTTAGCCATCTGCCTCATCTGCCCAGCATTCCCAGACTGCAATACAGTTCTAAGTTCTTGAGCATGTTGAGTATGTGATGGTTTCCCGGAAATAGTCTCAAGGCGCTGAGACAAAATCATCTGCAATTCCTCAGGAGTAGATTCAAATGTCCCAAAATCAGCTTCTTGCTCAAGATAGGATCGTACATCAGATCTATCAAGAACTTGTCTAGTTACTGCTGCTACTCTATCTGGAGTTACTTGTTCAATAATTTCTCCCTCACTATCAACTACATAACGTATCCCATCCTGTCCTTGAACAAAGTTTGTTGCAGATCTTCCTCCTCTTTTCTCTGGGTCAAGAGTATTAATTGCTTTGAGGATTTCCTCATCAACATTGACAGCTCTTGCAATAGGGATATGAGCAAAATAAGATGAATTGTCTACACTCCCATCTGCATTAAACTTTACACCTCTATATGTCCCTAAGTCCCCAGTAGTTGGGTCATTGATATACTTAGATCTTCTCATCCAGTTTTCATACTGGTCTTGAGTGACATCTCCACGCATAACTCTTTCTTGCTCTATCTTCTTAGCTTCTTCATAGAGTTTATAGTTTTGCGCTAACGGAGTGTAATCTTTTGCAAACTGTTGTGCAGAACGAGTAATGGGGACCATGAGATTTTCATAGTCCCCTCTCGCTGAGAATCCCTCTAATTCTTGACGAGTTCTCTGTTCAAGCTGCATCTTAGCAGCTAGATCTCCCTCAAAATCAGCTACTTGTAAATTAGCTAAAGAATCTTGTAGCTGATCAGCAAACTGAAAGTTATTAGCAAACTTGCTACTTAATAACTTAGCTACCTCTACAGATCCTCTATTTACATATGGGTTTATAGGGTTTGAATATTGAATAGGCATTACTTAGCTTTTCTTGTTCTCTTATTTATTTTCCCAAATTTACTAGTATATCTCCTTCCTCCTCTCTTCTTAGCTTCAGTTGTTTCTTCTTCTTTAGGAGCCATAGCTTGCGCTCTCATCTTCTTATCTTCTTCTAAGAAAGATTGCACTTTAGTAGGATCATTAGCACCCATATACATGGCAGCTGCTGCTTCATTCTGTTGTTGTGGAGATAAGTTCCTAAACTTTACTTCTTTACCTCCCACATTTACAGTAGAGTTTCTAAGTCTAGCTGCAGATTTCATTCTTTCTCTATCATATTCCCCATTCAGCTGTGTAGCTCTAGCAACTCTTTCATCTGCAAGGTTCTGTCTATATCCTTTCCCAATCTCTGTAAGAATGTTCCCAATTTGGGAAACTGCAGCATGTCTAGTATCATATTTATTCATGTCAGACTGATACCTCATCTGCGCATTAAACTGAGACATATCAGCCCCAATCTGTGCATTAGCCATATCTGCCTTTAAGTTCTCAGAAGCTTCTTCAGCCATCAACGCTTTGTTGACTTGTGATTCTGCATTTGCAATCTCAAGATCAGCCTCTCTAGCTGTATTAAGAGCAGCTAATCTGCTAGCCATACCTGCAGGTCCAGAAGATGAGTTCTCAATACTTCTCTGCATTGCGGTTGTTGCGTTTGCATTAGCTGCACGTTGAGCATTGTAGTTTACTCTCGGAAGATTAATACGTCCAACAGGGCTAGTGTAAGCCATCTGTGCTTCAGGATACTTATTCTTCAGTGCAAATGCAGGTCCTGCTAATTGTGCCCAACCTAAAGGAAGCATTGGAAGATCCTTAGGGGGTATCATATTTGGAATTTCTTTTTCCGGAGGTGTTTTGCTCTGAGGTTTTTCTGGCTCAGGTGTCTCTTGCGGAGGAGTAGGTGGAGTTTCGGGTTTGGGTACTTCTTTTTTTGGAGCAAATATTGCGTGATAGGGCCCAACCTGAGTATCAGTAGCTAACCCAACTAATTTATCTAATCCACCCTCTTTTAGTGATCCATCATCATTAAACTGCTTTCTAATATATTTTGCGTTGGGATCATTACTAAAAGCAAATTCTTTAGCTCTTGCTATAAATTCATCAGGATTCTCCTTAGCCATATTTTGTACCATAGGAGTATACTCTTCATTGTAGTATTGCATTAACTGCTCTTGAGTCATATTAGGATCTAAACCTAAATTTTGAGCCCAAGGAGTATTTAACGTAGCTTGCCAGTTACTCCTATCAATATCTCCCTCCATTGGGATTTTCCCAGTAGTTCTAGGTTGAATAGCGTAATTGTAATTTTGGAAGTAAGATTCATTTGGATTACGCTCACCCGCAGTCTGCATTATCTTCTTAGGAGTACGACCTGCCTCCCCATCTTTAGCTGCTACTGTCTCTTGCATTTTAGCAAGATTCTGTATCTCAGATTGAGAACCTTTTCTATTCAGAATCTCTTTATGTCTTTGAGCAAAAGTTTTACCCCCAAGCTTTAAGTAGTTAGAGAATATGTAATCTCCTTGCTTATCAACCATGTTGACTTTATCCATAGTCTCTCCATCCTCTACTTCTGTACTAGGATCAATCATAATCCCACCCTCCTTATGAGTTCTCCCAACAAACTCTACTGCTCCTCCTTGTAATGGTTTAATTTCTCCACCCGGTACTTTACCCCCAGTCTGATATCCTCTAACTTGCTGTAATGCATTTTGATAACCAGTTAGCACATAGGGGTTTGTAGACAGATTACTTGCACTTTTTATAGCAGGACCACTATATGCACCGTATGCATAACTACTCAACGCACTGGGAGATGGTCTCTTTTCAAGAGCCATTGCAAGATTTGCAGGATCGATAGGTTTTGATATATCTACTTGATTTAAACTGCTAAGCAAACTTCTAGTATTTACTCCCCCAGTCTGCATCATTTGTTGTTGCCCGGGGAGATAAGAGTTAGTTGCAGAACTCCCAACATTGTATCCCATGTCCATCCCAGATTTTGTAAATGCTTGATTCCAAGAATCGGAGAATGCAGTATTCAACCTATTCTTATCTTCAGCTTTTTTAGAATCTAATTCAGCTTGTTCTTTTCTTGCTTTATTTCTTCTATGTAAAGCAATAGCCCCAGCTGTCAAAGCTCCAACACCTGCTGCTGCCCATCCAATACCAGGAATAGCAAGAGCAGGAGCTAATGCTGTCAGTGTTCCAGCCATCCCAAGACCTGTCCCAGCACCCTTCATCAGAGTCCCAGTAGTCTCTCCAGCATTATATTTTGTTGGATCATTGTCATCACTAGCTGCTTGCACTGCACTCCCAGCTAAATTTAAACCTAATCCTACAGGATTATATACTCCTGTATTGGCTACTTTACCAGCAGTTGTAGCTGTCTTAGCTACGTCCCCAGCTTTCTTAGCCGCTCTTCCAGCTCTAAAAGCTTCAATTCCCTTTTGAGCTAAATCAAATGTTTCTTTACTCCCAGCTTGCGCCGCAGTAGCTTGAAGTTGTTCTTTCTTAGCCTCTTCTGCTGCTTTTTCTTTAGCTTTCTGTTCCTCAGCTAATTGCTTAGCATACTCCTGCATCTCAAATGCTCTTTGTTGCTGAGCTTGAAATGCTCCTAAACCTGGAGAAGACAATGTAGAAGTCATAGCTCCTGTAGGGAGAGCTCTATCACCCCCAGGTTGAAACTTTCTAAGAGTCTTAGCTAAGTTAGCTTGTCTAACTGTTCTAAGATCGTACTTATCAGGGTTAGAGGTAACTTTATTTGTGAACGCAGGCACAGACATCCCGGCATTATTAGCCTTTTTAGTTAAAGCTCCAGGTCTTTTAATAGCACCTTTAATCCAATTTTTATTCTTTTTATTAGACATTGTATTAATTTTCAATGATTACCTAAAGGATGGTCTGTTTTTAGTGCCTGCAGAATACAAATATATTAAATTATTCTCTGAATTATCACTAATTAGTCTTATAGCTAAATAATTATCTACAAGCCTTCTCTGATCAAACCAACTTTTGTTTGTGTTTAAATAACTAGTATTGATTACTCCTTCTTCTTCGAACATAGGAATAGCATCTAAGTTATTTACTACCCCAGTTGTGTAAGTTCCTTGTACATTAATAATCCCAGTAACTAAACTATTGTTAGTCAGAGATGTAGTTGCACTCATATCTCTGAACTCATTAATCCACCATATTCTATCTACTAGCCTAGAATTAGAGAGATAGTTAATGTCTTTCTCCCCAGATATTTGATTAGTATTATAGACATAGAATTGTGTAAATCCAGGAGATGTATGCTTATGTAATTGATGTGGGTATGTCGAGCTTGGGCTAACCACATCAGCATGGTATTTTACAGCACTAAATATCTTGGACTGTGCAGGAGATTGATTGTCTATAAACTCAAATTCAAAGTTGAATTGCTCATCATAGAAGTTACATGGAAAACTGTCATTGTCATGCTTCCAGATGTATCCTTTACCAGATTCTATGATAAAGCTAAAGAATGCATTAGAGTTATAAGCGTAGAGTTTAGGAGTATAACTATGTCTACTACCCCAAGATTTTAATTCAGGGTAATATGATATTGTCCACCCAGCATCTTCGTAGAGATTATCATCATCAAAGTCATTGTATGCTTGATTAATGAACTCCCCATTCTGAATTGAGTTATTACTTATAGCTTCTGGATTGATTAACCTTCTCTCTTTCTTAGTTAAGATGATTCTCTTGTATGCAGAATCGTATGCAGCTGTAAACCCAAACCATTTAGTTGGGGCATCTGCGTTTGTGACTTTATCAAGATCTAACCCAAGTTCTTCTACTTGATATGGAAGGTTCTGAATAAACCACAATTCTAACCCAGCTGCACTTATCTCTTCAATCTGATCCCCAAATAGATAAACCTTACGGTCTTTACGATTTACAAAGAACTGTCCGTATCTCGTAGTTAAAGAAGAGAACTGTGCATCTGTACCTCCATAACCCTCTGCAGAAATTACAATCTCTTGGGGTTCTTGCTCGAACAGATTCCCTCCCCCAACATATGCAGCCCCTGAGTTTCCAAGATTGATCTCTTGCTTGCCCTTAGTTGTAAACAGGCTTCTCTCTGTGTGCATAAAGAGTAACCCATTCATTGTGAATATCTTCCAAATATCCCCCTTATTCTTTGGGATATCCTTGTACTCAAGTGCTAAGTATTTTCTGTATTTATCAGAGATAGAACCTTCATCATTATTAGATCTAATGGTTCTAGTTGGGAAGCTATTTATATCTGTTCTTACTTTAGGAAGTGGGACAGCTACTCTAATATCTTGATTAAGAGAGTAGTTGTTCATATACAGTAAGTTATCAGACTTAGTGTTATCTTTTATTGGAGAATTAAACAACGTAGCAGATGCATTAGCATAGTCAAAGAATCTCCCATTATCTTCATTTACACCTTGAGTCTGATCTGCATTGTATCTATACCCAATCAAATCATCTGCTTCACAGAAGAAATAGTATATAGATGCATTTGGGTTGTTATTACCTCTAATCCAATTACCAGTGTTATTATAATTTGCTTGAGTGGCATCTGTGGATACTTGCAAGCTTCCTGTATGATTACCTTGGAATGGAATATCATCTCCTCCATCAGATATGTCTTGACTAAATCTAGACCACCCGTATCTTAAACTGGTGCTTCTAAATCCATATCTAGTTATGTATGTATCACCCCCAAAGATGTTATCTGACTGAGCTCCGTCATAATAGTTGTTACCTCTATCATCCCCACTCTCTACGTCAACTTCACTAAGATCTTTATAATACCCAGTCCACACTAAAGCTTGCTCGTCAAATGACTTATATACGTCACTCTTAATTGCGCATAAATTAGTCAAGTATAATACTGGATTTCCAGTTCTACTTGTGGCTAATTGAGTTAATGCATTTTTATTATCTGCATTATCTGTAGTATCTAAATATACTCCTCTGCTATTCCATAAATATGTATTTCCATTTGTAAGAATAGTAGCTAAGTTGGATTGCTTATAACCTCTAAGTGCTGGGAGTCCAGATGTTAACCCAATTGCAATAGCGCTTTCACCCCCAAAATTTAATAAGTATTTTACCCCATGAAATGAAGTTCCAGATCCTACTTCTAATTGTGTATGTCCTGGAAGATAAGTAATACTCTTTGGGTGTACAGTAAATATTGAATTTAAGTTGCTTATAAAATAACTATTTTGAGCTGCCTTTGTAGCAAATTCAAAATTTGTAGATGAGTGTAAAGCACTTGGGTTAGCGTATCCAGCGGCCAATAATACAGAAGTATTAAAAGCTGTAATTCTTAAATATAGAGGAATTGCACTGGTTCCCGCATCCTCAGGATCTACAGTATTTCCAATATCTGTCCCAACCCAAGGTATATTATCAAATCTGTCTTGCCCATCTTCAATGCGTTCTCTAACATGTGGTCCACCTGCATATACCTGCATAGGAAGTACATACTGAATATCAATATGAGAAGCCCCAGTAAGAGTATGTTTGTTCTTTAATAAATTGAAATCGTGGAACTTAAATACAGAAAAAGCTTTATATAGTGAAGTATATCCATTTGAAGATACGGCTTTTTTAACATTAAAGAATAAATCTTCATCATGTATAGGAGCTCCAACCATATGAAATGCCCTATTAAAAGGACCCGCTTTAGCTTTTGTAGTACTCATTGTTGGAACCATATTCCCAATAAATACACTTGGGACTACAACGCTTTGCCCAATAATAGTCTTATTAGCCTGCTGTCTTTTAGCGTAGTATATCTTATATCCTTGTATTTGCTCTAAAATAAATCGAGGAATCTTTATATTAGATAACTTAACTCCAAGGATATTTATATTTTCCTTTAGAGTTAGGGTTTGATCTGTAGTACCTACCCCAGTATTCTGATTATTAATATTAGGGTCAAAATCATTAATCCCATTCCAACTATTATCGTACGCTGTATTAGCAACAAACCCATAAGTACTTATCTTATTTGTAGGCATTTTATGGTGCCTAACATTGAGTTGTTTAATATCAGTTTGTGTGTCTGCAGGTTTCCCATTGCTGTCTACATTAAAGATTGAGAAGTCATCTGTATCTGGGTACAACTCGTTGTCATTTTCCCAGTAACTAGTTGTCCTTGCGTCTTGTCCACCAGAAGCTTCCCAAGCAAGTAATTGAGTATCTACAACTTGATGGAGTTTAGCATCTGGATAAGCTTTTGCTATTTCTCCTGTATTAAATAAATTATTAAGAAGAAGTTCATTTGTATTTGGGATATTGTAATTGGAGATGCGATCATTCTCATTAATAGTTATACTAGAAGCTCCAAATGTATAATTTATTACACGCTGAGATCTCCCAGGAATATGATAAGCATATGTCTCAGTCCCATCTTTTAAAACAAAGGATATGTAAAATGCATATACTTCAGAACGTCTGAAGGATTTCATTTTATAAGATAGTTTTACATCTTTATACCCCTTTCTGACTTTACTAGAAAAGAATGCTTTTTGGGCATCACTAAGTGCTTGTAATTCGTTAGATTGTACATCGTAATAGTCTCTCAGAGAAGTACTTAGCTCATATGATGTAGATGTATTAGTAGATAAAAAGTTACTATTACCTCTATTAATACTAAGTACATCAAAGTATCTAGGATCAAAGTCTTCTACTGTTTCTACTACAGAGTCAAGCTGAATGTTATTTGCAAATCTCTGATACCCAATATCTCCTCTAGCTTCTAAGTTAGATATATACATCTGATTATCTAACTGAGTAATGCTTTTTGCAGTCTCGTATCTTACACTATCTATGATAGTAGATGCTACAGATGTAGATGCTGCTGTTTCTAAACCTGTATAGGTAACAGTTATGAGTGCCTCATCTATAATCTCTACTTTGTCTAACTTATATGCAAACTCACTAGACTCTTGGTTTATACCCCCAAATCTTTGAATGACTGTGGGTTGTATATGAGTATAGTTTAAGTTAGATGGGATTTGAACTTCCCAAGAAATAGATTTATTAGACTGAGATCCTTGTGGATCCCCAATGATAGTCTCTGTAGGAATTGCATCTTCAGGTGCTGTTACAAGATATACAGCATTTGAAGTAGTCATGTAGTTAGTTTCATTTCCATCTTCATCTACATATGCTAATGCAAGATGGTATGTTCCTGATACTACACCCCCACCTTCTTCTATGCTAACATCTAAAAATTGTGGGATATTACCTGTATTTAAAAACAGATCAAGCTTATCTACATTGTATGATCTGTTCTCATCATAAAGAACTTCTACATCTCCTCCAGTAGCATCTACATGTCTTTCTTGCTTAGAAAGATTAAATACTCTTGGGGGATTGTTTTCTGCAACATATGAAATCCCAGTAGCCTCGTCTACCTGTCTATTAATATAGTTATCTGTGAAATATATAAGGACATCTTTAGTGCTAGAGATCTTCTCCATAGCTTCAATCGTATGATCAGCTTGGAAATTAAGATCATCGTTAATGTACAGTTCTTTAAAAGTCTGTTCTCTTGGGTTTAATACCCCAATAGCAGATATGCTTGCTCCCCCAGTCTTTTTAACTCTTTTGTAAAATACTACTATTCTCCCATCCTCAAGATTACATTGCCCAATAATATCTGTCCACTCATCTAATCTAGTAGTATAAGCTATTACATTCCCTGTCTCATTTACAACTGCACCTTTAGATACGTACAAATTAGCATTGAGGGCATCTCTATAAGTGCCCTCAATCTGATCGACTCTCTCGGAGTCTTTGTACATTCCCTTAATAAATTTATTCATCTTGTTCTTGCTGGGGTGGTTTTAATTCATCTGGCCAATCTTCAGGACTTCCAATAGGCCGGTAGAAGATACCCTCCGCCTCCTCGTACCAGTCGCCGATGTGTGTGTAATGATCAACATCCTCGAAAATCCAATCGTGTGGAAACGGGTAGTCTGGTTTTGAATCTGCAAGGATGCGGTTAATAATATAACCTTCTTTTATAATTGCGTATATCATGTGATTGTGTATTCAAGTACTAAACAAAACCCACCCGCACCGTTGCCTCCGGCTCCGCTGGTAAATCCGTTGCGGGCTGAACCTCCACCCGCCCCAGATGCCCCATATAAACCTCCATTTCCTCCACTGCCTGCATTTCCGCCTATCTGCCCGGCTCCACCACCACCACTACTCCCTATTGTAACAGTAGCTCCAGCATCAAGAAAAAATTTTGGCAACAATCTATCCCATACATTATTTGCTCCATTTGATCCACTAGCACCAGCAACTGCCCCAGCTGCAGCAGCAGTTGAAAGAGTGCCGTTTAATTGATAATATCTATTTCCTACTCCACCTATACCTATGGTATTTGCAGAACCCAAACCTCCACCGCCAGCGGCACCCATTATTGCGAATGCTAAGTTAGTAGTTCCTGCCGTCACGGTTTGGGCACCACCCTGAATTCCGCCCCCACCGGATACGCTTGAGTTGGATCCCGCGCCGCCTGGAAATGACCTTGGGCCGTACGAAGGAGTTCCAGTTCCTATAGCATTTTGAAGGCCTCCAGTTGGTACTCCACCATTGCCCCCTTTTGCTACAACATGTGTACCAAACGAAGTATCTCCACCTGCGCCTCCTGATGTTCCTGCTGTGCTACTTGCACTTATACCTGCTGGACCCGTAGCACCAGCTCCAATGGTAACAGTCTCAGTTGACCCCAATGCTGATGCCAATATTTGATGCTCCATACAGGATGCGCCACCACCACCACCACCCGCTCGAGCTACGGTAGAAGTTGCGGCGGTTGAACCGGACCCTCCAGCTCCTCCTCCCCCGCAACAAAGCACTTCAATATGTTGCAAACCAGAGGGTTTTGACCACGTGTCGCCGCTTGTATATGTCCTTAATGTCTTCGTAAGTGTTCCACTTCCTCCGCCGCCTGTGGCCGATGCTGGAACTGCAAATTTTCCTACTGCCATTATAAATCAAATATATTTAAAGTAACTGTAATTGTTGCTGTTGGAGCACTTGTTGCATAAATTTTTACAGAGCCAGAACTACTATCAGTTCTCGGCAAAAGACCCGCTGTGCGAATCGTGCTTGCGTCTGCATTATTTGGGATAATGTCTACAATAGATGTAGAAAGAATAGCTGCGTCTGATATACTTGCTTCATATACCCCAGAAACTAAAGACCATGCTCCAGTTGCTACAGTTTTACCTGTAACTTGAGTTACCTTTTTTGTAGTCCATGTAACATCATAATTAGTCCCTGAATTTTTAGCCAATACTTGTCCTGTCGTA
>Ga0315900_10003885_pt1 | contig 21549 bp, 16 predicted proteins | sample LakEriMetagenome_FD_203521 | JGI IMG/M metagenome (GOLD analysis project Ga0315900, IMG submission 203521) | Freshwater fungal communities from buoy surface, Lake Erie, Ohio, United States - Buoy 12 MA114 | ecosystem: Environmental > Aquatic > Freshwater > Lake > Lake biofilm | place: USA: Lake... | reverse complement strand
CGCCCATTTCGGTGAGCGCTGCTCCACCGCGCCGGCCGTGCGCGAGCAACACGGGCGCGACGAGTCGCCCTTCCCCATCACACCGCCCGAGGTGGTGGTGTTCTGCGAGAGCACCGACGACGTGGTGACGGTGGTGAAGCTGGCCGACCAGCATGCGGTGCCCGTGATCCCCTACGGCACCGGCTCGTCGCTGGAAGGCCACCTGCTGGCGGTGCAAGGCGGGGTGAGCGTGGACGTGAGCCGCATGACGCAGATCGTGCGCGTCAACCCTGAAGACCTGACGGTCACGGTGCAGGCCGGCGTCACACGCGAGCAACTCAACCGCGAGATTCGCGATACCGGCCTGTTCTTCCCCATCGACCCAGGCGCCAACGCCAGCCTGGGCGGCATGGCCGCCACGCGCGCCAGCGGTACGAACGCCGTGCGCTACGGCACCATGCGCGAGAACGTGCTGGGCTTGACGGTGGTCACCGCCTCGGGCGAGGTGATCCGCACCGGCACGCGCGCCAAGAAGTCCAGCGCCGGCTACGACCTCACGCGCCTGATGGTGGGCAGCGAGGGGACGCTGGGCGTCATCACCGAAGTGACGCTCAAGCTCTACCCGCTGCCCGAGGCGGTGAGCGCGGCGATCTGCCACTTCCCCAGCGTGCAGGCCGCCGTGGCCACCACCATCCAGGCCATTCAGATGGGCGTGCCCATCGCCCGCTGTGAACTGCTGGACGCCAACGCCGTGCGTGCGGTCAACGCGCAAAGCGGCCTGTCCATGCGCGAGTCGCCCCTGCTGCTGATGGAGTTCCACGGTACCGACGCGGGCGTGAAGGAGCAGGCCGAGACGATGCAGGACATCGCCAACGAGCAAGGCGGCGAGGGCTTCGAGTGGGCCAGCACCCCCGAAGAGCGCACGCGGCTGTGGACCGCACGTCACAAGGCCTACTTCGCCGGCATGAGCAGCAACCCCGGCTGCCGCACCGTCACCACCGACACCTGCGTGCCCATCTCGCGCCTGGCCGAGATCATCGACATCTCGGTGCAGGAAGCGGCCGAGTCCGGCCTGCCGCACTACATCGTGGGGCACGTGGGCGACGGCAACTTCCACCTTGCCTACATGGTGAAGGAGGGCGACCTGGCGCAACGCGCCACCGCCGAACGCCTGAGCCTGCAGATGGTGCAACGCGCCATTGCCCTGGAAGGCACCTGCACCGGCGAGCACGGCATCGGCCTGCACAAGATGGGCTTCCTGGTGGACGAGGCCGGCGTCGGCGCCGTGGACCTGATGCGCCAGATCAAGCGCGCGCTGGACCCGAAGAACATCATGAACCCGGGGAAGATTTTTGCGCTGTGAGGCCTGAAGGCCTTGGCGGGAGGGTGCCATGTCCAGGAGGACCGACCAGCGCGGTGATGGGCCGACGACGGCACGTGCGGCAGTGATCGGCACACGATCCGCACTGGCCATTGGTCTGGTGGCGCTGGGCGCCACGCTGAGCAGTTGCGGAGGTGGCGGCAGTTCAGCCCCAGCGCCCACCGTCAAACCGCTGGCGGCCCTGGAGCCGGTGGCTGAGGGGACGCTGGTGCCACGGGTGCGCGAACTCCTGCGCAGCCGGCTCTCGGCCCGCAGCGCCAACCCGGCGGTCTCATTCGACCACTTCTCCACCACGGGTGTCCCGGTCGCGCTCCCGACCACTTCCACCACGGCAGGCGCCGCTGCCGATGCTTCGGCCAAGCCCGTCTTTTCTGGCACCACCGTGCAGGAGGCTGGGGTGGACGAGGCCGATCTGCTCAAGACCGACGGGCGGCTGCTCTTCGCACTGGACGCCTACACGCTGCGCGACGCGCAGGGCCTGCCGAAGCCGCAGATCCGCGTGGCGCGCGCCAGCGCCGGTGGTGGCGTGGAGCCGGTGAGCACCCTGGCCCTGGACACCGGCGGTGAACCGGCCCAGGCCAAGGGGCTGCTGCTGTCGCAACAAGCCACACGCGTGGCGGCGCTGGCCACCACCTTCAGCTCGGGCTACGGGGCCTGCCCGCCGGGCATGGCCTGTATCTTGCCGGTGATCACCTGGAGCGACCCCAAGGTGCACCTGCACGTGGCCGATGTGGCGGGTACGGGCGCGCTGACCACCGCCCGGCGTCTGGCATTCGACGGTCAACCGGTAGCCACGCGCCGCATTGGTGATGTGGTCTATCTGGTGACCACTTGGAGCCCCCGCCTGGCGTACGAGGCACTGCCGGCCACCGCTTCTGACAAGGACCGCGAGGCCGCGCTGGCGGCCCTCAAGCCCGAGGACATCCTGCCAGGCGTGCGCATCGACGGGGGCAGCCGCCAGCCGTTGGTGGCCGAGGGCGACTGCATGGTCCAGCCCAAGGCCTCGTCGCTGTCGCTGACGGTGACCACCCTGGTGGCGGTGGATCTGGCCTCGCCCACGCTGACCATGAAGTCGCGCTGCTTCTTCGGGGGCACCGAAGGCCTGTACATGTCGCCGCAGAACCTGTACCTGGCCACCACCCGATCGACGCAGCCCACCATGGCCCCGGACGGCCGCCTGATCTTCCCCACCGAGTACACCACCGACCTGCACAAGTTCTCGCTGCAGGGGCTGAGCATGGGCTACCGCGCGTCGGGCGAGGTCAAGGGCCACCTCGGGTGGGACGCCGAACGCATCAGTCTGCGCATGAGCGAGCACGCCGGGGACCTGCGTGTGATCAGCTACACGGGCGCCAGCGGTTGGGTCACGGCCGCAGACGCACTGCCCCCGCCCGGCGCCAGCACCAAGCCCGCCTCTCCAGCCACGCTCACCATCCTGCGGGAAAGCGCGGCGGACGCCGTGCTCAAGACCGTGGGCACGCTGCCCAACGAGCGCCGGCCGGCCGCCCTGGGCAAGCCCGGGGAGCAGATCTACGGGGTGCGGTTCTCCGGTGACGCCGGCTACCTGGTGACCTTCCGCCGCACCGACCCGCTGTACGTGCTCGACCTGAAGGACCCCACGGACCCCAAGACCGCGGGCGAACTGGAAGTGCCGGGCTTCTCAGACGTTCTGCTGCCACTGCCCCAAGGCTTGCTGCTGGGCGTGGGGCGCGATGCCGATGCCACGGGCGCGGTGCTCGGGCCCAAGGTGGCGCTGTTTGACGTGCGCGACCCCACCAAGCCCTCGCTGATCTCGTCCAAGACCTTCGGGGCCAAGGGCAGCGCCAGCGCCGCGGACTTCAGCAGCCACGCGCTCAACCTGCTTCAGGCAGGGGCGGTCTCCCGCGTGGCCCTGCCGATGTCGCTGAGGGACGTGGACTGGGGCAGCAACGCACGCCACATGCTGCAGCGCTTCGAGGTGGACACGGCGACCCGATCGCTGCGGTGGCGGCCTGAGCTGGCGGCTCCGCAAGGCACCGACCCCTTCGATGTCAGCGCCGATCGCAGCGTGCAGATCGGGGACACGATCTATTTCCTGAGCCAGGGCAGGCTGGTGGGCGGCGCCTGGTAGGGCGCACTCACCGGCACCGGGCTTGAGCCTCTGCACGCCGCGTGCTCCTCGCGCACGCGCCAGGCGCTGAGCACCGTCAGCACCCTGAGCGCTCGCAAGTCCGCTGCCTACCGCCCACCTTAGGCTGGCTCCTCTCACATCCGAGGAGCCGGTCATGTCCCCCCTTTCATGCGACGGAACCACCGCCGCCCAGGTTCGAAATTCGGTCCAGCCACTGACCGAATCGGCGTCGGACAAGCTCATGAGACCCGTGGGGCGCCTCGCAGGCCGCTGGGCCATGGGTCTGTGGGCCGCCGGTCTGCTGGCCGGTTGCGGCGGCGGAGGCGGTGGTGATGCGCCCGCGCCGCTGGAGGTGCCCATGGGTCTGCGGGTGGAGACGGCATCGGCAGGCTCTGACCTCACCGCCTCGGGCCTGACCACCCAAGGCGCGGCCCTCGCCCAGGCCGTGATGTTCACCACCGGCAACCCGCTGGCTTCGGCAGCCTTCAGCCTGCAAGCGGCGCCTGTGGCGATGCTGGCCACCGCGGGCGGTGACTTGCTGCGTCAGGCTCTGGCCAGGCGCATTTCTGGGAGCGCCCGGCCCCTGTTGTTGGAGACGGTCACAGAGGCCTGTCTGGTCAGTGGTTCGCTGAGCCTGAGCGCCCACGATGCTGACGACGATGGTGTACTGAGTCCGGGTGACAGCATGACCCTGCAAGCCAGTGCCTGCGTGACTGCGCCTGACGCGCCCGCCCTGGAAGGCCTCTTCGGCATGACGGTCGAGCGCATCGAGGTCGACAGTAGCGGCTGGGTGAATGCCTTGGAGGCCAGTGGCACGTTGGTGGGCTTCGGCGTCGGCTGGGCCGGCACCATGGACGGTGGCTTTCGCATGTGGATGCGCAACGGTGAGGCCTCATCACAGCGCCTGCGCATGAGCTACCAGGACATGCTGGTGCGCCGGGCCGGCCAGGGCACGCTGATCTTTGACTTCGACGTACTGACATTGGCCTCATCGACGCAGGTGCTGCACACGTTCAGCGGTGGCCTGGTGATCGACGGCCTGACCTACCAGCTCGAGCCCGTGGACGGGGCGCCGCTGACCTTGTCGGTGGGCGGCGGCCTGCCAGGCTCCTTCTATGAGCCGGCCCGCGATATCTGGCCGCGCAGCGGCGCGCTGCGCTTGCGCGACGCCACGGGCGATGCCCTGCTGCTGCGGGCACGGCCCGAGGGCGTGGTGGACCTGGAGTTCACCCCTGCTGGGGCCGCTGCACCCAGTGCCTCCCTGCCAGCTCAGCCCTGGAGCAGCTTCCTGCAGGGCCCCGGCTGAAGACCCTGCCATCGCCAGGGCCGCGGTGCGATGATGGGGCATGAACCGCCACCTGCTGCTGCTCGCTTTCTGTCAGGGCATGTTCCTGACGAACACCGTGACCTTCATCGCCGTCAACGGCTTGGCCGGCCTGGCGCTGGCGCCGGTGGGCTGGATGGCCACGCTGCCGGTCACCACCTACGTGATCGGGGGGGCGCTCAGCGCGCCGCTGGTGGCAAAGCTACAGGCACAGTGGGGGCGCAAGCGCAGCTTCCAGCTGGGTTTGGTGATGGCCGCGGTGAGCGCCGGCGCCTGCGCCTTTGCAGTCAGCCAAAAGAGCTTTGGCTTGCTGATGCTGGCCACGCTGCTGGCGGGCTTCTACCAGGCCAATGCGGCGCTGTACCGCTTTGCCGGCACGGAGGTGGTTGAGCCTTCCTACAAGGAGAAGGCCATCTCCTGGGTGCTGGCTGGCGGCATCGTCGGGGCCTTCATCGGGCCCGCCCTGGCCAACGCATCCGTGGACATGCTGCCGGCGCGCTTTGCCGGCGCCTACCTGGTGCTGATTGGCGTGGCTGCGGTGGCCTTCGTGGCGCTGGCTTTCGTGCAGTTCCCGCCGCACAAGGCGCCGGCGCCGGGCGCCTCGTCGGGGCGGCCGCTGGCCGAGATTGCACGCCAGCCCACCTTCATCGTCGCCGTGGCGGCCGGGGCACTGGGCTACGGCGTGATGAACCTCCTGATGGCCGCCACGCCGCTGGCCATGCAGCAATGCAAGCACCCCTTCGAGAGCGCCACGCTGGTGCTGGAGTGGCATGTACTGGGCATGTTTGCGCCCAGCTTCTTCACGGGCCACCTGATCAAGCGCTTTGGTGCCCTGCCCATCATGGGCGTGGGCGTGGTGCTCAACCTGGTATGCGTGGCCGTGGCGCTCACGGGCGTGGACCTGATGCAGTTCTTGGTGGCGCTGTTCGTGCTGGGCGTGGGCTGGAACTTCCTCTACACCGGCGGCAGCACGCTGCTGACCACCACCTACCGCCCCGAAGAGAAGAACAAGGCCCAGGGCGCCATGGACACCTGCGTGTTCGCAACGATGGCGGTGAGCTCGTTCTCCTCCGGCGCGCTGGTCACCACCCAGGGCTGGACGCTGCTGAACCTCGGCTCCCTGGTGCCGATCGCCCTGGTGGGCGGGGCGCTGCTGTGGTTGGCGGCCAAGCAGCGCAGCCTGGGCAAGGCAGCTTGAACTGGGGAGGTGGCCCGGTGCGCCGGCATATCCGCAGGGCTTGACCCGAAGGCGTGAGGGGGCCTACGCAGCAGCCCCATTCACGGCCAGGCCTCCGCCAACTTCAGCACCCACCCTTCCAGCTGGCCTTGGGGGTTCAAGCCCTGGCCCACGATGGTCAGGCCGTCATCAGAAATGCCTGTGGCGCGGGTGAGCATCCAGCCCTTCATGTCCAGCTGAAACCGTGCCCGGATCAGCTCTTCCAGCCGAGACAGTCCCGACCCCTCTGTCCAGATCAGGGCCACCTCGCCCACAGGGCTGGTAGCCCAGCCCACCATCACCTGACCGTTGCCGGACACACCCGTGGCCACCACGTCGCCCAACCCCTCTTGGCCCGATCCCAGCAGGGTCATGCCAGTGGCCAGGGTCCAGCGAAAGGCGCGTTCCCGGGCCAAGCCGTCGCTAGAGTAGCCCACGATGGTGGCACCGTCTCGCGCCACGGCGGTGGCCACAGCCGCCACATCATTCTGGAGATGCCCGAGCACCGTGACTTGCCCGGCCGCGTCCCACCAGACGGCCCCTGTCAACACAGGGTGACCCGCGCCCACGATGGTGGCGCCATCCCTCGAGATGGCCATCGCATTGCTGGCGCGACTGGTCCCGCCGCCGAACTGCCCCAATGAGGTCATGCCCGAGGTTTGTGTCCATCGAAAACCCGCATTGCCTGCGAGCAGGCAGGTGCCCACGACCACCGAGCCATCACCGGACACCCCCATGGCCACGCACAGCGTGGCGCCCTGCAGGCCAGGCAGCGCTTGCATGCCCGTCGACGGGGTCCACCGGAAGGCCACGGAACTGGAGCCCGGCGCGCTTGCCTGGCCGGCAATGACCGATCCATCGAAAGACGCGGCAAGTGCACTGCTGGTCTGACCACCGTCCACCTGCCCCAAGGCTGTCAGCCCTTCGACACGAGACCATCGGAAGGCGCGCCGGCGCCCGTCGGCGGCCTGGCTTGAGCCCACGGCCACCTGGCCATCGCCCGACACCGCGGCCAGCTCGCTCGACGCGTCGCCGGCCAAGAAGCCCACGCCCCAGAGGACCGCGGCTGTTCCGTCAGCCGGAGGACCGGCCTGGTGGCCACCGCAGGCGCTCAGGCAGATCACCCACAACAAACTCAAGGCCGTACGCCTACGGCGCCAGAAGACCCCTACACGCTCACCCGGCATTCCTGATCTCATGTCCAGCCCCTCGGCGAGGGCACGTCCTCGTCAGGCGAACAAGCTACTGCAGACCCACGGCCGACACTGCGTACAAGCTCAATGCGGGCGCCAAACGATCGTTCCAGGACGTTTCCTTGCAGCATCCCCCTGCAATACCATCGGTCGTTTCCTCACTCAACCTTCCCCGTATGACGAGCCCTCCCCCTGCAGCGCAGCCGCCGGTGGCCTGCCCGGCCGGTCTGCACTACGGCTGGGTGATGGTGGGGCTGGCGTTTGCCTACGCGGTGTTCTCGTCGTCGGCCCTTGGGGTGCCGGGGGTGTTGATGTTGCCCATGGCCAAGGACCTGGGCCTGAGCCTGGGGGACCTCTCGGCACCGCAGGGGCTGCGCCTGGCGCTGTTCGGCTTGTCGGCCCCGTTTGCCGGCGGGCTGGTGCTGCGGTACGGCCTCAAACGCATGCTGGTGATCTCGGGCGTGATGATCCTGGCCGGGCTGGCACTGACGCTGCGCATGGCGGGTCCGTGGGATCTCTGGCTAGGCACCGGTGTGTTGCTGGGCCTCGGGCCCGGGCTGGTGGCCATGCAGCTGGGGGCGGTGATCTCCTCGCGCTGGTTCGTGGCGCACCGCGGGCTGGTGGTGGGCATCCTCAGCGGCGCCGTGGCCACGGGCACCCTCATCTTCATGCCCCTGGCGGCCTGGATCACCGAGCATTGGGGCTGGCGGGCGGCCTTGATGCCGTCCACCGCGGGCGTGCTGCTGAGCCTGGTGCTGTACGCCTGGTTCGCGCGCGAGCGCCCGCAGGACCTGGGGCTGCCCCCCGTGGGCGAGACCGAGGTGCAGCCCATGCCCCCGCCGCAACGCACCCACTTCGTCACACTGAGCTTCCAGGCGCTGGCCCTGGGTGCTCGGCATCGCATCTTCTGGATCCTGGCGGGGACCTTCTTCATCTGCGGCGTCTCCAGCTTCGGCCTCACCCAGGCGCATCTGGTGCCTTTCTGCTCCGACCGGGGTCTGCCGTTGGTGGCCTCGGCCTGGTTGCTCGCGGTGATTGGTGTGTGCGACCTCATCGGCACCATCGGATCGGGTTGGCTGTCGGACCGATACGACAACCGCTGGCTGTTGGCCTGGTACTACGGGCTGCGCGGGGTGTCGCTGCTGTGGCTGGTGAACACCGACATGTCCATGGTGGGTCTGACCATCTTCGCGGTGATCTACGGCCTGGACTTCATTGCCACCCTGCCACCGTCGGTGCGGCTGACGGTGACCAGTTTTGGTCGGGAGATGGGGCCGGTGGTCTTTGCCTGGATCTTCTGCGCTCACCACGTGGGCGCCGGCCTCACGGCCTACTTGACAGGCGTGAGCCGCGACGTGCTGGGCACCTACGGCCCCGCATTCGCCACCGCGGGCGTGCTGTGCTTCCTGGCCGCCGCCGCGTTCATGCTGGTACGCAAGGGTGGGGCGGCAGGGATGTCAGGGCGAGTTGCTTGAGAGCGCCCCCCACCCGGCAGGGCTGCCGTCACGAGGCCCAGAAGACCTCAGCCTGTTGAATCTCCATCACTGGAAGTCAGGGCCTGTTCAGTCGCGCCGATACACCACCCAGTACACCCCGGCCACCAGCACGCTGCCGCCCAGCAAGTTGCCGGCGATGACCGGGCCCAGGTTGGCCAGCATGGCTGCCGCGCTGGGCGCGGGCGGGAGCGCCACCCCGCTGGCGGCCGCAGCGGCCACCGCCCCGGGCTCCAGCAGCGCGGCCAGGGGGAAGAAGAAGAAATTGGCTACCGAGTGCTCGAAGCCCAGTGCGACGAAGGCGGTGACGGGTGGCACCACGGCCACGGCCTTGTCCACCACGCTGCGGCCGGCCGCGGCCATCCACACCGCCAGACACACCAGCACGTTGCACAGCACGGCCCGCAGCAGGGCCACGTCCCAGGGCAGCTCGGCCTTGGCCGCGGCCACCTTCAGCGCCTGCTGCGCGAGCCGCCCGTCGTTCAAGGCTCCCAGGTCGGCGCCGGCCACCGCCAGTGCCAGCAGGCCCGCGCCCACGGCATTGCCCACGCACACCACCGTCCAGTTGCGCAGCACCTCGCCCGTGCGCAGCCGCCCGTCGGCCCAGGCCATGGCCAGCAGGTGGTTGCCCGTGAACAGCTCGGCCCCGGCCACCACCACCGTCAGCAGCCCAAGCGAGAACACCAGCCCGCCCAACACCCGCGCGGCAGCGAAAGACAGACCTGGATCCGACGTGACCAGCAAGAAGAACAGGGCGCCAAAGCCGATGTAAGCGCCTGCCAACACGGCCAGGAGGCCCATGGACGCCAACGGCAACCGCGCCTTGGCCACACCCAGCACCTCGATGCGCTCGGCCACCTCCTTGGGGGAGAAGGCGTCAAAGCCGAAGACTGGGGCGGCAGCGGGTGAGGCAGGTGGGCCGTCCGCGGGGCCAGGCGAGGTCATCGCCCCAGCAGCACCTTCTCCAGGAACAGGATGCGGGCATAGAACAAGTGGTCGGCGTTCTCCTTCTTGGCGAAACCGTGGCCCTCGTTCTCCGCGATCATGGTCCACACCGGCACCCCGTTGGCGGCCACCGTGCGCGCGATCTGCTCGGCTTCTTGCACCGGCACGCGCGGGTCGTTACGACCGTGGATGACGAACATGGGCACCTTGATGCGGTGCGCGTTGTTGAGCGGCGCGATCTCCTGCATCCACTGGCGCATCGCGGGGTCGCGCTCGTCACCGTACTCCACACGGCGCAGGTCGCGGCGGTAGCTCTCGGTGCGCTCCAGGAAGGTGACAAAGTTGGAAATGCCCACTGACGGCATGGCCCCGCGGATGCGGTCGGAGTAGTGCACCGCCACGGCGTTGGCCATGTAGCCGCCATAGCTGCCGCCCTGGACCACCACGCGTGAGGCGTCCAGATCCGGCTGCTGGGCGATCCAGTCCAGCAACGCGCCAATGTCCTTGACGGAGTCCTCGCGCAGGCGGCCGTTGTCCAGCTGATGGAAGGTCTTGCCAAAGCCGGTGGAGCCCCGCACGTTGGGCTCGATGAAGGCGATGCCCAGCTCGTTGACGATGTAGTTGTAGCGACCGTTGAAGCCCACACGCGCCTGCGCCTCGGGGCCGCCATGGATCTCAATGAGCACCGGGCGCTTGCCGGTGAACTTGGCCAGCGGCCTCTGGATCAAGCCGGTGATGGCGCGGCCGTCAAAGCTCTTCCACTCGACCTGCTGGATGGGCGAGAAGGCCCTGGTGTCGACACCTGCCGTATCAGCCGCCACCCACAGTGCGCCGAGTGGCTGCGCCGGGGCGGAAGCGGGCCGGTCCAGGTCCAACACCCGGATCTCGGATGGCGCCGAGGCCGAGACCACGGTGTAGACCAAGCGCCGGCCGTCATCCGACAGGCGTACCGTCGAGACGTTGGTGCCACGGGGCAACGCCAGCGGCAGGGGTTTCAGCGCAGCCAAGTCATACAACCGAGCCACGCCCACGCCGGCCTCGTTCGTCACGAAAACGGCGCGACGAAGATCTTTGGAGACGGTGGCACCACCCACGTCCCAGGGGATGTCGGCCGTGATGGGGTCGAAGCGGTGCGCTGCCGCGCCATAGCGGAAGGCCTGACGGAACTCGCCAAAGCGGTCCGTGACCACCAGGAAACTGCCGTCACCCTGCAGCAAGGCACTGGCAAAGTGGATCGCAGGGGGCTCACCGTCGCGCGGCAACAGCCGGCTGCGCTGCCCGCTGGCCAGGTCCACCCGCCAGACCTCGGAGCGGCTGGCGGAGATGTAGCGGTTGACCAGCACAGACCGGTCGTCGGCCGCGACGTCAGCGGCCCACCAGCCCGTGCCGGGTAAATCCACACGCCCGAGCACACGGCCGGTCTTCACTTCCACCAGCGACAGGGCATTGGTGCTGCCACCGGCTCCCGCAGCGGTGGCATCGACCTTCGCGCAGGTGATGGTGACGGCCGTCCCCGCCCGGTTGAAGGCACCTGCATCGCAGCGCTGTCCTGGCTCGGTCAGCGCGGTCTCCTCGGCCGTGTCCAGGTGGCGCCGGAAGACCTGGGTGGCCTCGTTACCGCCACGGTCGCGCTCGAAAACGATGATGTTGGGGTCGGCCGGCAGGAAGTTGCCGCTGCGCGTGGGCTCCTCCGCCGTGGTGACCTGCTTCAGCGCCTGCCCGGGCGCGTCACTCAGGTGCAGCTGCGCCCGCTCGGCCCCCTTGGCGCCGGCGCGCCACACCGCCAGCAGGCGCCGCCCGTCAGGCGTGATGTCCGCCAAAGACGCGCCCCGGAACTCGGTGTACGGGCCCACCCGCGCAGGCAGGCTGGCCGGCACAGGCGGCACGCCCGTCATGGTCAGGGCTGCGGGCGGCGTCACCACCGCACGGCCCTGTTGTGTCGGAGCCGAAGTGGAGCAAGCTGCCAAAACAGCCACGGCTGCCAAGGCCAGCAGCGCCCTGCAAGGCCGCCGATGAGGGTCACTCACTTGGTTCGTCATCATTCCTCCCTCGCCCCCAACTTTTCGAGCAACCCGTTCAACTCCTCCAGCGAGCCAAAGGCGATGGCGATCTCGCCTTGCTCGCCGCGCTTGGTCTTGCGGTGCACGCGGATCTCCACGGCGGCGGCCAGCGCATCGGCGAGCTGTTCCTCCAGCCGCACCAGGTCACGCGGCTTGTCCTGTTTGACGCGCAGCAGCGGCGCCTGACGGCCGTTGTTCAGCGACTTGGCCACCAGTTTCTCGGCGTCTCGCACCGTCAGCTTGCGCGCCACCACTTCATTGGCGGAAAGAATCTGTTGCGCAGCGTCCAGCGACAGCAGCGCGCGCGCGTGGCCCATCTCCAAGTCACCGGCCATCAGCATCTTCTGCACCGGCTCGGCCAGGTTGAGCAAGCGCAGCAGGTTGCTGGCTGCGCTGCGTGAGCGGCCCACGGCCTGCGCCGCCTGCTCGTGCGTGAGCTTGAACTCGCTGACCAGGCGCTGCAGGCCCTGCGCCTCCTCCAGCGGGTTGAGGTCCTCGCGCTGCATGTTCTCGATCAGCGCCATCACGGCCGCGGCCTCATCGGGCACGGCGCGCACCAGCACAGGCACCTCGTCCAGCCCGGCCAACCGGGCCGCGCGGAAGCGGCGCTCACCGGCAATGATCTCGTAGCGCGCTGCACCGCCCTCGCCTGCCACTGGCCGCACCAGCACGGGCTGCATCACGCCTTGACTCTTGATGCTCTCAGCCAGCTCGTACAACGAGCCCTCGTCCATGCGCGTGCGCGGCTGGTACTTGCCGGGCTGCAACTGGCTCAGCTTGAGCGTGGAGGGCGCACCGGCTGGCGCATCCGACGCCAGCGGCTCCTTGGCCTGGGGGCCGAGCAGGGCTTCCAGGCCGAGGCCCAGACCCTTGGGTTTCTTGGTGACCATGGGGGCGGATTGTGGCGCCAGCTCAGCGGCGCGGGGGCCGGGCCGGGTCCGTGCGGCGCTTGCGCTCGCGATACGGGAACAGCACCTCCCGCTCCAGGTACAGCCGCAGGCGCACGCGGCGCGGGTCCATGCGCTCGGGCGACTTCGCCAGGTACTCGATCACCGCATCCACGCGGAACCACAAGCGCGGCCCATCCCGCCACCACTGGGTGGTGGCCACGCGAGAAGCGAAGACCCCATCCGGTTCCCAGTTGTTCAGCACGCGACGCAACCCTTCAGCCTCGATCCAGACTGTGTCCTCGTCCTGCTGAATGTCCAGCGGAACATCGCCAAAGGCGTGGTGGGTGCCGTGGCGTCCGCGCCAGTGCCACACGCGCCCCGCTTGCAAGGCGGCATCGAGCAGACGCACGCCCAGGCGGGGCGTCAACGAGGCAATCGCCCCGATCAGCACCACCACGGCGCCCACCAGCTTCAGGCCGACGCCGTACACGTCCAGCACCCACAGGACACCCATCACCAGCAGGCCAATGACGACCGCCCGCGCCAGCCGCCCCAACAGGAAGCGCCACTTCATCGCGTATCCTCTTCAGATGACCGGCCCTGATCGTAGGGCCAGCAATAACCGCTTGGAGCAGCCGAGATGACGGCCAAAATTTTTGTCGACGGTCAAGAAGGCACCACGGGCCTGCGCATCCACGAGGTGCTGGCGCAGCGCGCCGACGTTGAGGTGCTGCAGATCGACCCCGAGCGCCGCAAAGACCCGGCCGAGCGCGCACGCTTGCTCAATGCCGCCGACGTGGCCTTCCTGTGCCTGCCAGACGCAGCGGCCAAGGAGTCGGCCGCGCTGGTGACCAACCCCAACACCTGCATCATCGACGCCAGCACGGCGCACCGTACCGACCCCGCCTGGCTGTATGGCCTGCCCGAGTTGTGCGCGGGGCAGCGCGCCGCTCTTCGTGCAGCCAAGCGCATCGCCAACCCGGGCTGCCATGCCTCGTCCTTCATCGCCCTGATGCGCCCGCTGGTGGACGCGGGCCTGGTGCCCCGGGCGTTGCCGGTCTCGGCCACTTCGCTCACCGGCTACTCGGGCGGCGGCAAGAAGATGATCGCCGAGTACGAGGCTGCGGCGCAGCCCGGCGGCGATGCGAAGTACAAGTCCCCGCGGCCCTACGGGCTGGGCTTGGCACACAAGCACATCCCCGAGATGATGGCCCACACCGGGCTGGCCGCGCGCCCGGGCTTTCTGCCCGTGGTCGGGCCGTTCTACAAGGGCCTGGCCGTGAACGTGCCGCTGCACTTCTCGCAACTGACGCCCGGCACCGACGGTGCCGCGCTGCACGCCGCACTTGCGCAGCACTATGCCGGCGAGCGCTTCGTGCGGGTGATGCCGCTGAGCGACCCGGCCACCCTGGCCGACGGCTTCTTCGACGTGCAGGCCTGCAACGACACCAACCACCTGGACCTCTTCGTCTTCGCCGCCGCCGACCAGGCCCTGCTCATCGCCCGCCTGGACAACCTGGGCAAGGGCGCCAGCGGCGCGGCCATTCAGGCGATGAACGTGCACCTGGGGGTGGATGAGGGGCTGGGGTTGTAGGGCGCGGCCGCGCCTCTTCAAGCGCTGGCGCCTGCCAATCCGGCCAGAGCCTCCTGCCAGGGGGCCAGCGCCACCCCGTCGACCTCGCCGAAGCCCGGCGCCGCACTGATCAGCAGGGGCTGACCGCTCGCAGCCGGGGCCGTGTGCCGGCGCCAAGTGTGCAGGCCCGTGAGCCATTCGCGCTGGAAGGTGGCGCCTGACTTCATCTCCACCGGCCACATCCCGTCGCCGCGCTCAAGCAGCAGATCCACTTCGTTGCCGATGTGATCGCGCCAGAAGAACATCGCCGTGTCCACACCCAGGTGGCGGCAGTGTTTGAGGTACTCCACCATCAGCATGTTCTCGAACAGGGCGCCGCGCAGGGGGTGTGAGTTCAGCATGGCCAGCGAGGTGATGCCCAGCAGCCAGCAGGCCAGGCCGGTGTCATGGAAGTACAGCTTGGGCGTCTTGACCAAGCGCTTGCCGAAGTTGCGGTGGTACGGGGGCAACCGCCAGACGATGTAGCTGGCCTCCAGCACCGACAGCCAATCCCGGGCCGTGGTCTGGGCAATGCCCAGATCCTGGGCCAGGGCGTTCAGATTCAGCATCTGTCCGCAGCGCGCAGCCATCATCCGCATGAAACGCTGAAAGACCAGAAGATCGCCGATGCGGCTGATCTGCCGGACATCGCGCTCGAGGTAGCTGGCGGCATAGCCGGACATCCAGTCACCCACGGGCACCGGCCGGTCGTACAGAGCCGGGTAGCCACCCTTGAGCAGCCACTCGTCCAGATCACGCGGCGCCAGCCCTTCGCTAAGCTCGGACCAGCACAGGGGCAGCAACTCCAGCAGCCCCGCCCGGCCGGCCAGGCTTTGCCCGACCTGCGCCGTGAGCGCGAGGTTCTGCGACCCGGTGATGATGTAGCGGCCCAGCGTACGTGAGGCGTCCACCTGCGTCTGCAGGTACGACAGCAGCGGCGGCCAGCGCTGCGCCTCGTCGATCACGACGCCATCGGCATGGGCCAGCAGAAACCCGCGAGGGTCAGCAGCCACACGCTCGTGCACGTCTGGGTCTTCCAGTGACACATAACGGTGCGTGGCTCCGAACACCTCCCGGGCAAGCGTGGTCTTGCCCGACTGCCGCGGCCCCGTGATCACCACCACAGGAAACCCCTGCGCCAACCGACGCAGGCGATGGCGGGCGTGTCGGATGATCATGTTTACACTTTCAGCTTTAAAGGCTGAAATTGTAAATAGGTACCGCACATACGGTTTCCGCTCCTCGCAGATGCGGGGAAGTTACCTGGGCCGATGAGGTTGCACCCACCGTGGCGGATTGGGATGCAACCGGGCCATGCTCAGCGTGTCCACATAGACGCCGTCACTCAGAGCGTGACGGCAGCGCAGGCCCTCGCGCACTTCACCGAAACGGGTTGACGATGCGCAGGCCTTCGATCTGCTGACCGTGTTGCAGGTCTTCGCTCAACAAGGTGCGACACCCCGCTGTCAGCGCGCCCGCCAAGACCAGAGCGTCATAGAAGCTGAAGCGCCAGCGTGCCTGGAGATCCAGCGCGCGGTGGTAGAGCGCAGCGCTGGCTGTCACCCGCATCAGGGGCAGCAACACCACGTCCAGATAGGCACGCGCTTCGTCGGGTGTCAGGGTCACCTGTGCCTTTCGAAGCATCACGTTCAGGCATTCCTGGACCACCTGCGAGCTGATGCATGCGTTGCCCGTGGACAGGGCCTCGCGAACGATGACTTCTGCTCGCGCGTGCTTGGCCGGGTCGCTGCCGTCGAGGTGGTAGACGAAGACGTTGGTGTCGATGAAGACATCAGCGCTCATTCATGGCCTCTCGGCTGAGCTTCTGGCCCACATGCAGACGGCCCTTGAGGCCGGCCATGGTGGCGTCGTACTGCTCGAGTCTTGTGCGTGCTTGGGCGTAGTCAGCCAGCCAGCGACGGAACTGTTCGTTCAGGGTGGTCTGCTCCGAGCGGGCCCGCTCGCGGGCAGCCTCGATCAGAAACTCCTCGGCACTCAAGGTGATGTTCTTCATGGGGTGATGCGCCAGCAATGGGGAAAAGGGACGTATCTCAGTGCATGTCAGTGTGCACTGCGACAGTGTACGCATGGGTGCCCGTAGCAGCAAACTCTGCAGCCACTAAGCGGTCACGGGTAGCGACTGGGCAAGGTCTCACTCCGGGTACTGCCTGAGGACAGCAGCAGCGCATTGGCCGAAGATCGGGGCTCACCAGAGCCTGTGGCGCACACAGGCCACGACCTTGATGCACGGAGACCCTTGATGCCCCAGGCCCCTACCGCGAAACCTGCCACGCGCGCCCGCAAGACCACCGCTCCTTCAAAGACTGCAGCAGTCACCCAATCTGCACGCACGTCCGCACACACCTCACCCCGCGCCTCGAAGGCTGATGCCGCTTCAGCCGCCTCCCCCGCCTTCGACGCCCTGAAGTGGCGCTGCATCGGCCCGCCGCGCGGTGGGCGCGTGGTGGCCGTGGCGGGGGACCCGAAGGACGCCATGACCTTCTACTTCGGCGCCTGCGCCGGAGGGGTGTGGAAGACGACCGACGGCGGCGTGTACTGGCGCAACGTGTCCGACGGCTTTCTCACCAGCGCCACCATCGGCGCGCTGGCCGTGGCCCCCTCGGACCCGAACGTGGTCTACGCGGGCACCGGCGAGACCACCATCCGCATCGACGTGTCCTACGGCGACGGCGTCTACCGCTCCACTGACGCCGGTCGCACCTGGCAGCACCTGGGACTGAAGGAGACCCGCCACATCGGCCGCATCTGCGTGCACCCGCAGGACCCGGACCTGGTCTACGTGGCCGCCCTGGGCGACGCCTTCGGCTCCAACCCCGAGCGTGGCGTGTACCGCTCGCGCAATGGCGGGCAGACCTGGGAGAAGGTGCTGGACCGCGGCCCCGATGCCGGTGCGGTGGACCTGAGCATGGACCCGTTCAACCCGCGCATCCTGTACGCCGGCTGCTGGGCCGCACGGCGCAGTTTCTGGAACCTGCACAGCGGCGGGCCGGGCAGCGGGCTATGGCGCTCGATGGACGGCGGCGACACCTGGCAGGAGCTTTCTGGCCGCGGCGGCCTGCCCGGCGGGCTGCTGGGCAAGCACGGCGTGAGCGCGTCGGGCGCGCGCGCCGGGCGGGTCTGGGCCCTGGTGGAGGCCGAGGGCGAGGCCACCGGCCTGTACCGCAGTGATGACCACGGCGAGCGCTGGACGCAAGTGAGCACTCACCGAGACCTGATGCACCGCCCCTGGTACTACACCCATGTCTTCGCCGACACCGGGCATGCCGACACGGTCTACATCACCAACCTGCAGATGTGGATGTCCACCGACGGCGGGGTGAGCTTCAGCGAAGTGACCACGCCGCACGGCGACAACCACGACCTGTGGATCGACCCGAAGAACCCGCAGCGCATGGTGCAGGGCAATGATGGCGGGGCCTGCGTGTCCTTCAACGGCGGGCAGACCTGGTCGTCCATCTACAACCAGCTCACCGCCCAGTTCTACCGGCTGGACGTGGACAACCAGTACCCCTACCGGGTCTACGGCACGCAGCAGGACAACACCTCCATCAGCGTGCCCACGGCCTCGGAGTGGGGCGCCATCACCCTGGGCGACTGCACCTACCCCGGCACGGGCGAGAGCGGCTTCATCGCCGTGCACCCGACCGACCCGGACATCGTCTATTGCGGCGCGGTCGGCTCCAGCCCCGGCGGCGCCGGCGCGCTGCAGCGCTACGACCACCGCACACGGCAGATTCGGCTGGTGAACGTCTGGCCCGAGACCTCGCGCGGCATCGCCCCGCGCGACCTGAAGTACCGCTTCGCCTGGACCTACCCGCTGGTCTTCGCCCCGGGCGACCCGAAGACGCTGTACGCCGGCGGCAACCGCGTGTTCCGCACCCGCAACGAGGGCGCGAGCTGGGAGTGCATCTCACCCGACCTGAGCCTGAATGACCCAGCACGCCAGGGCCACTCGGGCGGGCCGCTCACGCACGACACCGCCGGTGCCGAGGTGCACGCCACCTGCGCCTGCCTGGCGCTGTCCACCCACCGCGCCGGCGAGATCTGGGCCTCCACCGACGACGGGCTGGTGCACGTGACGCGCGACGACGGCGCCACCTGGCACAACGTCACCCCCCGCAGCCGCGGCGTGCGCATGCCCGAGCTGGCCTACGTGGGCTGCGTGGAGATCTCGGCACACGACGCCGACACCGTCTACGTCAGCGCCACGCGCTACAAGTTGGCCGACTACAAGCCCTACCTCTTCCGCACCCGCGACGGGGGCAAGACCTGGCAGTCCATCAATGGCAACCTGCCCGAGGGCGAGATCACGCGCGTGATCCGCGCCGATCCTGTGCGCCCGGGGCTGCTGTTTGTGGGCACGGAGACGGGCATCTTCTTCAGCCGGGACGATGGGGTGCACTGGCAGCGCATGCCGGGCGGCCTGCCGGTGGCGCCGGTGTACGACCTGAAGCTCAAGGGCTCGGACCTGGTGGCGGCCACCCACGGGCGCTCGTTCTGGGTGCTGGACGACATCGAACCCATGCGCCAACTGGAAGGGGCACGCAACACGGTGCAGCTGGTGACGCCGCGCGACACGGTGCGCGCCCGTCTGTCCTGGAGCGCGGGCTCAGGCTTCGCGAAGAAGGGAGTGAGCTACGGCCCGGCCTTTGGCATTGGCGGCGGGACCGAGACCATGGTGGGGCCGGACGGCAAGCCCGGGCGGCGCTTTCTGGAGGTGGGCGAGAACCCGCCCAACGGCGCCCTCGTCTACTACCAGTTACCCGAAGGCTTCAGCGGACCGGTAAAGCTGAGCTTTCTGGACGAAGCCGGCCGAGAGGTCCAGGCCGTGGCCAGCGATGACACCACCCTGGCCAACGGCAAGAAGCCGGGCACCCAGCCGGGCCTGAACCGCTACGTGTGGGACCTGCGCCACCGTGGGCCGGTGAAGCTGGACCCCGCACTCATGACCCGGCGCAACAAGCCGCTGGCCGAAGATGCGGAGGACATTCCCGGGCCCGCCGTGGCCCCCGGGCGCTACCGGGTGGTGCTGGAGGTGGCCGGGCAGCGCCTGGAGGCCGGCTTTGCGGTGGTGAAAGACCCGCGCGTCAAGACGCCGCAGCGCGCCTTTGAGCAGCAGTCAGCGCTGCTGCGCCAGCTCTACGACCACTGGTCGCAGCTCAACCAAGGCGTCAACCGGATCCGGCTGCTCAAGCGTCAGTTGCGTGAGCTGGAGCGCCGCCTGGGCGCCGGCGACCAGGCCTTGGCAGAACGCAGTAAGTCCATGGTGCTAGCCCTGGAGGCGATCGAAGGCGTGCTGGTGGACATCCACCGGGAGTCTTCGCGCGATGTACTGCGCCATCGGGCCGGGTTGAACGACACGCTGTCCGACCTGATCAGCGTGGTGTCCATTGCCGACGAGCCGCCCACGCAGCAAGCCTGCGAGGTCTCTGCGGAGGCCATGGCCAAGGTGAATGCCGAACTGGCGCGCCTGGACGCACTGGTGGCCGGCGAGATCGCCGCCCTGGATACCGCGCTGCGCCAGGCCGGCATCGAGGTGGTGGGGCCAGCGCGGGGGTGAACCGAACTTCGGGGGCCTGACCCTTTGACGGGTCGGGCCTTCTCGGCTCAGTGAGCGCCTGCTTCGGTGCTGCTGCGGTAGTGGTAGGTGTAGCCGTCTTGGAAGCCGAGCTTGAGGTAAACCTGTCGCGCCGATGCGTTGGCCGCATCCACCTGCAGGTAGGCCGTGCGGGCACCTGCCTGCCAGGCCCGCCCCAGCAGACCGGCACAGAAGGCCGTGGCTAGGCCGCGGCCGCGTGTCGCGGGTGCGGTGAAGATGTCGTACAGGCCCACCAGGTCGCCTTCGCGGGCGATCTGGCCGCACACCTGCACCTGCCCGGCCCCGTCGCGCCAGACGATACCGGTGTAAGGGACAGGGGAATGCGCCACGCGCTGCGCGTGGGCCTCGATCTCCACCGGCGAAGAGCCCCGCAACGCACCCACCGTGTGCGCAAAGGTCTGAGCGCCCTCGACGCTTTCGGTCCATCCGGCGGGACGCCCTGGCATGTCCGCAGGCGGCTGAGCCAACTGCGGCAGCACCATGACCCGTGTGTCGTCGAACAGCGCCCAGCCCTGCGCCGCCAGTTGCGCATCCAACCCGGCGGGCTGGGTGAACGGGGTGATGCGTACCACCAGCGGCAGGCCCGCCTCGCGGAACAGGGCTTCGCACTCGGCCAGCTTGTCCTGCGCGCTGCGTACGCCCGCGGCCACGGCGTTGATGCAGCGTGCGCGCTTGGCCTTGCCGGGGTTGTAGCGGACGATCCAACCGTCCAGCCAGCGCTGCTGCGGCGGCGCGCTGGCGTTCAGGCTGCTGTCTTCGATGCGCTGCAGCAGCGCCAGAGGTACGTCCGGGGACAGCACCCGGGCGCCGGCTAAGGACTGCGTGTGGCCGACACCTTGACGCTGGCCACCCCTCTCGAAGACCTCACCAAGCAGATCTTCGGCTTCACCAGCACCGCCACGGCCGGCCGAAGCCATCAGCCACCCAGCCTCGCCACCATCTCCTGCGCAAAGGCCACATAGGCCTGCGCGCCTTTGGACGAGGGGTCGAACACCACCCCCGCCTGCCCGTAGCTGGGGGCCTCGGCCAGACGCACGTTGCGGGGGATCACGGTCTGGAAGACCTTGTCACCAAAGTGCGCCTTGAGCTGGTCGCTCACCTGGGTCTGCAAAGTGATGCGCGGGTCGAACATCACGCGCAGCAAGCCAATGATCTGCAGGTCGCGGTTGAGGTTGGCGTGCACCTGCTTGATGGTGTTGACCAGGTCGCTCAAGCCCTCCAGCGCAAAGTATTCGCACTGCATGGGCACGATCACGCCGTGGGCGCTGCACAGGCCGTTGAGCGTCAGCAGGCTCAGGGAAGGCGGGCAGTCGATGAGCACGAAGTCATGGTCGGCCTGCGCGGCCTTCAGCGCCGCGCGCAGGCGCTCGTTGCGCCGCTCCAGCCCCACCAACTCCACCTCGGCGCCTGCAAGTTCGCGGTTGGCCCCCAGCACCTCGTAGCCGCCCTTCTCGCTGCGCTGGCGCGCCTCGGCCACGCTGGCGGACTCCAGCAGCACGTCGTACACGCTCAAGGGCAGTTGCCGCTTGTCGATACCCGAGCCCATGGTGGCGTTGCCCTGGGGGTCCAGGTCCACCAGCAGGACGCGCTGGCCAATCTTGGCCAAACCGGCAGCCAGGTTCACGGCCGTGGTGGTCTTGCCCACCCCACCCTTCTGGTTGGCGATGCAGAAGATGCGCATCAGGAGCTGCCCAGTTTGAGGCCGAAGCCAATGAGGAAGACGCCC
>Ga0315900_10003884_pt1 | contig 21555 bp, 18 predicted proteins | sample LakEriMetagenome_FD_203521 | JGI IMG/M metagenome (GOLD analysis project Ga0315900, IMG submission 203521) | Freshwater fungal communities from buoy surface, Lake Erie, Ohio, United States - Buoy 12 MA114 | ecosystem: Environmental > Aquatic > Freshwater > Lake > Lake biofilm | place: USA: Lake... | reverse complement strand
GTTTACAGGTTGTTTTCGGGTCTGCATCAGGTTCCAACGCAAACTGCTCAACTTCTTTCTGGAATCGCTTGCACATCAGCGCAAGCAGAAGATTGGCCTCCTCAGGCTGAGCCGTTTTATCCGTAGGGGCCGATATGTCCTGTCCATCCAGCGCAAGATTAATTCCGCGCTGATTTTTGATATCGGCTGAAAATACGTACAGATCAAAGCCATTGGCTGACTTAGGATTTCTTTTTCCCACTACGGCTTTCAGCTCATCTCCGCCATCGTGATAAAAAAGTGTAAAGTGATCCATACTCTCAGCCGCACTTCTATTTGGGCTGTTTAACAAAATATCTACATCCCGAAACACTGTCTTCCCGGAGTAAAATCCTGAAACTGGATGGATTGGACGTTTATGCATACGCAAATCCAGTATCGCCTCCGCAACTTCAGGGCGAATATCAGGTGTGGGATGCATTTGATAATACAACGCAAGCAGATCGTTCGTAGCGATACTGTGAGTATTGGGCTTACCCGATAGAATATCGTCTGTGGTTGTCATATATATTTTTACGCTATATGACACGATTATAACGCAATAGCGTTAATAAGTATTAAAGGCTAAAAATCTATTTTCTTCAGAGCGTTAGATTCATCGCGAACCTTTTTCCTCGCCTCTTCCTTCATGGGAATGAGCCCCTGTAGTGCAAGGTACCCTTCCGCGCCGAAGGCCGCTTCACTGGTAAATTCACGTACAAATTCGCGAATACCCGGAATAATATCCGCATGGTCATTCTTCACATACATGTACAGGCTTCGTGAAACCGTGTATTTCCCATCCAAAATATTTTCAAAGCTTGGCTCAACACCATTGATATGACTGCCCTGAACAGCACTTGTATTCTCTTCTAAAAATCCAAACCCGAATATTCCAAGTGCCATCGGGTTGCTTTTCAGCTTCTGCACAATGATGTTATCGTTTTCACCCGCATCAATGTAGACGCCGTCTTCGCGAATCAGATGGCAGCGTTTCTTGCGTTCTTTCTCGTCGGGATACGCCGTCTTAAATTCAGGAAACGATTCGCATGCTTTTTCCATCATCAGCTCGACAAATGCATCCCGTGTTCCAGATGTGGTGGGTGGTCCATAGATTTCAATTTTTTCATCGGGCAAAGATGCATTCAACTGTTTCCAGTTTACAACGGTATTAGGCACAAGCTTTCCATTGGCTGGCACTTCTTTCGCCAACGCTAGAAAAACCTCTTCCTTGGTCAGGTTAAAGTGCGGTGCATTCACGCTGTTGGCAAGCACAATGCCATCAAAGCCAATCGGTACTTCAGTGATCGCGGTTACACCGTTTTTCTTACATTGTTCGAGTTCACTCGATTTAATTTTACGAGATGCATTCACTATATCGGGAGAAGTCGGGCCAACTCCAGAGCAAAACAGTTTGATGCCCCCACCGGTTCCGGTTGCTTCCACAATCGGTGTTTTAAACTGGCCAATCTGCCCCAGACGCTCGGCTACAGCTGCTGAAAACGGATACACCGTGGAAGACCCTACAATTCGAATCTGTCGCTGCCCGCTTTCCTTTGAAAATATGACAAACACGCCGAGCAGTAGTGTGCCCAAACACGCAAAAACCATAAGTGTTTTATTCATATACACACCAAATACTGAACGAGGCATGACCATAGTTTGCTTTCACCAAAAGTCAATTTGACTAATGCCTCATACTTATAGAGAATCGGAACATAAATAATCTTATATAAGGATAGTTATGCGCAATCACTGTCGTCAACGCGGTTTCAGTTTGCTGGAAATCAGCATCGTGCTTATTATTATCGCCCTGCTTGCGGGCGGTATCATGACCGGCAGAAGCCTTATAGAATCATCCAAACTGAAGGATGTGATGGTGGATATGGATTATTACCTCACCGCCACCAAATCGTTTCAGAGCAAGTATAACGCGCTACCTGGAGATATTGGAAATGCAATGGCGATATGGGGAACCCTGAATGCTACACCTGCAACCTGTTACACCACAGTTGCAACCGGTACAGCAACGTGTAACGGCGATAATGATACCCGTATTCAAACGTGGAACGAACAATTTCGTTTCTGGCAACACCTGAAAAATGCTGAGCTCATTAAGGGTAATTATACGGGTACAGGCGATCCTGCTGGCGGACAAAACCCTAGCCGCGCGAATATCCCAGAAACTGCTGTTGAGGCTGCATTCTTTGCGGTGGCATTTCTGGATACGAATCCGGGTGGTAATTTCTTCGATGGAAACTACGGTAATCATTTTACCATCGGTGCAATTTCCGGAGCAAATGACGACTTTCCAATCTTCAGCGCAGAACAGGCGCAGGAGATCGACAATAAAGTGGATGATGGAAAACCCGGTAGCGGCGTAATTCGCTCGCACAGAAACGGCTCCAGCTCAAACCCCAATTGTGCAACCACAACCTCTGTCAGCACTGCCGCATATAATCTGGCGGACACCACTGCCAGGTTGTGTTCATTGATGTATGTGCCGGGGTTCTAGTGGTGTGTCTCGCGCAAAACCTTACTATGCAACATAGGGGAAGGCTACAACTTGCGCGAGTAAACACAGCACTGTTTATGAGGCTAGTGTACTTATCGTCCGCATCCTGCAACCCTTAATATGCAGATATTTACGGTAAAGCTTTGCATGGGACGGTAAACTAACTGTTACTTAGAAAGCAACCCTAATATCTTTTCCTTATCAACACCGGATGCCTGAGATGCGGTAGCAAGGTCCATTACGGTCCGGCTTTGCTTGTCGATATGCGCCTTGTTCGCACCTTTCGATAGCAGGTACTGTACTGTATCAAACTTAGCGGCAAGCGCGGCGTATCCCAGTGGGGTAACACCAAAACGGTCCTGCTCGTCAACCTTTGCACCTGCATCAACCAGCATTTGTACTACACGAATATTACCGATGTAGGCAGCAAGACCTAAAGCGGTGTTGCCTAGACGCTCACTATACACATTTGGTATAGCCTTGTTCTTAAGCAAGGCTTCTATGGCCTCTTCCTGATTTCCAGATACGGCAAGCCACAACGCAGGGTCCCCCTGTTGGCTTAGCACGTTCGGGTTCGCTCCGTACTTCAGCAGAACAGGAACCGCCTTCCCCTTACCATCACGAATGGCCCACAGCACAGCATAGTCAAGCTTAACACCGGCTTTTTTACTGAGCAGCAATTCCAAAACCTCGGGATATCCTTTATACACCGCAATTTCCGCAAGATTGAATCCCTCATTGGTGCGTATATCCGGATTGGCACCCGCATCCAGAACATGCTTCACCACATGAATCATATTTGAACGCACAGCCAACTCCAGAATGGGTAGTGTGCCACCGGTGTTTTTTGAATCGGCACCTTTATCCAGCAACACCATGGCGACTTTCTCATAGCCTTTCTCTACCGCATGATAAAGAACGGTTTTTCCTCCGCCGAGCCTACTATTGGGGTCAAGGCCCTGTTCCAGTAACTTCTTTACGACATCCGGATTGTTATTTTCAACCGCATCCAGAAATAACTGCTGATTCACCGTTTCCACTTTCTTGCTTTTCGATTTAAGCAGCGCAAAAAGTTCTGAATTGAACGGTTTGTTTGATAGCACAATCTGAACCGGCAGCTCGTCGCCGCTTCGGATGAAATCCGGATCGGCACCTCTTTCCAATAACAGCTTTACCACCGCTATATGATTGCCCTTGATAGCAGCCTTAAGGGGAGTTAGCCCCGATACATCGTGAATATCAATCTTCGCTTTTGCATCCAGAAGCGAGCGCACCATATCCTCACTACCAGATTGCGCCGCTGCGATGATGGGGCCAAATGCACGGCGATCAGCCAGATCCGGATTCGCTCCGTTATCCAAATAGAGTTTTACCAGCTGTGGTTGGTTCTTTTGCGCCGCAATCAGCAAGGGTGTTTCGGCATTGTTGTTGCTGAAATTCAATGCTTTCGCTTTTTTGTCCTGCTGCGTCTGTGCATCGAGCTTTATTACCAGATCGGAGGCTTCAACCAACCCTGCATTGGTTGCATAGTGCAGTGGGGTATTCTGATCCTGATCATATATGAATGCAGCAGCACCTCTTTCATACAACAGGTTAATAAGGTTCACATCCCCCTTGCCTGCCGCAATCATCATCGCATTACGCCCCTTTGCGTCCTGAACATTAATTGCTGCCTTATCGGACGATACTTGTAATGGAATACGTTCCATAAAAAGCGTTGTGATTGCTTCATTGCCTAAGTCCATCGCAGCGACGATCGCGGGCAAACCCTCTTTATTTTTTGCAACAGGCGAAATACCTGCTGCAAAAAACAGCTCTAATGCGGGGGTATTCGCTTTTGAAAGCTGTTCAATAAATGCATCTTCAGTGAATGGAATGCCCATGGATTCGAGCTGCTTTTTTGCCTTTCCTGCCGGGTCGCCGCAAGCAGAAATCATGAACAACACTAATAGACACGAGAAAACGCGGAACCCAAGAGATTTCATATTTGCCCCATAGAGTGAAAATATTTGCACGCAGGAATAAATTAAAAGTGCATTTGGGAAAATATACCTTTTAACGAAAAATTAGCAGTAAATTTTTCGCCAGCTAACTTAGCCTCATCATTACGTAGCGTTCTGACGTTCTTTAAGTGTGATAAGGAGAGCACGTCTTGAATCGCTTTCCATCTTCGGCCATGCTTCGATTTCGGTAAGCGTGCGAAAGCATCCTAGACAGAATCCAGTTGCCGGATCAGTCGTGCATACCTTGATGCAGGGGGAAGGAATACCCTTTTGGTTCACTGCACTATCGGCCTGGTATGATAGGTGGACGTGCAACTGGGCTCAGTGCAGCCGGGTTGATCGGTCCGCGATTCACGGTCTGCTGCCATGACGGCGAAGCCTGAGCCGGCGCTTCAGGAGCAGTGGCTTGTGGTGCAGGTGACTGTGGTTGCTCGGCAGCTTGTGACGTAGTTGCTTCAGCAGCAGGTGCTTGTGGCGCGGCTGCCTGAGGAGCATTCGTCTGTGCCTGTGCTGCTTTTGCAGCTGCGTCACGCGCGGCATTCTCTGCTTCTGCTTCAGCCTGAAGTTTGGCCATCGCCTCTTCTTGCTGCTTCGCTTTTGCTTCGTTTATCTTAGCAATATCCTGCGCTATAGCGTTGATATCCTGCCTGACACCGCTGTTTAAAATATCGGCATAGGGTTTGCCCGTGACAGGACTATTCAGTGCACCCTGCGCTTCGATATCGCGGAACGTGTTTTCTAAATCCCTGAGAGGACTGTTTGTAGTTGTAGATAAAATATTGCTGACAACCCCATATTGCCCATTCATGCTGGCTGCGGCAATCGCATGTTTCAACAATGCGACTTCTACAATCGGAGCGTCGGCTCCCGCTTTCATTTCGCGACGGTGCTGTTTGGTATGCCGGAATGCATCTTCGTTCGTAAACGCAAGCACACCTTCATCAATCAGGGTTGGAATCTGACCGATCTGCGCCGTAGTCATCTTGGAAAGCAGAAATTCGGTCTTGAGCGTATTCACCAGCTTACCGGTAGGTTTCTGGTTAAACTCATTGGTAATCGCCACAAGCTCCGCAAGCGCATCGCGCTTTTCCGTATTAAACTGTTGCACATACGCAGCAATCAATTCAGCGTGCGGCTGTTTCTCGAGTTTCGCTTCGGCAGTTGCTGCATTTGTTTCAGCACGTCTATCACCATATGCGTTACTAATTGGCATCTGTCCACGCGCTGTTTCTATAATTTTCTGCATGTCTGGCTGTGCGGCAGGAGCACTTGCCGCAGCCGGAGGAGTTGCTGGAGCAGCAGGAACCGCCTGTTCCGAAGGAGGCACGACGGACGATGAAGAAACGCCCGGCGATGTACCATCAAGCTGCTGTGGCGTTGCTGACTGCTGGTTTGTCGGTAGCTCAATACTCATAGTTCATCCCTCGAATACAAACATGGATTCTTTGTTGTCAGTAAGGTATCACATGATTATGACGAAATAATGACGATTTCATACTTTTTTAAGGATTATGCAACTGAGCGCGCAAATAGACAAGCCCCTGAATAACCCGGATTATATTTCGGGTCTCAATCCCGAACAACAAAGAGCTGTGGAAACAACGCAAGGGCCTGTACTGGTGCTTTCCGGTGCGGGTACGGGAAAAACACGCGTGCTCACCACCCGTATTGCCCATATTCTGGCAAGTCGCCTTGCATTTCCTAATGAAATTCTGGCGGTTACGTTTACGAACAAAGCCGCCCGTGAAATGGCCGAGCGCGTTTCGCATCTGCTTGGAAGCGGACCCAACAAAAACCTGCATTACATGGGCACGTTCCATTCCGTGAGCGCAAAGATACTCCGCAAACATGCCGAGAAAATTGGATTCACGCCCACCTTTACCATTCTGGATACGGACGATCAGATACGCCTGCTGAAAGCACTTAGTGAAGAACTGCATATCGATGTCAAATATCACCCTCCCAAGATGATGCTGGGTATTATTCAAAGCTGGAAGGACCGCGGGTTGGTGCCTGAGAAAGTCACCGGCGAACAGGCAAACAAAGCACAGGGCAAAGCGATCCTGCTATACCGCGCCTATCAGCAACGACTCAAGTCGCTGAACGCACTCGATTTCGGTGATCTGATTTTGCACAACCTGAGTTTGTTCTCAGGCTTCCCCGAAGCACTCGAGGAATATGCCGGACGGTTTCGCTATATTCTGGTGGATGAGTATCAGGATACCAACGTCGCACAGTATTTATGGCTTCGCTTGCTTTCGCTGGGGCATCATAATCTGTGTTGCGTCGGCGATGACGACCAATCTATTTACGGATGGCGCGGTGCGGAAGTCGGCAATATTTTGCGGTTTGAACAGGACTTCCCGGGTGCTGCCGTAATCCGCCTGGAGCAGAATTACCGAAGCACCAAGCATATTCTGGGGGCGGCCTCCGGCTTGATTGCCAAAAACCATGAACGTCTCGGAAAGACACTATGGACTGATGGCGAGGACGGCGAAAAAGTGCGTATAAAATCAGTATGGGACGGCGACGAAGAGGCCATTTTCGTCGGGGAAGAAATTGAAGCTCTGCAACGCGCCGGATCGCGTTTGAGCGATATGGCGATTCTGGTCCGCGCCGGATTCCAGACGCGCGCCTTCGAGGAACGATTCCTAAAACTGGGTATTTCCTACAAGGTCATCGGCGGGCTTCGCTTTTATGAGCGCGCCGAGATCCGCGATGCAATCGCCTATCTGCGCGTGATTCATGAACCTAATGATGATCTGGCGTTCGAGCGTATTATCAACACTCCCAAACGCGGTATCGGTAACGCCACGCTGGAACAGATGCACACCACCGCACGCGCGCAGAATATATCCCTCACACGCGCCGCACGCATGATTCTGGATGCAGGCGGATTTAAGGGCAAGCTTGCAACCTCCATTCACGCATTGCTGAACCAGTTCGAACGCTGGCGCGGATTGCTTGCAAGCCACCCGATCAGTGAGATAACGGATATCGTGATCGATGAGTCCGGATACCGATCCATGTGGCAGGCGGATAAAAGCATTGAAGCACAGGGACGACTTGAGAACTTAAAAGAGCTGGTGCGCGCAATGGGAGAATTCGAAAGCCTGACCGCATTTTTAGAACATGTCGGACTCATCACCGATATGGATGAAGCGGCACAAGGCGACATGGTCGGCATCATGACCCTGCATGCAGCAAAGGGACTTGAATTTCACCATGTGTTTCTGCCCGGTTTGGAAGAAGGATTGTTCCCGCATCAACGCGCGCTCGATGAAGGCGGGCGCGATAGTTTAGAGGAAGAACGCCGACTCGCCTATGTGGGTATCACGCGCGCTCGGCAGACACTCACCATCAGTTATGCTGCAAACCGGCGCATTTATAATCAGTGGCAATCGTCTATCCCATCTCGATTCATCGCAGAGCTTCCGGAAGCACATGTGGAGCGTATGGAAGGCGGGGCATACGGTATGTCGCGCGCGCCAGACCGCACGCTGTTACAACAACAAATGAAAGCCATTATGGCAGGCCAGAATGTCGCGCGTCCCGGGCTTGCTTGGGAAGCATCGCAAAAACCAGCGACGAGCACTGCCCCTGCTACAACCAAAAACGGCTATTCCAAAGGCGACCGCGTATTTCATATCAAATTCGGATACGGAACGGTTCTAGCCGCTCAAGGCACGCATCTCGAAATCGGATTTGATAAAACGGATGTAAAAAAAGTACTCGCGGATTTTGTGAAGCGGGCGTGAGGTTGGCTTTAATCAAATAATCCCATTTGCTTGGGATGTTTTAGCTGCCGTTCCAATTCTTTAGCTGCATGTCCAGAAGCAGTTGCTTCAATAGGTTCTGTTTTAGGAAATGTAATTTCCCTAAACATACCTTTTGTGTCCTCCTGTATCTTATTATGAATATTAGGATAACGAGAACGGGTGAAATTCCATAAAACATGTAGATCACTAGGATCAGAAATTCTTATTTCATAATCAGCACCTAACCTAAATATAAATTCTCTAGGCTGTTGCCTTTTGTATTTTGAATCTAACACACCAGAATTATGTAGATGTATTGCGGCACCGATCGCATGTTGCTCTGCTTCTTCACCTCGAAAAATACCTATTAATGCGAACTTATCACCCGTATTACGTATCTCCCATTTTGCACAATGCTCTAAATGTATTTTCCTCATGCCATCACAATAGCACAAGGGTTTTAATCAAAAATTAAAGCGCAATCACTTTCTCAAGCCACTGTTTTTCTTTGGTATTTAAGAAACCTTGGTGCGTTTCAAGCACTCGCGCATGGTAGTATAAAAGCCAAAGTTTTTCTGTATCCGTCAACAATTCAGGCGCGATGACACATGAATCTATAGGAGCAAGTGTAAGCGTTTCAAATCCAAAGTAGCGTTTACCATCCCGAATAAATTTTTCCACAACCACAATGAGATTTTCGATACGGATGCCATATTCTCCGTTCTTATAATAGCCGGGTTCATTGGAAAGTATCATCCCAGCTTGCAGCGCGATATCCGATCCGCGCTTGCTGATACGCTGCGGGCCTTCATGCACGCTGAGATAGCTTCCCACACCGTGGCCCGTGCCGTGATCGTAATCAAGGCCTGCCTGCCAGAGATATTGCCGTGCCAGCGCATCGAGCTGCATGCCGTTAGTACCTTCTGGAAATATAGCTGTCGCCAGCGCAATATGCCCCTTCAGAACACGGGTGAAATTTTCCTTCATCTCCTGCGACGGAGTACCGATAGCTACCGTGCGTGTGACATCGGTGGTTCCAAAGCGATACTGTCCGCCTGAATCCACAAGCAGCAAATTATTCTGATCAAGCCTGCGGTTTGTTTTCTCGCTCACGCGGTAATGGACGATAGCCCCGTTCGGACCGCTACCAGAAATGGTGGGGAAGCTTGGCTCGATATAGTCTTTTGATTCTTTGCGAAATTGTTCGAGCACTTCGCACACAGCCAGCTCATCCATGCCGGTTGCGTGCTCCTGAAGATAGGCAAGAAACTTTGTCAGGGCCAGACCATCAATCCGGTGCGCCCGCTTTGTGCCTTCAATTTCGACGGGATTCTTGATCGCTTTTATAAGTTGGCAGGGATCAGGTTTGTTTAGAATTTTTAATTTTGCTGCGTTACAGCAATCTTCTAGCCAGCCCGAAACCTGGGAAGGATCGAGCGAAATAGTAAACCCTTTGCTGCCCAGTTCCTGTAACGTATTTTGCAGTGAATCTACCGCTAAAACGGTAACCCACTTGCCCCAATGCGCAATTGCTGCAGATTCAATACGTTTGTGATCCACAAACAGCTGTATTCCTCCTTCTGCCAGTAGCAGGCCATAGCATCTGGCAAACGGGGTGTGTGGAATATCGTTTGCCCGCATATTCAGTAACCAGCAGAGCGAGTCGCTCGCGGTTATCAGAAGCGCATCAGCACCTTCCTGTTTGACCTGTGAGGCAATACGAACATATTTTTCTTCAACTGACCATCCAGCACATTCCATCGGTTGATGCACAATAGGGCTCGCAGGAGCCTTTGGACGGTCTTCCCAGATTACATCTACCGGGTTTTGCTGCAAAGCAGCAAGCGCGACCGCATTTGGCAACCCATTCTGTAATTGCTTCTTCGTTTGTATCGTTACGAGTTTTGGATCATATCCCAATGTACCGCTTGAGCAGTTCTTTGACACCCATTTCACGGGGGATACATCTGCCATATTAAGAATCTCAAAGCCCGAGGACACTTCCTCTTTTGCCTGTAACGTATACCGCCCATCTGTAAAGAAGGCCGCCTTGTCTTTGGTTATGACCGCAAGTCCGGCAGAGCCGGTAAAACCAGTAAGCCAGCCGAGCCTTTTTTCCGAGTCAGGGATGTATTCCCCCATGAACTCATCCGTAAGTGGCAAATAAAATCCATCTACACCCAGTTGGTTGAGTTGTTCCCGTAAAGCTTGAAGACGCCTGTTTTCCATGCATTTCCTGATTTGTTAGCGTGTTTTCACACACGGTATATACGCGATTTACCCCTGTTGTCGGGCATTGCGATTTTTGCCGCAAACGCTATCATATAGCCATTCCAAGAAAAAATGTACCATTTTTTACTTGGGTAAAATGACTATAATTATATGATTTATAGTGCTTTTATCCAAAAGAATTTGGACGCACGATACGCAATCAAAAATAAGAATAATGATATGAAACGCACCACACATATTCTGCTCGCGCTAAGCCTCCTATTCTCTTCCCAAGCAATCGCCAGTGATGCCGGCACACCGATTACGTTCGAGCAGCAAACCGAAGCAAAGCCTGTGATACAAGTAAGTGCACCTGCCATTTTGTTTGAGATCAATGTGCAGAAAACAGATAAGGCCTTTACCGAAATGGCGATGAAAGGTGCCGCGCTTGCAAACAGCGAGCGGGGAATAAAATACAAGGAATTTCTGCTGCAATCGGGTGACGACCGGGAAACCACACTACGCAAGATGGCAGAAAGCGGAAGTAAACATGTGATCGCGGTGGGATTTGAAAACGTGCTGCCCGTCATTAAAATTGCTGAATCGTTCCCGCACACCAAGTTTACCGTCATTGACGGTATGGTGCCACCGCTATACCCCAATGTACGCTCCGTCGTATTTCGGGATAACGAAGGCGGATTCCTTGCTGGAATGCTTGCTGCCATGGCAAGCAAAAGCAATGTGATCGGTTTTGTAGGTGGTATGGACGCCCCGATGATACGTAATTTTGCTTATGGGTATGAACAGGGCGCACATTATATTAAAAGCGACATCAAAGTGCTGCGCTCGATGATTGGCAACACCAGAGAATCCTGGAATAATCCGGCACGCGGCTCCGCTCTGGCTGAGGAGCAGTTCAGTCAGGGTGCAGATGTGGTATTTGGGTGCGCGGGTGGCTCTACTACCGGTGTGCTGCTTGCCGCACACAAAAACAACAAGCTCGCTATCGGAATTGACTCCAACCAGAACAACCTGTTTCCGGGATCGGTGCTAACGTCGCTGGTCAAGCGGGTGGACAAGGCCGTATATGACACGCTGAAAGCGGATCAGGAAAACAACTGGGAACCGGGCACACGCTATATGGGATTGTCTGAATCCGCACTCGACTACGCGGTGGACATGAACAATAAAAGCCTTGTGACCAAGGAAATGGTAGATAAGGTGGAGATTGCCAAGGATATGATTATCCGTGGTGCCATGGAAGTGGAATCATATTCACCCAATTAATTTCTACGCTGCAACAGCAGCGTGCTCCAGCCTTCACGATGCCAGCGTTTCACCAGATATAACTTCTGTATCCGATGCGCGGCAAGCACCATAGCTTCCTGATCGATGAGTAGCCCGGAGAGTATCGCATAGCCGCCCGGCTTAAGAGCACGCCAGAATGTTGGCAAACACAAGATCAAACGGCTTTGAGCGTTTTACAATGCTGCCCGAATACCCATCCTGGGCATAGGCTTTCACCCAGTGTTGCACCTGATTGATATGCGCGTTCTCGCGTGTCACGCTCACAGAAACCGGATCAAGATCAATGGCAAGCGCATGGCGATGCATCAGCTTCGCAAACGCAATGGCAAGGATGCCCGATCCGCAGCCCATATCGAGCGCAGATCTCGGACTCGTTCTTTTATGCAGATACTCAAGCGCAAGCAGGCAACCACTGGTGGTGCCGTGCTCACCTGAACCAAACGCCGCGCCCGCATCGATATGCAGCGGGATAGAGGATTTGGGGAATCCCTCTTTATGATGGGAACCATGCACAAAAAAACGTCCGATATGCAGTGGGGGAAAAAGATGATTGATCTCACTCACCCAGTCCTTCTGTTCAAGATGTTCTATTTCCGGCTGCCGGACCGAAACGCCCATCACCTCACTCAGAATAACGGTGCGCGTATGAATTTCATCAATTGCGGCCTGCCCGTCCACCACAAGTTCGGTTTTCCATTCACCGGTTTGTTCAGACAGCTCGAAACTCGATACGGAAACGGCAAGATCGCCAAAGGTTTCCTCAATCAGGGCAACGTGATCTTTGTGTATAAAGAAGCGCGCGATGAAATAGGATGACGCCTGATAAAACGGGTTGGCTGTGGCCGCAGATAACACCCGTTACTTCCCTAATAATTTGTCGATATCCTGAACGGAAAGCATGGTGCGCTCAGGTTTTTTGGCACTTGGTGCCGCACCCGGGGCCTCCGATGCCAGTAAACGTTTTGGTGCCTTAAACGGTACCGGTGTTGAAGCAGGCACCATCTCTTCAATTCCATCTTCGCTCTTAGAAGATATGGTCGGCTGCATTGGATCCAGTGCCATTTCGTGAATCTGCTCTACCGCTGCATTAATTGCCGGCGCGCCTTTATCCGCAGGGGCCTGAATATGTTGCGAACGCACAGTCGGTTCAACAGCTGCGGGTAACGATGGTGATGGCGAAACCGCCGCCTCAGTCAATTCGCTGCGATCAAGATATGGTGATACATAACGGGTGAGCCTTACGATACGCCTTGCTTCACGGAATCCGCTCGATTTGAATGCCTCAAACGCGGTTTTCGCTTCGACCGTGATAAACTCCCCGCTGCTGCGGAACACACGGTAGCGGCTTTTGTCGGAGTCGATGACCCGATGTCTGCGCAAAGTAAGGGGTGCAAATGCCTGTTCCTGCATGATCAGTACGCCTTCCATTTCATTCCGCCAATTATGAACTCAACAGAATCGGGGGCGTTTCCGAGCGGCAGCATACAGGTGCGATATTTGATTTTAATCCGACGTGTGTTCACGAATTCGGATTCGTCCACCAGCGGTGCTTTCGTTGCGATCACCTCATCGAATTTTTTGACGAAGTTTTCGTGCGATGGATTAATAAGACGCGAGCTGATTTCCTGACTGCTCAAATCGTCGCCCCATGCATCAATCAGATCAACACCGAGATAGGCATACCGATAGCCCTTCTCTTTGGTGTCCGGTTTATTCTGAATCAAAAAACATGAATTCCAGATTTCATGTATCTGGCTGGGATCAATTTCGCTTTCCTTAGGAAATGCACGACCAGCGCGTAGACTGTTCCAATAATCGACAAGCCTCTCGTGAATACGATTATGGCCAGATGATTGTTCTTGCAGCGGGTTTTGTGACACGAAAGCCTATGTCTGTTGTATAATTATTTTTATTGTCCTGTTACCTAAAATAATAGCATAGTCAGTAGGCTATGACCACGCCACTTTCTGTATGTTCAACTATTTTTCTTTAAAATGTGGCCCGCAAGATACAGCGACCCACAGATTAAAATTCTGTATGGTTTTCTGACAGTTGATGCTCTTTTTATAATTTTTTCGATAGCAGCGTCAGCGGAATCCGCCACAAAGGATTCGATGCCCGCACAGCAGGCAAGGTTGGCAAGCTGGTGTGGTGGTCGCGCATTCGGCTCACCCGGAATTGGAACCGCGACCAACGATTTAATGTAAGGAGCGAGCGGTTCCAGAAACTCCATAGACTCCTTATTTGCGAGCATTCCACAAATTGCAAACAGCGGAACTCCCTGCTGCTCGGCCCATTCGGAAATGGCAATCCCGGCATCCGGATTGTGTCCTCCATCCAGCCACAACTCAACGGAATCAGGTAGTTTTTTCACCAGATCACCCGATTTAAGCTTTTGTAGACGCGCACTCCAATGCGCATGAGAAAGCCCGTAAGCGATATCGTCTTCCCCCACCTCAAACCCGCTCAATGCTTCCAGACACGCGACTGCGGTTGCAGCATTCTCAATCTGGTGATGGCCCGGAAGACTAAGGCCAGACAAGGGAATTTCATGCGAATCAGATTGATACCATGATATACCACCCCGTTGCACGATACGCCATGCTTTGCCGTGCTCAAATAACCGAGCTTTACAGTTTTTTGCGGTGCGGGAGAATACAGCAGAAGCCTCCGCAGTTTGCTTGCCAATTACACACGGTACGCCAGACTTGATGATACCCGCTTTTTCGGACGCGATCCGGGTAATCGTGTTGCCTAAAAACTCCTTATGATCCAATGAGATAGGCGTAATTGCAGTGAGGTGGGGCTTCGGAATTACATTAGTTGCATCAAGCCTTCCGCCCATACCGGTCTCAAGCAACACGATATCGGCTTTTGTTTGGGCAAAAGCGAGGAAGGCCGCAACAGTAGTCGCCTCAAAAAATGTAACTGAATGATCGTTCATTTTTTTAAGAATTGAGTTTAGTATTTCAATGAGTTGGTCGTCTGATATATTTTGTGAGTTAAGCTGTATTCGCTCATTGAATGATACCAGATGCGGCGAGGTGTATTTGTGAACCCTGTACCCAGCCTTCCGGAGCACGGACTGAAGGAACGCTAATGTTGACCCCTTCCCGTTGGTTCCGGCTATGTGAACAACCGGGGGGAGTTTCAGTTGAGGGTTACCAAACTCATCTAACAATGCAGTCACTCGGCCAAGTGACATATCTATAGCTGGCAGCTTATGACTGGCTACTTCATTCAACAGGCGACTCAGTGTTGTATTGTTAGAATAATGCATCAGATCACCTCGTGCAGCGTATCCCAGTAATGCAGGGCCGTTTGATTCACTTCAACATTGTGAACACGCACATAATCCACCCCCTGCCCGCACAAATATACGGAGGTAAGCGCAGTTAGCGTATCCCTATCCTGCGGCTTGGCGGACGTAAATGAGCGTAGGAATGATTTGCGCGAGTGCCCAATCAGCAGACGTGTTCCCGCTGCCCGAAGCTCCCCCGCCCTACGAATAAGCTCTAGCGATTGCGCCGAAGTTTTTCCAAACCCAATACCAGGATCAAATATGATACGACTCCGATCAATTCCGTGTGCATCGAATCGCTCTAACTTCTGATGCATCCAGTGCAACAACTGCTCAATGACGTCCTGATCTCCCGATAAGGTAATCTTCGGGTCTGCAGGCACACCGAGCGAATGCATCACCACCAGATAACAGGACGAAGATTGCACCGCATCCAGCATCCGTGGGTCACTGAATCCAGTCACATCGTTTATCCACCCAATATTGTAGGGCAATACACGCGCTACGGTTTCGGGGTGGCGGGTATCGACACTGATCAGAGCAAGCCGGCTTGGATGACATGTTGCAAGTAGGGTAAAAACAGGACCGAGTCTTTCCCACTCTTCTTCAGGTGAGAGTAATATGGCATTCGGCCTGGTAGATTCTGCTCCCACATCCACCATCGTGGCACCTTGCTTGAAAAGAGTCTCGATACTCTCCACTGCGGATTCAGCAGAATATGCCTGACCGCCGTCCGAAAACGAATCCGGCGTAACATTCACAATTCCTACCCAGCGCACTTTCATTTGCGGCTCATAAGGTGATGTTTACAACGCGTGAGATTATCCCCCTGCCCCATTCCAAGCTCGGCACATATCTGCTTCAAGCTTTTCCCATGAAATGGTCCCGGTTCGCACCAAAGCCAGTCCGGCTCGATTTCTGCCATGGGCACAAGTGCAAAATCCCGACGCAACAGCTCTTTGTGAGGAATTGTGAGGTCCTGTTGATTGATTGCTTCGTTGCCGTATAGCAAAATATCCAGATCCAGTTCTCTTGGCGCCCAAACTCCTCGGTAGCTTCTGCCTGCGCGCTCTTCCAGTTGTTTGAGAAACTGCAATAGATCGGTTGGCGAACGCGAACACATCCCGGAGATGGCTGCATTATAAAATGGCATATCCCACTCTTTGGGGGCGTGATTGGGAAGCAGCGCCTTCGATTCGTATATGGAAGAATAGTTTACATCCGAAAGAGCGGGCACCGGACCTATTTCCATCTGCTCGACGGCATTCCGAAGATGGATCAGCCGGTCTCCCATATTACTACCAAGGCCAATAATGACGCGAACCGGTTGCATCATGCTACTATACTGCGACCGTTAGCGCACTGAGCGGAACATCTGATAAAATAAACGAAGATCCCCCCTTGATATTCGGGTTCACGGTGAGCTTGGTGATCTTCATCCATACCGCTGTTGGCGGGATAATCCGCTCGCGAATTTTTTCAAATAAGCGTGGGCCGAGATACTCAATCAGTTGAAATTCCTTATCATCCACAAACTGCTGCAAATGCTTGGCAAGCATATCGTAGCAATCGTAGTTCACGCCATCGGAATCCATCGATTTCGGTGGTTCGGGATAAAACACGTGGATGTCCAGATGAATAGTCTGCGCCGTGCTGCGCTCCTGTTCAGTGATCCCCAGCCTCACATAAAGTGCAAGCTGATTGATGGTTAGCGCGTAAGGAAAATGGGATGGAACAGATACAGCCATGAATAACCTCTAAAACGGCCACATAGAAACCTTAACCGGCCCTGATTGCAAGTGGATTAAATGGCCATGAAGAGTTTAAAGCGAATTGATGGAATGTCCCATGCCCGTAGTCAGGTTCGGCACCATAGGAGTAGAAACCTGATGAGAGCCGCCAAAGCCCGTATCGAGCGCAAGGTCATACATCTTCAGCTTCACGCCCAGACCCGCCACCAGATTGCGAGAATCGTGTGAAAGCATACTGCCTATTGCCGTATCCTGAGCCTGCATGGGAGTTATTGCTAGAACCGGAGGCATGGCTTGCTCCAACGCCGATTCCAAAACACCCGATTCATGAGCACCCGAAACAGCATGCGCAATATTTAGATTTTCAGATGCTGTTGATAGGCCTCGCGTATAGGGCATATCGCTAAACGCATTTGTAAATCCTTCCGGCATTGAAAAATCATACACAGGGGTTGCCTGAACCGGTGTTGTTGCGCTGGATGCTACACTAAAACCGTCCACGACCTCACCGGCCTGTAGATCCGGTGCAGCGGAATAATCAGGAGCAGAAAACTGCTTTGCCGCTAGTGCAAGGCTGCCAGACAAGGCATGATGGTCGTCGCCCCCAATGCCAACCAGTGAACCACCACTTGCGATTCGATATTGCATATCTTGAATACGATGCTGGATCGCGTCCACATTCACCGGTATATCCGGCCCGCCGAAAAGACCGCTGGAGACATAGTTATTCAGCTCCCAGTTAAAACCACCCACATTCGCCGCATCCTCGGACATACGCCCATGCCACAAAAGCCCGCTGTCCATATTGAACGGTATATCAAGCGTTCCGCCATAACTCTGTATTTTAGGCTGCCACATCCAACACGCTCCAAAAATTCCGTTTAACCCTAGCAAAGTTTATCCGCGCCCGGTGTGAAGTTTTGGTGACGAAAAAGTTAACAACCATCCAGTCTGCTCTTGCCACCCGACCCTTGATAGGTATAGTCGTAAGCCTTCTGCTCTTCAAAAAATCCCCCTATATTGAGGTCCATCATGAATAAAAAGCTGGTCGTTGTACCGATTCTTTTAGCTGCCGCAGCCGCAGGTGGCTATTCCTACTACTGGAACCAGAAGGCAGAGGACCTCAAATTACTGGTAGAACAAACGATTGCGCATATTAATGAAAAATCCAAGCCATATACAGAAGGTGCTGAGGTCATAAAATATGAGTCCCTGTCCACTTCAGGATGGCCAATGAAAATTGACGTTCAAATCCAGAAACCAACCATTACCATCCCGCTGCATGCATTGGCACATACACTTGAAAACGTCACAAAAACCAAAACGGCCTCTGAAGATGGAATTGGTGGAATACCGGATGCAAAACCCTTTCCGTTAAAAGTTGCCGAAGGCGTAAAATGGACGGAGACGATTACCAGCGATAGCCTCACTATCGGTACAAATCCTACAGCCTCTACCTATACGCTTACGTATGGCAAAGAACAAAGCATGGTGACCAATTACAATGGAGAATTGAGCCCTTCACGTATTAGCGCAGCAAAATCTCCAACCGTGTGCAGTATGAAAATCGTGAATCCAACCGGAGAAACCGGATTCTTTGATGTCAAAAAGATGCTGGGTGATGGTTCCGATTTTATCAAACGGTTTCGTAGCGTGGATTGTACTGCGCAAGGTGTAGACACACTGGATAGTGCCACCAAGGAAGTATTGATGTCGGTTGAATCGGCGGCATTCGGTGCGTCCTTCGATAACTCAAATTCCGCAAAAACCACGGGCCGGATTTACGGGCAGGCAACCAACCAGAAAGCCAGCAAAGCTTACGATGCAATGATCAATAAATACATCGTCATGGTGTACAAACTGTTCATGGATAAGAACTACACAGGGATGTCCGGCTTCGGCACGCCACTCTCTGAGCTTGGCAATAATAATGTAGAGTTTTCTATGAGCTTTGAAGGCCCTACAGACCCGGCTCTTTTAATGTCCAAGGAAATGGTCTTCCACGCGGGAGTTGATTCTTTCAAAATCCGTAACGACATCATGAACACGGATTTCAGTCTGCTGTTGCGTTCATCTCCAAATACTAACGCTGAGAAACGCGATTCTTCCATTGTTCTGAAAAGCAATTCGTCTTTCACTGAACGCTATGACACGCTCAAGCTGCAGGAAATTATTCATACTTTAGAAATGATGGCAAAAGACACCAGTGCCGATGCAAAAGAGCTTCAGGACGTATTGAAAAAATTTACGCCCGAAGAGCTGAAAATGGCGATTAGCGATTTGTGGCCACGTTTTCACCCACTCGGTAACATGGTTCTTGCAATCGATATTGCAGCAACCACACCAAATCCTCCGTCCCCATCCGGTGAGCTCGTTATCAACAACCTTGATTACGTAAACTCTCTCGATGGAATCAAGATTAGCGGTAAAGGCACCCAGCAGGGACTACTTCCTACAGGTCAGCTGAATATCACCTGTCTGACCTGCGAAGGTATGTTGGACCGCATTTACGCCTACACCAAACTGCTCGATAAATGGATTCCAAAGATGGATGGCAGCTACAAAGCACCGATGGTTTCCGAGGAACTTCATAATGGTGTTAAAGCCTTTCTGAAAGCCATTTCAGTTGCCGCGAAAGACGGTACTGGCAAGGAAGTCATGAAAGACTGGTACTTCGGTTTTAACATGCCCGAAGGCGCAGAGCCAACGCTCAACAGTAAGCCACTGAACACCGTGATGGAATCCTTCGGTCAGCATGTCGCTCCATATTTACCGCAATCCGGTGAACAGGGTCATTCAGATGATATGCCACCATCTGAGTATCAGCCGGAAGACCAAAAGGGAGAGTAAGCGACAATGGGCCACTATGTTGCCCACCCTCTGGAATGGCAGGAGCCTTTGGGTTTCTGCCATTCGCGTATCCTACCTGATAAATCATGCGTTTTGCTCTATTCGGGCCTTAGAACCTCTTACTCCGGCCGCTACAGTTTTTTTGCCACGGACGAACTGGCGCATGTAGCAGGCAGTGATTTTTCATCTGTTTCGAATGCGATTTCTGATAGCGCGTCAACCTTTGATAACGCATGGTTTGGGTACATAAGCTACGAAATGGCTCACGCATTGGAGCGCGTTTCCCGTTCAAAACCAACGATGATTGCAGTTGCACCGATCTGGTTTGCACAGTTTGGACGGATTTATTGCTTTGATCATGAAAGCAAAACACTGACCGAGTATCGCCATCCTTCCCTGCCAGATGAGAACATCGCGCATGAGCTCACGACCAATGATAACATACTGTTTACGGTGAGCAAAATTTCCTCCAACATGACAAAATCAGAGTATCTGGATCATGTTGCAACGATCAAACGTGCCATTCTTGCCGGGGATTGCTATCAGGCAAATCTGACCCGAAAGTTTTTCGGTAAGTTTGATAAGTCACTCGATACTTTTGATCTTTTTATTCGTCTTTGCGGCATTAGCCCTGCACCTTATAGCGCATATATACAAACCCCAGAATGTACGATTCTTTCATCAAGCCCTGAAAAATTTCTAACTATTACGGCAGACGGTCGAATCGTGACGCGGCCAATCAAGGGGACTGCAAGGCGGTTTTCCGATGCACAACAGGATATGGATTCACGACTCCGACTCGAAACGAGCGAAAAAGATAAGTCGGAAAACCTCATGATTGTGGATTTGATGCGCAACGACCTCTCTCGTTGCTCGGAGCCTGGCAGTGTAACCGTATCCAATCTGTTTCAAGTGGAATCATTTGCGACCGTTCACCATATGGATTCGACCATTACCAGTCGCAAGCGCAAAAACCTCTCTGCGTTGGATGTAGTAAAATCCTGTTTTCCACCCGGTTCGATGACCGGCGCACCCAAGATCAAAGCAATGGAGTGGTGCAGCAGGCTAGAAGAAATGCAACGTGGTATCTATAGCGGAGCAATCGGCTGGTTTGGGGGCGATGGCAGTTGTGATCTTTCGGTTGTGATTCGCACACTCATTATAAAAGGCAAGCAATTCGAGTTTCAGGTAGGAGGGGGGATTGTAGCAGATTCTGCCCCTGAGTCAGAGTGGGAAGAAACAATCACCAAAGCACGCGGTATGCTTCATGCGCTGGGTGTGGATGAATCTGCTTTGAGAGAAATATAATGCGTTTATGCCTGAGCCGTGTTTGAGCCTGGCGAAATTTTTCCAAGTATATCTAGCCCAACAACGTGATTGGTCATGTGGCCAAGCTTTTCAAGAAACTCATGCGCCGTTGGAGCCTGATCCTGATATTTTTCCATTATCTTGCGGGATTTTTCCAGAATATCCATGACGGTAGTAGAACCCTGATAATTTGCATAATATTCCGGTGTTCTACCTTCATAGTCTTTGGTATCCAGCGGTGCTCCCATACTGAGTAAATAAGCAACTGCCTTGGTTCGTGATTTAATTGCAGCCAGATGAAGGGGGGTGTGTCCGTGTTCTTCTATGGCACGAATATCCGCACCGGCGGTAATCAATGCATCCATGGTTTTAATGTTTCCCATGAACGCAGCAATATGCAGAGGTGAAAAATTCGTTTCATCCCGGATATTTGGATCAAGCCCACGATCGAGTAGAATCTGTACAAACGCAGGATTATCCCTGAGCGCAGCATAATGCAGCACGGACCAACTATACTCCTTTGCATTCACAT
>Ga0315900_10003882_pt1 | contig 21559 bp, 44 predicted proteins | sample LakEriMetagenome_FD_203521 | JGI IMG/M metagenome (GOLD analysis project Ga0315900, IMG submission 203521) | Freshwater fungal communities from buoy surface, Lake Erie, Ohio, United States - Buoy 12 MA114 | ecosystem: Environmental > Aquatic > Freshwater > Lake > Lake biofilm | place: USA: Lake... | reverse complement strand
ACGATCTTCTTTGGGAATAGATTGCCGCCCATGCTGGTGGAACCCCAGTTCGCCTTACCACCGCAAAAGCGAAATGAGCAGCATACGGGGTGCCTGGCAAACAAGAAAATCTGTCATTGCCTCCATCAAAGTCAAGCCCATGTCGATTGTTCCTATCATGAAACTTGCACAGAGGCCGGTTGGCGTCTACGGTCTGCACTCCATGCCTGTTGCCTCCTGATTTGTCCTTCCATAACGCCACTGGATCATTATGGCTCAGAACCGGAACTGCGCCATTTGATGTCTGAAACATCGTAGACAGGTCAGATGCGTCGTGCCACGAAACCGTGTCAACGATGTCTGATATGCGAGGACGAGCAGCATACCCGGCTGACCTGATGGTCGTGCCAAAAGACAACGTGGGCTCAGCAGCCACGGATGAGTGCATCGAATCTAGGATGCCTCGGTTCACAAATCTCCCCCGAGCACCGTGACATGCGTGGCCTGTGAAACAGAAGTCGTGAACCTCATGCTCCACCCTGCGGGCAACACCAAATTCGTATACGCCGTTGATACTCGTGTCTGTTGCACAGTGGCGCTACCAGTAGCGGCGGCGATGGTGTACTCATCGAAGAACCAATAGGCTGACCCATCATGTAGAAACGCCCTCACAATAGCAGCCGCAGAGGTAGCAGCACACTTGACCACCACCTCCGAAATGCGGGTACCTGCCGCCCCAGCGGTCAAAGCCGTCCCCACGCTTGAAGGCGCCGTGTACGAAGCATCAGCCGTCGCAATGCTGACGGAACCGATGCGAGGGATCACTGCGAATTCTGGATCTTCTGCCATTGTCTAGCTCCTATCTGAAGTTGGCGTGCATGAAAAGTCTTGCGGTGTTTCGTACGCGGCGGGAAACCTTTGCATCCGTCACGGCGTTGTCTGCGATCTTATCGGTGGTGACTGCATCATTGGCTATCTGACTCGCACCCACCCCGCCGTTAGCAATCTGGAGAGTGTTGCCTGGTGACTTCACAATCGTCACATCGTCGGTGTATACGGTCAGGCCCCCGCTGCTCGTGCCTACCGCACCCGCTGGGTCGGCTTTGACTTGGAGGGCGTCGACCCCGCTTATTTCAAGTCCCCCATCACTAGCACAATTGATGTAGAGACCAGCCGGACTTGTGCCGACTGCCAACCCACTGGCTCCTGAGTACAAGATAACACCGATCGCATTATAGTTGATGCCGATGCTCACGCCATCCGTGTACACCCCAACCCCAGCCGCAGCCACACCAATCGCACCCGCTGGGTCGGCTTTGACCACGAGTGTGGAGGTCAGAACCTCAAGGCCATAACTGATCTGGTACGTACCAACCCCACCGCTCGACACGGCCATGAGTCCATCTGGCGAAAGTGTTGTCGTGCCATCATTGTTGAGCCAGCCGTGATCGTGGTCATCTGCCGCTGCACCTATATCTGCCGCTTCTGTTGGTATGTCGCTGGTCAACGCAACCGTTCCACTCGCATCAGGAAACGAAATAGTTCGGTTGTCCGTCGGGGCATGGGTAAGGATCGTCACCCGATTGCTTGTGTCAATCAACCTGAACCCGCCTCGGCTTTGTATGAATGCCGTGACGTGGTCAGTGAAGATATGGCCGTTCTCACCAAGCGTCCCAATCCGACCATTCACACCGTTGGTTTGAATGTAGCCCTCAAACCCCCACGTCTGAATCCGACCATAGGCAGCGAATAGACCCAGCCCACTCTCGCTCCCAGTCCCAGAAGTCAGTCGAAGATCTGAAGACACCTCAAGAACACCAGATGCACCGGTGTATGGAATGCGGCCAGCGGTCGCGCCTATGGCTCCAGCGGCGGTGATGTTGCCGTGTCCGTGGGTGTTGAGAGACAGTGTCCCCTCACCGTCGGGTAAGGTCCAAACCCGGTCAGCGGTCAGTGTGTCCGCCGCTACAATCCTGCCCGTAAAGGCACCACGAAACCAACCAAAGGCACCTTTGAGCCGAGCAACAAAAGATCGGTCAGAGCCCGTATCACCGAAGCGGGCGTGATACGTACCAGAAGCGCTTGCGAACCAGCCGCCTGTTCCTGCTCCGGTCGTTGCGCCTACTATCGCAGTTCCGGTTGCCGTGTAAGCCTCAACAGAAAACCCTGACTCAGAATAGAAACTCCCGGCAATGCCAGTAGTTGCTACGAAGTATGCGCCTACACCCGACGTTGTCGCATACCGTGTGCCCCCTCCGTTTGCATCGCGTAGCGGAAGTGTGTTTGGGGTTGCAAGAGTTGTTGCCGAATCCAGCAGAGCGTGGCTATGCCCAGTCGCTGACTTCCCATCAAGTGCGGTCTGCGTCGCCGTGCTGATCGGTTTATCTGCATCACTCGTGTCGTCTACCTGAGAAAGATCGACATCGGTCTTAGTGAGTACCACGGCGCCTGTGCGGCCGTTCACACTGTCTACCGCACCCAACTCACCCATCCCAGCCACGACCTCTTCCACTGAGGCATCGAAGCCTTGGATGTCCCCGGCTTCCAACGACACATCACCTGTCTTACCAGCAACGCTCGTGACCTGATCGCCAACACCCTCTTCAATGGCGGCTTCCAGCAGGTCTAAATTGGTATCATGCTCCGCCGCAGTGAGTGGAGAGCCTTTGACGAGCCTACGGATGAGTCCGGCAATACTCATGCCTGCTCCTTTTTCGGTGGCGGCGTAGAACAGGCGTTCGACAATTCTCGTTGACGGCGACTTGCGGTGAGTTCTTCGAGGGTCTCCCTCATCGTCTCAACGAGGTCGCGGCACGTGTTCGCCTGCTCAGTGATCGCGCGGTGATAGCCGGTCACAAGGCCAGAAATCTCTGTGAACTGCCGGTCCTCCATCGTGCGAATACGCTCCTTCATGTCCTTTTCGCGCTCTAGATTCTCTTGTACGTACCGCCTCTCTCTGTTCCTCGCATCCACCATGTTGATGGTGAACAGCGTGAGCATGAGCAGAACGATGATTGCGATGGCTACCAAACCCCATCCATGGGACTGAATGAGTGTGGCAGTCTCGTCGATCTGGTGCATGGTTTGAGCAAGCATCACGAGCATAGTCGGTTCCTAAACCTGGATCGGAGATTTTGAACACGGGCCTTCTTTGTGTCATCGCCACTGAGAAAGTAGTAGTAGATGAGCATCTCTACTACCGTCCAAATCACGCAGAGCATGAGGTAACTGGCAATACCATGCTCTTTCTCATACTCAGACACCGCAGAGGAGTGAATGTCTTCGTACTTCGCGTCATCGCGGATGCAGCGGCTAGCTGCCACGATGGCATTTCGAATCATTGCATCACCTACCATGCGAATACGACGGCCTCTCGCTCCACGCCGCGGCGCGTGCTCTTTCACAGCGACCAGCATCTCTTCCAAGTCAGTGTCAACGGCCATCGGTCATCCCTTCACGAAGAATTTCTTGAGCCACCTGATGGGAGTGAGTGCCCAGTGGACGGTGTCGAGGTCGGCCTTGGATCGCTCCACAAGAGCCTTGACATCATCCTGGCTCAAGCCTGTCCACCTCTGCACCGCACCGTCAATGAGATTTCCAGACCACCCTTCCCGGCGTGCCCCGTACATCTCTGGGTACTGTGAATCGTCGGAATTGCTCATGGCAGCGTTTCTGTTTCAGTGGTTTCGGTGGCCGGTGCGAGAGGTTCCTCCACACCGTCTTTACAAGTAGGCGGATCGGCAGAAAGAACGGAATGCCGATCCGCGTTGCGTTTCCATGGGCCCCCTTCTTGTGATCCGTCACACCCTTGGCAGTGGGCTAGGTGCTCATGGGCGGCTTCGGCGTTGCTTAGGTGCTCTCCACAGTGTTGGCAATGATGGGCAAAGGTGAGCGTTCCTTGCGCGAATACGGCTTGGCGACGCATCACCTCTTCGTTGATTTCATCCTGGGTCAACCCACCGTACGTCTCGGTCTGTGGTAGCTGATCCTTGATGAACTGCCCACGGCCTACTTCCAGAATACCGGCACAGAAAATACCAGCAGTGACCACCAAACCAAACACGACTTGGATGCCGAACACGATGTCCCGGTGCCGCCTACCGATATCAACGGCGGAAAAAACTTCGTCGTGAGGTAGACGGAAGCCTTTGAACCGGCGCTGCGTTGCTGGGCTTTGAACAGGAGCCATCTTTGCAAACCCCTTCATTTTTCAATGGTGTCTTTGAGCACGACCCTCCCTCGCACTCAACGGGGTTCTTCTTTTTGAGCAGCGGTTTAACGTACAGGTCGGCCCAGATGTTGTAATCGGGGTCGTTCTCCTCCGGCCCCATTACCAATGTCCCATCTGGAAGCTTCCAGAGCTTCGTTGCCGAGAATACATCAGGCTCCGCAGCCAATTCCGTCGCCGCCGCGGCTCCATCCACCTTCTCGGTAATCTCGGTGTCGGGTGCTTGTGGAGCACCAGCACCCGACACCGGTGTCGGATCAACCACTGGCGGGCGGCTGTCCGACACCGGAGTGACATCCTTGTCGGTCGGGGGTGAGAGCAAGCCAGCCAATGCCAAAAGGCCGCCAGCGAACACCATTGAAGCTTGCATCGCCTTCATCGCTCATCTCCTCACGCCTTTGAGGTGACGACCCGGGGGCCCACTGCGTCATCTGGTATCTCGCGACCGTCTTTGAGAATGATGAAGTCCTTGTCATTGTGCGAATTCGCAATGCGAATTCCGTAACGACGATCGCCTACCTTCAACAGGTCAAGAGCACAGACCGCGTGGCCCCACCAATTGAAGCCCACCGCTACGGGCTGGAGCGACAGTAAGCACGATGCGAGGTGATCGAAGTTTCGACGGCCCAGCTCCCACCACTCTTCGACGACGTGGAGCTTCCTGGCAGCCCGGCTCGTCTCGTTGTCGTACTTGCGGTCAATGGCCGTATCAGGCCATAGCTCGGTCGGGACGATGCCGTGCTCAGCGATGTATCGAATCGCTTGTGTCGACCATCCGCCCACATTGCGGTAGCCCTTGATCGGGGCGGCAACCGAAGCTGGAGACAGCGAGATGTATGGGAAGCCCTGAATCAGGCTTTTTGCCTCTACCGCTGCAACAGCGCCGAACGACCAACAATATAAAGTGCCGCGCTGGTTGCGACTTACCCGGCCTTTTGCCCTGACATAATCGCTGATCCGCATCTTCTTGCGTTCGAGTTCTTCGATCCGCTCATCCCACTCGATCCGCGGAATGTTGGTACCGGTATAGGCAGAACCAAAACCAGGATCATCGGCCGGGCGCTCCATCCAGTCTGCGCGAAATGGGTTCTTCCGTGCGAAGGCCTCCGCCTCCGCAGCGCCAATGACCAGCTCGTTTGGATCGATGCGAGAAATGAACCCCACGTCAGTATCCCTCAAGCAACTTGGTGGCTTCTGGCTCAGTCTTCGGGGCAGGTTTGCTGAAACCCTTGCGACCGTTCGACCCCACGACCCACGGAAGGCTCTCCCGTTTCACAGACATGGCGTCGCGCGCCCACTGCTTGTAGTTGTCGAGGCTGATGTCATCGTCAAGCTGAAGATACTCGCCGCCTTTCTGCTCGACCATCTGCCGCAACGTGCCCAAAGCAACAATCTGAGACCCGGGCATTTTGGTGCTGTCTTCAGTTTCCTCAATCACGAGGACGGACAGCTTATCTGTCTGAAATGGCACCGGCGTCAGATCAATGACAGTGCCATTGATGAGGCCGTTGTACCAAAGCAGAAACGCAAGGGTAGAAGAAATGATGATGCTACGAGGGCTCATAGCGGCTGCTTCTGTCCTGTGGGTACCGACACCTTGGGGGCGTCTTTGGGGTCCACTCCAATCCTCTGAGCAAGTGCCGTAGCCTCTTTGGCAAGATCGTACCGCTTGGCATTGAGCAGCACGGCTACCAGCGTGTTGGCTGCGACACAACAGCCATCGGGCCCCAACGACTCCTCACCGGCTGGAGTAAGGGGGACCTGATCCACCGCAGGCGTCAGCTTGGGCAGCAATTTCGGCACCACAACCTTGAGCGTCTTACCGATAGCCGGATAGAACGCCGACAAAGCGATAACTGCGATACCGGCGATGTTGACCCAGTTCATGACCCCTTACTCCTGGTTCTGAATGATCTCGTCGGCCTTGAGCTTGCCGATGATGAAATGATCGTACGCCCGATCGAACTCGCGGTGGATCGTCGGCACCACCCACCGGTCAATGGCAGCATGGCACGCGGCCCTTACCGCATCCGCTGGCTTCCCCTCAGCCACCATCTTGGCGTGAATCTGAGTGATGCCGCCGACTACTTCCATGGCGAGCAGATAGCCTTCCATGGGGGTCAGCTTGCTGTCGGCGAACTTTGACCTCACTGAATCGTAGAGGTTCGTGACTTGACGCTCAACGACCAGTGCGAGTTCGGCTGACATGGTGGATCTCCGTAAAGAGGGGGCGGTGCTGTCGCGACACGATCATAGCAAACAGTCAAAAACGCCCTATACCTAGCCAAAGCTAATGAACGGGTCTTCACCATCCAGGGCATTTTCATCGCCCTCGTCGTCCATTTCGTAGATTTCTCGCAGCTCTGGCGGCATGGCCTCGACTTCTTCACGAGTCAGTTCAGAGTCATCCAAATCGGTCAAAACATCGTCCGGGCTCAGATAGATGTTGCCCAAGCCGAGCATTTCCATGACCGCGGGCAGAGCGATGATGATTGCCGTGGCCACGTCAGCGTGACCGGACTCGTCTGAAGTGGCTTCCAATTTGTATCCGAACGACTTTTCGACGATCTTCAGTTTTGCAAGATCAGTCTGAAGCGAGCCCTCTTCGTCATCATAGAATTTGAGCTTGCCAGCCTCCAAAATCTGAATGTACGCCGTGGCCATCAGAGACAGGTTCTTGGGTACCGTAAACGTCATCTCGCGCATCGCAACGCCAGCCTTGACCAGTCGCTGCGCCATCAACTTGGCCTGGTAGGGATCGTAGAAGAACCACTGAATCCCGTAGTGCTTCGCTGCTTTCAAGCACTCGGCTTCTACGTCTGGAAGATAGATGTCCCCGCCTTTTGGCGGCAGCCATCTCTTCATGTAGACCAGCTTCGCCAATTGCTTTTTGTAGTGCACGCCAAGGATGGCCATACCCGAGTGATCGTGGGAGATGCCTAAATCCAACCCACCCACGTAATCCCAACCCGGCTCTCGATCAATGCACGGCCCAGTCAAACTGAATGCCTTCTCGATCGCCTCATCACTCAGACCGTCACCCGCCGCACCAACCCATTGTCCTTTCCACAGTCGAGCAAACCGCGATGGTAGATTCCGTTTGCGGGCGTCGTCGATGGTTTTTTTGTCGTGCCATGGCGCTGGCTTTGAGAGCTGATGCACCTCCCATTCATCCGATTCAATCGCGTGAAGCTTCCACCGATGAGCAGGTGTCTTGAGAAAGCCCGCATTCGTCGCAATGATCGCGAGCCCTTGTGGTACACCGTCCGCGTTGTCCATCATCGTTTCGGCGAAGTCGAATTTTCTGATGTGCGACAGCTCGTTGATGACCAGCAAGTCCGGAGTACCGCCGTGGCCACCCGCAGCATCGCTGGACATGATCGCCATGTTGGCCATGGGCTGTCCGTCCGCCAACACCTTCTTTGAACGGGCCGTCGACTGGATGATTTCGACGTGATCGTTGAGCCAAGGATTCCAGTGGAGCAGATGCGTCATTCGCTCTTTTACGATTGCAGCCTGCTCGCGATTGGCGGCGCCGATCTGGATATAGAACGGCCGCATCGGAAACGCGAGAAACCACATAACGATCGCGGCGAGGTCGGCATCTTTGGAGCCCTTTTTGGTTCGCTCCAGCCACCAACGCCGTTTGTCTGGTAGGTCCCCAGCTCGAAGTTGATGGAGCGAGGGGGCGATATCCTCAAAGAAGTCGACCTGGAACGGCGCCATGCACCTATCGAACAACCGCGGCCCGAATACCGAAGCGATCCGAAGACCTCGAATGAATGACGAGAAGTCATTCTCTGCTAGTCGGCGGTAGGCCATCTCGATGGCCAGCTCCTGCCCGATCAGGGAGTCTTTGCGATGCTCGGTGATTCGAGCATATTGATCGGGCAGTGACTCGATGTCCAGACCGGCGATCTTGCGGTTGTTCTTCTTGGCCATCCGTGGCTTCCTGCGTAGGGTCGCAGGAGAAGATCATACCGGGGTGACCGTCGTGTTCAATATCAACCAGTTCCGCAAGATAGCTGATCGTGTGGTATTACGAACCGAATTCTCGCTTTTCCGACGACACGCAGCTCGTCTACCCGCTTCTCCATAACCCATCCTCGCGACCACAACCCAGATTCGATTTTCTCCATCAGGTTCTCTTTTGCGCCCTGATCGCTGGCCAGTACAGCCAGTTCAACGTGACCATCTTGGATCGCACGATGCATCATGTCGATGAGGAAATCCAACTTACTCATCTGCCGTACCCTCTGAAGACGCCTCACCCAACCACTGCCCACCGAGCCGCACAGCGTTCTCTCTGAGCCTGTCCTGAATTGAACTTACGTTGGCTTGACTGACATCGATCGTAACGCAATCCCTACCGAGGGCCCGACTGACCACGGCTGTGGTGCCGCTGCCTCCAAATGGATCAAGAACTGAATCTCGCGGACGGGTGTATGCCCGCAACAACCGCTCCAGATAGGCACACGGGAGCTGATTCGGGTGCCCCTTCCTTCGCTCTTTCGAATTTCCTGAAACCCGTCCCCAGTAGGGCCCGTCACTTGGCACTCCCCAAACTGTACCCGGCACCCGCTTGCCACCTCGCTCATGTTCATGGACGCGGGGGTCTCCGTAGACGGCGGCCCGGTCTGATTCCACAAGCACCGCGTCTGGGTTCCAAGTCCAGGTTGCGTGCTTGGCAAAAATCAGGCAGTGGCACCGAGCATCAATCCAGTTGCTTCGATTGCACTGACCAAATCGGTAATGCCAGTTGACCCAAGCAATACGGCGCATGCCCAACCGCCGGGCTTCGATCAGATACAGCTCAGCCAGATCGTCCGGTCCGTGCAAAGCCATCACACCATCGCAGGCTTCCCAGCAGACCTCAATCCACTCGCGCGTGAATTGCTCATAATCGTCACGACGATCCACGTACCCCGTGTACCCCTGCCCCACATTGAATGGCGGGTCCCCGACCACAAGGTCGAAAAGCCCGAGCGATGGGACCAGCTCGCGGCAGTCCCCGTGAAGTATTTTGATGGTGCTACTCATGATGGGCGGCACGATGCGGCGATGTAGGCCTTGACTAGCTCCAGCGCCTGGGTCTCGTTGAAGCCCTGCCTTATGAGCCGGACATAGAGGCCATGCCATAGCGGCGGAAATATCTCTGTGACCGCAGCCAGCGCCTGGTCCATCTTCGCGGATTCTCGGGGATCTAATGACATCAGCCACTCCCGCCAGGTACTCGCATGTCTTGATACGATTTCCGAATCTCGATCATCGTCTCGATCAGCCCCTGTATTCGCTCCAGCTCGGCAACTACCTCAGACGACGGGCGCGACCAATCATAGGTCAAAGCACTCACAGCTCGTTCCGCGGCTTTCGCTCTCACGTACAAACTGCACTCTACCGACACTTCGATTTTTGGTAGATCAGCCATCACGTCTTCTCGACAAGGGATTGAAACCCCACTCGCAAATCCGCGATCTTCTTCAAACTCGTGGCGGGGAGCACGTACGCGCCGTCGAACACACCGTAGTCCCGCTCCGTTCCATCGAGCATGTCGTCGGAGGCCCATCCAATCAAATGGACAGTCGGCCAATAGCTCCGAAGATGACTATCGCGTACCAGCAAAAGCACGTACACAAAGCCCTTGTGCCGCTCTTGAGGTCTCACCACCAAGTTGTACGAAAGGAGACTTTGTTTTTTCGCAATGCTTGTGCGGTAGTCGATCTTCCATCCAGGGGAATCTGATCCCCCGTCACCCTGCCGCGGTTTAGCATTTCTGATCTCGCGGCTTTTTCGATACAGGGCAACATCGAAGAAATACTTGTTTCCCGCCAGCTCCCCGAGGCCTACGCCTACATACTGGTCAATCGCCAAATGGCGGTTGCGAGCACCAGAAGAGCGAACACTCGATTGACCTCCCAACTCTGCGGCCCTGGACATGGTTTTTGCCAGCGACACTTCGGCAGGTGTCAGGCTTACAGGAACAACATCGCACAGCGACCCAACTAGATCAAACTTGCGTCCTCCGAGAGTCGGCAGTTCAAAAAAGCCAGCCATGTCTCTTCTCCTCAAGTAGCAGACACCAGCCGAACGATACCCACCACCCCGCGCAACTCATCCATCCCCAAACCTCGTCGCATGTTTGGACGCCAATTCCACTCCCGCCCATTCCACCAATAGACCTGAGCCGTCGCTGGACCACTCGTCCAAAACGTGATCTGATACCAACCAGCAGGGTCGTCCTTAGTCATCGACCGCTTATCGTTGACATCCGGCTCGTAGTGGTAGGTGGGTGCCATCACTTGGCTCCCAGCATGTAGGCTAACTCAATCACGTTGTTCGGATGGCCATGGCGAATGACCTGCGATCGCATCCCCACGGACGCCGCCCCTTCGATATCTCCGAAAGTTGGGTTGGCGGTGACCATGAGCGTGTCTTCGGGTCGAATGCCAAGGTCCTTGTAGATTGTCAGATAGGCGGCTCGATGGGGCTTGTAGACCTGATGCTGAGCAAGATCGACAATGCAGTCCCACCAGATACCCGCTTTCTCCGACAGCGACTTGATTAGTTCGTGTGAGCCATTGCTAAGCGCGACACAGATGATACGCCGCTTCTGAATGGCCGTGACGCCTTTGCGTGCGTCGGGGTGCGCCGGAAGTCCCCACCACACGTCCGGAAACCGGTAAGGTGTGAAGTCCTTCTTGCGGACGTGCTCGACATATTCAGCCACGTACTCTCTTGGCATCGACGCCATGTCGAATATGGTGCCAAAGCAATCGAAGGCGACACACTTTGGTACGGGCTGAATCAGGATGGCGTCACCCATGGGCTCGTCGTTGTGCATGCTTCTCAAATCCTTGCTACGGCTTGCTCTTGATCCACCGTATTGCTTCTTCGAGAGCTGCGATGGCATCAGCCTTCTTGTGTGACACCCAGAAGCATTCATCACACCCCTCAGTGAAGATGAACTCTCCATCTTTGGGGTCGTACTCGATCGAGACAACGCGATCTTGATGATAACCTGGTTTTGTCTTGAGGACGATCGCATCGGCCTTTGCGGCGTCCGGGCTCTCTGCCCAGAATTGCAACGGTGTGGCTTGCATGAGATTCACGATAGGGTCCGGCCCGCCCTGCACTCTGGTGGTATGCTCATTTGCTAGCGAAATCTCTGGATTGGGGTGCTTGCGCAGCTCGTCAGCATATCGCTCCCAGAGTTTCTTCCTTTCACCGTCCAGCAAGACATCCTGTTCCGGATTGAAGCCCAGCCGGTGGCAGAAATCCCGCGCTTGCTGCTCGATTTCTTTCTCATCCATCACACGTTCTCCGGAATCTCTGTGAGCACACCGCCAACGAACTGATAGGCCTTGGCGTTGTAGACGTTGAAGAAAGCCGGGCGGAGGCCATGCCGGTCGAGCCACTCGCCCATCACCTTCCGCACCTGCACCTCTAACTCAGTCCGTTGCTCCTCTGTAGAGCCATTCCAATCCGCGGCTTGTTCAAGGGCGTACTCGTCCTGGACGGATACGTGCTCCAGCCAATCCTCTGCATTCCAAAGGCTTTCTGGAGCTGGCGGTGGCGTGAGTTCGCCTATCCAGAAGTGCCGATAATCAAGAAGCTGGGCGATGTTTGCTGCTGCCGCCACGGTGTCGAACCGACCATTGTAATTTTCCCCGTCAGCGGACAATGAGAACATGCTCAGCCACCCTCGTTGGATTGCTTGACGTAGACACAGCACCGCTTCGCCTTCTTACCGCTACCACACTGGCACATCGCATTCCTAGGTTGTGGCACTCTTGCGGCCTTCCCATTGTCAAAGCCGCAAATGTGAGTACGGCGGTTGATGCCTTTGACCCTTATCCGATCAGCCTCTGCATGTCCGACTTGGCACGCTGCGGCGAGCATCATGAGGGTTGCAGGATTCATTCGCCGTCCTCTTTCAGTAAGCCCCGTGACTCCAGCAGCAGACAGACCTCATCGACGGCTCGGTTGAAAGTGTCCAAATCAGTCTCCGGACTCAACCGTGACATGGCGCGGCAAATTTCAGATCGCTGGACTTGCGGGTTGGTGTGTGCCAGCCTTTGCAACAGAGCATCCGCGAACCCTACAGCATCCTTGGCCGCAGAATCCGCCAACTGCTCACTGTATGGTTGGCAGGATGATGAACTAGCAAGCCACCCTACCATCGCCTGGGTCGCTACCTTCGTCCGAAGCTCTGATGGTGTCATCTGATGCTGTCTCCTACTGGATAACTGGGTCACTCGTCAGCGACTGCGTCTTCGGGTGAGAACTCGAAGTCCTCATCCTCTTCATCTTCCAACGCATCTTCTTCATCGTCGATCTTGTCTTGGATGTGACCGAGAAGACTACCGACGTGGTTGTAGACGACCTCTAGATTTTCCAACCGAGTGTTGAGGCTGACGGCACTGTCTCCAGCCATCTCTCGCACCGCATCGCTGATCCTTGCCATCCACTGCGCTTGTGTTTGTCGCGGCACCGCGATCACCTCTTTTCGATGGCTGATCCGGATTGGTTCTGATCCGGACGAGACGCCGACGCAATATACGGCCGAGCCACCGATCTCAGAAAATTTGGCGCCCGTTCGTCAGGTAACCGGTGTCGTATCGGGCTTGTCTCTCCACGGCAGCCGCAGGCCGTCGCCATAGCGAGCGTCTGAATCAGGGCCGGTGCCTTCGTCAAACCAACAAATGCATTCTGGATCGTCGGTATTTCGACCTCTCGCCGGACAGTGTCTCTGCGCACAAAAATACTGACGAACCGGTGTCGGCTCTGCGGTAGATGTGCTGGAGACTGCCTCAACTGTCTTTTCAGACGGAAGTGAGCAGGCAGGTGGCCCGTGATGGATTGGTCTATCTGCACCACCAGCCAATGAACAGGCATGGCAGTACACCACCTCACCGCCTTCTTCTTCGTTGCAATCACGCCCATCAGCGAGGCCCGGGTCGCCCTCGACCGCCAAGTTGATCGCAGCAATCAACGCCCTGACCACTACCTGTGCATCGTTATCGCTTGCGGGAATCTTCTCGGTAATCAGATTGACGGCATCTACAACCGTGGACAAAAGCCGAGGAGCAGCGGCAATGAGCCTTGCGTTTGCGACATGCTCCTCGTGGCTCCTTCCTCCCAGCGAGAATCGGTCGACTATGTAAGCCGCCTGTGAATCTGTAACGCAGAGGGTGTCACCATCTCCCCGAACAACCCAAGGCTCGGGTGTGTAGCGGATGTGGTGCACTTTGAGCGGGACGGGTACTGCGGACATGTCGATCGCTTTGGTAGGGTCGCGGTTACTCATCTCGCATCTCCTGGATTGCCGGATTGTTCATTGTGTATCGCGTCCGACGGCGGCTGCGGTTCTTCTATGGCCGCTGTGAGTCTGTTGCCTTCTCGCACGCCCATCAAATACACCCGCATCAGAAGGCGATCGAGAGCCCCGTCCTCCTCATCGCGGACAAACTCCTCTTTCAACAAAGAAAAACCGAGACGGGTAGCTGTCTCCACAGAGCCCGCCATCGCGACAGAATCCACCGCGTCCCCGTCCCCATCAGCCCACGACACGCCAAGTGCCGCCCGCAGCGCTTCAATACACTCGCTGTCTCCACGCTTGGCCAATAAACCGAGGTCGTGTCTGGAGACGACCCGATGCGCTGCCTTGTGCAACGCTGCGTAAGCCGTCAACAACGAATGCTCACTCACCATCGCCATCGACCCACTCCTTTGCTCATCGCTCAGTCGTCTTTGATTGGTGCCTTAGGGAGAAATTTGTCTGAATCATTTTCGTATAGACCGGGACGGGGTTGCTGACCTAGATCAGTAGCCTTAGCAGGTGAAGCGATACCGGTGCACGCTTCCGTATCCCAATCATCGTCATCGGGAAGCAAGAACACCTTAGCGGTGACGCCACTAATGCCCAGGTCGGCGATTCGTTTGGCAAAGGTCTCCCAATCCGTACCCGCGCCTTTGCGTTCGGCGATGCACCTTGCAGAAGAGAGAAGGTCCTTCAGCTCAGCCTCTTTCGGGTCCTTGGCCGCCTTGTTGTCCCAAGCCTGCCTCTTCCTATCCTCATACCACTTATCCCTCAGCTCCGCTGGGTTAATGCAAAACACCAGACCCCTACTCGCCTGAATCTCATTAGCCAGGTTCATGAGCAGCTTCATCGTAGGTGCGTCCTCACTAAACCAGAACGCGTCATTGGCAAGCCTCTGTGCGAAGAGCTTGATCTCCTCATCAAACCACTTGTGGAACTTCTTGGTCTGCCATTCTGCCGCGTGGTCCTTAGCGGTGGTAAAGGCACCCCACAGTCCCCCAGCCACGGCCAACGCCATCACCACGAAGCCCAGTACCGTGGCAATCCACCAAATGAAAAACCACATCTCACACCCCTATCTGTCAGAAAGAAAAAACCACGCCCCAAACAACGCAACGCACAGCAGCAGGTTGCCCCACAGCACAGCTATCCCCGCGCGGCGATGGTCGCTTGCCAGTAAGGCAAAACCAAACGCCAGAGTCAGTGGATAGAGCATCGAAACAATCAAAAAGCTCCGTGCCACTTTCGTCACCAGCCAATCGGCGCCGGGTCCGGGCTGTGCCGCGAGACCCATAATCCCTGCCATCAGGACACCTGGATAGATCACCAACGGCAGCGCGGGCAGCAGCAGTGCAATACGAATCATTAGTTCACGCACCATGATCCTTCCCTGGGTTTGCTACTGGATGTCCGGTCCGTAGTCGCTGTGGTCTTCTTCGCACTCCTCGTCATCGTCGTCGATATCCTCATCACACCTGAGATCAAAGATGTGATCCTCGATACGGTCGGTGATGACTTCGAGACCGTGAATCAGATCATCGCGAGTAGCCGTTCTGTCTTTCACAACAGCGTCGATGGCGTTGATAGCCGCCTCCACTAGCTGCTCATGTTTCTCGCTCATCCCCTGCTCCCTCCGAGGTATCACCGGTTGCTGAAATTGCTCACAGCCGCAGCCAACTTATCGTCGAAAGCTGCAATCGGTCCCCTCCACAACCGAGCAAACGAATTGAGCACAGCCTGAGCCACACCGTCTTCGAGCGTCTCCTTAGCCATGGCTAGTACCTGCTCCTGATTCCGGCTGACCCACTCTTTCACAGCCTGCTCTACAAGGCTCTTGCACGCATCTTGAAGGAACTTGACGAACCACGACGGCTCGATCTTGTCGGCGCCGTAGTTTTGCGGAACACGGCGCGGCGCGAAGAATGCTTCATGTATTCCTTTCTCCACGATCTGTGCCAGTGCCGCATCCGGCATCAGGTCACCGATGTTGGCACGAATTCGCTCCCGCATCTTCTGTTGGAATTCGACGGTAGGATCGACGACTGTGGTACTCATGTTTCTTTTCCTCCGTGCTCCCGACCTCTGAAAACAGCGTAGCATTGCGGGCACACATCCGCCGTCTGCAAGCCAACAGCATCCACGTACCAACCCAATCTAAGCAACCACTCCGTGAGAGACTCCAAACGGACACGTTTGCCTGTGCGGTCGATCTTCTCAAACTCGCGGACCTCTCCACACTTGTCGCACACCACACGATCGATGAGAGACTGGCTCATTCTCGCACCGGAATGGGTAGCCAGCCGAGCATTCCATCACTGCCGTCCGAAAAGCAGGCATCGGAATAGCGATCCAACCAAAATGGTTTCGGCAGCTCTGTTGAAAATCGCAGCACTTCGCACTCAAGCGGACTGTCAGCGGGCCCCGATTCGTAGAACACGATGATCCAAGACCCATCACGAGGAGCCGACTGCATCGGTCGCAACTTCGGGGGACCGGCGACGTACTCAATATCTCCATTCAGGTCAGGTAGGATGTAGGCCTTCCCATCCTGGCCCTTCGGTGTCGTTGCGTCTGTAGTCCTACAGGACTCGGCACCCAGATGCTCCAAAGCCGTCACCGTGATGCTGGTGATCTCGCCAGCCGCATTCGTCTCGATCGGTCCGATTCCACTCATGTCCACTGACACCGAGTCGGGGTTGTACCCAAGCCCCGGACTGGGTTCGAATTTGCCCTCCGTGGTGAACATGCCTTTTGGCTGCTCTATTCGCGTTTTCGAGGCTTCCTGGGCTTCTGGCTTGTCCCTCCACCAATGTCGGTTGTCACCATCAAACGCAAATGGGTGCGGCCCTCCACCTGCATCGTGCCAACAAATGCAATCCGGATCGTCGATATCCTTTGCTCGGGCCGGGCAATGCTCTTGCGCGCAAAAATACTGACGGATCGTCACCTTCGCTGCACTGTTCTTTGCGATGGTGTCTTCCACCATGCTTACCATCTTCCCAATCACCATACCGATGCAATTTATGGTCTCGCCCGTCACGGGTCGACCGTAACCAGCCGTCCTTGCATAAGACACTCCCGGCATCCGGTACCACCAATCCAACATGACGGCGTATGCCTCTAGCACGTCCGCGGCTTCTGATATGCCCGCTGATTCGTTCTGCCGCAACATCTCTACCAACCGCATGGCATCATCGTACGCGCTCATCAACCACCTACTTTCGTGACGTACTTCTCTTCAAGTGGTTGACGCCTGTACTCCCGTACAAAGTCATCGCACTTCTGGTTCACCCACGCAATCATCTCGTGCGACCGGCTAACGAGAAGAAGGATCTGCAAGCAGCCGGTAGCGGGGTTTGCGTCCTTCTTTGCACTCTGAATCACCCCGAGGAGGACATTGCAGACGTTGAACAACCGGGGCTCCGTCTGCACCAACTCCCCGAGCTTGGCATCAATGTGCAGTATCTCGGAAAAAGACCAACTCACCCCATCAGTTTCCATACCAACCATAGGGGGCAAAGGGCTTCGTGGTGGTGGTAACATGCCATTCGGATTTGTCATTGCTCTTCTTTCTCCATCCTCTCAGCAAGCCGCCACAAGTCCCCAGAAATGGGTTCACCGGGGCCAATGATTGCGGCGGCATCCTTCAGCAGGTCAATGTTGGCAGGCCCTAGATGCTCTTGGCGAGGTGCAAGGTGCCTGCCTACCTGTATTCCTCCAGCTATGCCGAAAAGTGTACTGATGCAGATGAGAAAGATAGCGAGGAGCGCCGCCCCATCCCAAAGCTCAACATCACTCAACATCGAAGCACATCCTCTCTAATTCTGCATCCACCCTGGCACGCATTGTCTCAAGATGCGCTGGATGCACGACTATCACACCATCGCGTCTCGCGACCCCCTTCATCGGCGTGGGTCGGTACCGATGTCCTTGTTTCTTCCACTTGTTGCGAATGCGACGCTTCTTGGATCGCGGATATTCTGCCTGGTACTGAGTAGCCACTTCAACTGAAGGGGCTGCGAGGTGGTTCAGTAGGACTTTCACACCTGTGTACGTCTGTATCGACTCTGCTGGGCGACGCGGCTCAATCAGTGGCATCGGATAATCGGCTCCGTTTCTTCTTCAAGCCGTGCGGGCTTTCTTCCAGATCTCGCCCAGCACGTTTGAAAGGCGATACTCCCAACCCGCATTGCCCGGACCGACAATGTCCAATCTGCGACAAAGAGTGCGAACCTCTTGCTGCTTAGTCACCAACTCCTTTTCCACATGATCGAGACGGAACACATGCTGCTTCAACTCTCTAGCTTCACGGGCCAAGCTGTCGATCTCTTGCAGCCGCGCACACAGATCCTCGACGATCTCAGTGGTCATCAGGCGTCCTCTTCCACTACCAAGTTGGCGTACTCAACCAGATCCGGCCATTGGTCGCACCATTTCTGCTCCAGAAACCACCGCCAATAGCTATCACTGATGTCACCTAGCGGCTCGTCTTTGTGAGTGCCGAACGGCATCAGGTCCTCGTCGTTCAGCTTCGACCTCGGCATACTACTCGTCTCCCTCTGGTATCAGACGGACTCTCACGTTGTTTCCCGATTCTGATGAACTCACGAACTCCAATCGGAACAGCTTGCCTTCTGCCGCAGCTAGATCGAGAAGCTCGTGACGATGACTGAGCACCACATCGAGCAAAAGATTCCGAGGCGGTGGCGGGTACGATAATTTGAACCTCGGTGCGCCATCGTCTGCTTGCTTTGGCATGAGATTTCTCAACCAGGGGTACGCGGTGTAGGCCACCAGCCCAATCACGATTGCGATCTGTATTTTCTCGATGTCAATATCCATCGCCACCATTCCCGTCCCCACCCTCATCGAATTTGGCAGCCTCGAATGAATACGGCGACTTTGGTTCCGCAATGGGTAAGCACACGTCGCAGAGCACCATTCCCATATGGACCGAGAACCGATCAACCGGTAACCCACAAGCTTTGCAATGCACTGGACCCATGTCCAAAGGCCCGATCTCGGTAGGTGGCGTAACGGTGTCGATTACCTTGATGTCCGCGGGCAGTTCATTCAAAAACCGAATGCCGATGTCCGGCTCTAAACGAATCACCGCGGTCATGTCGTCGCTCGACCACTCCACGGACCCAATTCGAAACAACCGGTGCTGCTCTTTGGCCACCCGGATCATCTCATTCATCGACATGCGAACGTGAAGGCTGATCGGCTCGTTACCCGGCTCTAACGCCAAGCAACCGACCAAAAACCTGCCATCGACCGGTACGTAGATCTTCGCGGCTTTCTCCAGAGTTGGGGATTCCACCAAGGCACGCAGCCGCTCGATCTCAACAAGACATTCCCGCACGACCTCACCGCCCGGTTCGGATAGCAACGGCAAGCACTTCCGCATGCGCTCGATATCGAAGACCCCATCAGAACCGCCGTTTCGTTGGCTATCCGCACACATGACCAAGCGTCTCCTCACGGCCCTTCTTTCACCATCAACTTGGGCGAATGCTTCGTGTGCCCCCAAAGCTTCAAAAACGCACCCACCAGAGACCACACCGAACAAGCACCACGTTTGAACTTCAGCACCTGACCCCGTCGAGGCGTATCCGTGTACTCAGCACGAATCGCCCCCTCATAATCCCCCTCGGATCGCGATCCGGTGCCCCGGTTAGCGATGGTCATCACACCCAAAAGCCGCCGCTTTTCCGGGCGGCCGTGCGGGAGCAGCTCTACCGTGACTACGATCATCCCAACGACGCCCTTTGGTTCTTCGACCGACGGTCCATTATACGATTCAGCCCGAAGAAACCTCTTCGATGATCTTCTTCAACTGATCGACCAGCACTCCCACAGCTTCCGGCTGCTGGTGCGCAAATGACATCGCATAGAACCGCACGGCCTTCAGGCAGTCAGAGGGGCCAGACGGCACAAGAAATCTTCGCTGGCCCCCGTCCCTATGCGGTGCCATAGGCACCTCTCGCGCCCGACTGAGCGCCTCATCGACCTGTTCACGGGTCGGGTTATCAGGGATCGTTTTCGCCACGCGAAGCAATCGCCGCGTCGATACCTTCAACTTGCCCGTAGCGACATCGTCCTCGATGCCGAGCTTCTTCACCGCCGCCTGAAAGCTCCCAGCGCGAGTGACTGTCCGAGGATCGACGTTATAGGCTTCCGCAAACCTGTCGACTGTCTTTTGCCGAGGGTTCTTCCGGTTCCGATCAAACGGCCGCTTGGCCTGGTTGTAAAGCCGCCCCAGCATCAACGTGAAGTCTTGCCGACGCAGGTTTCGTCGGCCGAGCTGATTCCTCTGTATCCACTGCAACGCCTGCTCGCGGCTGCTCAAATGCATCGCTTTCACCCGATACGAGAGCCCCAGTCGCTTGCAGATCGCAAGCCGGTTATGCCCGTCAAGTAGCACCAACGGCGCCCCAGCACTCCAAAACCACGCAATCAGCGGATCGCGAGCCCCGCCGTGCTCCACCAGGCTCTTCTCCAGCTCGCTTAGCTCCTCTTGCGACAATGGTGGGATCATCGCCTCAAATTCTGTGTCGATCATCAGATCCATCAACACGTCAGGATCGAAGAGCGCGTAATTTTGTGCGATCTCCGCAGCGGTCATGCCCCACTCTCTTCCCCGGCCAGAGCAATCTCTGCCCGACGGTCGTAGAACGACGCCTTGTAGAAAATGTTGGCTCGCACCACACCGGCGGCGTCTACCAATTCCGACCACATGACATGCTTACCGGCGACCTGGATTTTCCAACCATCCGGCAGTTCCACATCAGAGAAGAGGTCATCACCAGCAGATTGCCGAAGCACCTTGATGCCAAGTTTTGAAGCCACTTCAGCCAAACCGTTGGTGGGTAGCTGCGAGCACCTTACCAATTCATCCTGCCCACGGCGTTCCTGGTCTTTGATTGCCCGCGGGTTGCCCCCGAACAGCCACTCTCGGTGTGGCTCGTGTGTTGCTGTATTCGTAATCGCCATTGCTGCACTCCTCGTGGACTTGCTTCTAAGACAGACCCCCTAACATCACGCCATCCGTCGGCACTTCCGCCAAGCCGTCGCCAAGCTCACACCACCGTGACGGTAGCCGTACCTGTCCAAGCCCGGCGCAACCCAGAGTTCAACATGCTCGCCTTGCTGGGTACGATCCTCGCGTTTCCAACCTGCGGCTTTCAGAAGCATTCTGCGATCTTCATCGCTCAGATCGGTGTTCAGACGAAAAGGCAGGAAGATGCACATCACAATCCCTCTTTTCGTTTTCAATGACCCCAGCGGGACTCGAACCCGCGTTGACGCCGTGAAAGGGCGGTTTCCTAGCCGCTAGAAGATGGGGCCGACCACACCAATCAGAACGCCGCGATTCGCTGGCCGAGGATAGCTGAGTACAGACACATGGCCTGATACTGGAGCCGCAGACGGTTCAACTCCTCGGACTTGATTGTGTGCGTCGGGCCTTTCTCCAGGAACTGTGATAGCTTCTCGATCTTGGCATCGAGATCCTTCTGCTCCTCAAGCACCCGCTGCTGATACGGTTGCAGCTCGGCCTTTTCCTCTATTGCGGCCATCGTCATGTTCTCCTGTAGGGAAACTAAATACCATCCCCGTCTCTCCGAGGTGTCGCACCACGTGGCGTGTCTAATGCTCGGTAGGTGTCACCACGGCTGTCGCATCAGCCGCCAAGGGCCGTTTTTGTCGTAACGCGGGCCCGGCACGGCCCTCGGAGACATCTCATCGCTTCATGGGGCACCTCTCCTTCTACCACTGTGATTCAGTGCTCGGCATCATCCGACGACCTCATTATACCGATCTCGTCGTTACACACTTTGGGCGTATCAGGTACCCAATGCTCATCACGGTACTCTACCAACTGATGGCCTTCTGAATCGTATCCAAGGCCGTACGCATCAGCGTAGATGTCCTGTCTGAAACCACACCGGGCACATTGGCGGGAGTACGGGTTGCGTTTTACCCATTGATGGACGGGCCGGAAAGACCGAATGAGGGGTGCGACGAAAGGC
>Ga0315900_10003880_pt1 | contig 21563 bp, 17 predicted proteins | sample LakEriMetagenome_FD_203521 | JGI IMG/M metagenome (GOLD analysis project Ga0315900, IMG submission 203521) | Freshwater fungal communities from buoy surface, Lake Erie, Ohio, United States - Buoy 12 MA114 | ecosystem: Environmental > Aquatic > Freshwater > Lake > Lake biofilm | place: USA: Lake... | reverse complement strand
GCTTTTTCGCCATAAAAAGTAAGGGGGTGCTACCCCCGATTTTGAAACAACTGATTTTTGGCTTGTAATCCTTTGCTGCAAGAGGTTATAGGCTATTTAACCCCGACTTTAGTCGGACAACAATGATTCTTTATGATAATTCTTGCGATATATTTTTCGTCTCTTGTCATTCTGTGCAAATTTATCAAAATTAGCAGCCCTCCACAATTTTAATTTCTTCTTCCGTCAAATTAAATTCACGATATATCAAACCATTTATTTTCTTTTCAATATTGTCGCTATCAATATCTTTGTTATGAATTTTATCAACAAGTTTGATTATTTCATCGATATGATTCTGCGATGTTGGAATTAGCATTTTTTCAATAGTTGTTTTCTTAAAAACAAATGCTCCGCCAGCAGTTTTTTCTCCAATTACAGAAAAGTAAAATTGAAACAATTTAGAATTAAATAAAGCAAGTAAATATTTAATAGGTATAATATCTGAGGTTAGGAAAAAAGAAGCACTTGTTAATAAATGCTTTTTAGTGTCAAGAGCAAAGTCCCAGCCACCAGATATTAAACCCCAGACAATCTTTTCAGAATCAAATAAATCATAATAACTTGCTGCACATCTTTGAAGTGCATACCATTCGTATCTAATACCTGTTTCTGATTTATTTCTTTTTTGAAGTTCCTTTTTGTAATTTAATAGATGATTAAATTCGTTTGGGTAACTAGATTCAAAAGCATTTTCAGCTTGCTGGCTTGCCCCGTTTATACTTGCATCATTATGAAGAGGGAAATGCCACGGTATAAATAATAGTTTCAGTTTGTTTTCTGTAAGTGAATATCGATGAATATCTTTACCCCTAAGAAAAATACTTGATATCGGAGAGTTGTAGATAGGAGAAGTTTCATTTATAATAAAAGCATTATCAAATCCTGTTGTAATACCTCTCCTAATCTGAATCGATATATCTGAACTAATTTCTTTTCCTTGTTTCTTTAATTTTTCAACTAATTTTTGTTCATCAATTTTAGTAAAGAGCCAAAAATCATTTGAAAGTAATTCTGAGTCAATTATCGTTATATTTTCCTTATATCTTATGTTGAACTTTTCTTGGTCTATGCTTTCATTTAAAAATTCAAGAAACCTAAATTTTTGATGGGCTCTTTTCTTTTCGATTGATATCATAACACTTGAAACTAATGCCTCATCAAAAATTGGGACTAGTTCAAAATTGATAATCTCTCTAATATTAAATTGCTTTAAAAAATTTCGTAGTGGTCTGCCATATTCTGTATTAAAAAACTTATTGGTTGAAATATAAGAAAATTGCCCTCCGTCCTTTAAAATATTAAAGGCTCTTTCAAAAAAGAACACACTAATATCTGCTGTGCCTGAATATACTGAGTACCAATCACTATAAGAAAGTGTAGCCCCCTTAGATTTACGTTGTTGAATATAAGGCGGATTTCCAATAACCACATCAAAGCCCACAAAATCGCCATCATCATTCAGGACTTCAGGAAATTCAAAACGCCATTCAAAAGCATTTTCAAAAATCTTGTTGGCTTTTATTTCTTCAATTTCGGCTTCAAGTTTTTTAGTTTCTTCTGTCAGTTGTGTTACTTTCTTATTCCAATCGGTTTTTTCTTTTTTACTCATTTCAAAAAGTTGTCCCTGATTGGTCATTTGATACAAGTCGCCTGAAAGTTTGCGGAGCTTCTTTACTTTCGGGTCGTTCAATGAAATTTCACTTCTGAAATCTGATTTTATATCGGCAATCAGCCGTTCCATTTCTCGTTTCTGTTCTTTGCTTTCAGCGTTACGGTAAGTGTCAACAGCTATTCGGTAGCTGTCAATCGTCCACTTGCTTTTTTTCAATGCTTGTTTCAAGTCGGCATCAATGGCAAAACGGCTCACTAAAGAGTTGCCGCATTTGATGTTGATGTCAATATTCGGAAGTGTTTCTAATTCGGTGGCGTTCTTGTAATAAGCGTTTTTCAAAAGCTCAATCCACAAACGCAAACGGCAAATTTTTACGGAATTGGAATTGATGTCCACTCCGAAAAGGCAGTTTTCAATTATGGTTTGCTTTTCGTGAAAAAGCGTTTCTTGTATTCGCTGACTTTCTTTATTGCTTGGGTTGTATTCAAAAAGTTCGCCTTCTTCGTCTGTTACAATTAATTCATCATTGACCACTTCCACCTGATATTCTTTCAGGCGTTTTCCGTCTCGGTCTTGCAGAATTTTCAAGTCGTTTTTAACGGCAATCATTTCATTGAGTGCCGAAACTAAAAAGTGTCCTGAACCAACGGCAGGGTCGCAAATTTTGATGCTGTTTACAATTTTGTTGGCTTCTTTTCGGTCTTCAATTTTGTCGTAAAGTTCTTCAAGCGTTGTGCAGTTCCATTTTTTTGTTTCGTTGAATTTCTGCACAACGGCTTTGCGAATGGTTTCACGGCACATATACATTGTGATGAAACCGGGAGTGAAAAAAGAACCGTCTTTGTAGCCGTTTATTTTCTCGAAAATCAATCCGAGAACCGAAGCGTTAATCAGCGTTTTGTTGTCTTCCTGAATTTCTTCTCCGCCTTCTGCTCCAAAATCGTAAGCATCTAAAAACTCAAACAGATATTGAAGCGTGGAAATATTGCCTGTCCGTTTTTTGCCTTGCTGGTCTTTCAGCACGGTTTGCGAAAAAATCGGAATGGTTTTGTCGTCTTTCAGATTACTGATAAACAAAGTAACCTGCTCAATGTCTGTCGGCTCAAAAAGCGATGAATTGAGATAAGGCGTTTTTTCAAACGCCTTTTTTACATCTTCGTTTCGCTCGTCATACTTGCGTGCCAACACCTGAAAAAACAAGCTGTTCAGGTCGTCATAGTTCTTTATTTTGTCAAGATTGAGAAACGAAAAAGATTTGTCGCCTTTGTGATATGTGATGAGTTGTGCTTCCAACAACTTCAAAAATAAAATGCGGTTTATCCAAGTAATGGAAAGTTCCAACGCCACATTAAAAAGTCGTTCCTGTTGTGTGTTGCCGAATTGGTTTGGCTTTTCCAATCGGCTCAATTTATCTAAGCTGTCAAGCTGAATGATAGCATCTTCAAGGATTGTTCCTGTGTGGCGTTCACCTGCTTTGTTTCGTTCAATCAGTTTATTGCTTCCTTCTTTGGTTTCAGTCAAGCCGATGATGTGTAACAACTCGCTGTAAAAACGTTTGTCAAGGCTGTTGCTGTCGTTGGTGAATGGAAGTTTTAAAAGATGCTCTGGCGACAACAATTTGAATAAAGCAATTAGCGAATTGTCGTCTGCTTTGTCGGTATTGCGTAAAGGTTTTTGAAAGTCCTGAATGTTGAAATAAGTAAATTCAATTTCAGAAGTTATGGTGTCAATAAACGGCTCGGCAATTTGTTTGTAGAAAAAATCTGTTTTGGTGTCTGCTAATCGTCCACCTTCAAAGTCGTTGAATTGCTTTACAAGATTTTTGTTTTGAGCAAAAAGTCTGTCAAATAGGGTAGCGTCAAAAATGAACCATTCGTTGATATTGGTGGCAACTAAATGTTTTATTTCAAGGGTTTTGTGAGTAATTCTCTCTCGTAGGTAATACAAAACCAATTCCTGAAACGCTTTTGCGTTCAGTTTTTTGGTTGTAATCATCTCGGCTTTGTTTGTCGGTTTTTTCGCTTCGAGAATTACGCCAACTGTAGAGTTCGCATTTTGTCCGTTATGAATAACAAGGTCGTTTCGACCTTTGGTATTTATAAAATGGTTTTGCTTGTAATACGTGTCTTTGAGAAAGTCGGAAACCAAGTTTTTGTGAAACTCTTCACTTTCCTTGTCATTTGTTCTGTCGAGTAAAGTAATGAGATTGGTCTTAAAATCTTCAATTTCAGTCCTGTTCGGTTTTACTTTTAAAAAGGCTTTGTTCAGTGCATTTCTTGGCTTCAATTCTTTTGGAATCATCTACAAATTATATTTTCTATTTCAGTTGGTAAGATAAGTTTTTTGGTCGAAACGGTGTCAGATCATAGGCAAAAAAATAGCTCTTTTGGTTTTGCGAATCGTGGGTTTGTGTAATGGGCAAAACCAAATGTACCGTTTGTGCGACTGGCTAATAGAAATTTTAAAAAATGCGAAAGATGGGCTTTTTTCATCTTTTCTGTCACAAGTCCGCATAGCAAAACACGGTCAGCTTGTTTGTCTGCCCGCTTGGTCGATATGGTCTGTATGTCGTGTTTATTTTTAGTCATTGTCTTGCTGTGTCGATTTTCTTTCTAGCATTGCCGGTAACGTTTTGTCTTTATTTTTCGATTGGCAGACTTTTCAGCACAGAGGTTTGTTCTGAGAACTGAAACTTCTGTAAACACAAAACTATCAAGCAGATATGGAATCCCACCAAATGCCAATGAGTTGTTAGCAGCGGAGTTATTTTTCATGTTCAATTGAATCGTCTATGTCCTCAATGCTGCTATTGTCTATAGGATTGTTCTCATCTAAGTACACATTTCTAATTAGTTTATATTCATCTTGGGCTCTTTTGTTAAAAGAGTTAATTAAATCATCTTCAATATTCAGTTTTTTCGCAAATTCTTCTAAAGTTTTGGTTGATGTGAAATAGTCATACAATTTCATTGCATTTATTTCATTGTTAGAAGATTTTATTAAGTAATTTATTAAAGGCTCTCTCTTAAATCTAGACGATTTCTTAATTCTTAATTTCAATTCTTCTTGTTTTATTAATTTTGAGCCATCTTTAACTTTTGTAGACACCAAAATAGCTTCGTTATATACTTTTAAAGCACCAGATATTTCCTTAAGCTCTTCAATTTGTTCCTGTAAATTCTTTATTTTAGTATCTGTTGTACGTCTGCTTAAAAAGTCTGCAAATAAACCCGCCCATTGTTCTTTTAGCCAAATTGTAATATCATCAAAATTTTCAAACCCTTTTACGAAGTTATTTGTTCGTTGTGCAATTATTTCATCAAGTAGTCTGAAAATATTTACGCTGTCAACATGAGCAAAGGTTATTGTTTTATTTGTTCTGTTCTTTTTGAAAGTGTCATACTCACCGTAAACACCTTTTTCAACGAAAATAAAAATTGGAATACCTTTTTCTCGCGCTTTTTCATATTCCTTTTTGGTAATTGAGTTGTAAAATGAAATTTCCTTCTCTTTCTGTTCCTTTTCGTGAGGTGTTGTTTCGCTTGTTGCAGCACTTCCATATCTACCCCCAATGATTAGAATTAAAATATGGCATGTTTCAATTTCGGCATAACATGATTCATCTAATGGCTGGTCATGATGAAATGGAATGTCCCCGCTTTCAAAAAGTACAGATTCATAACCCATTTGTTTGATAAATGCCTCTAAATGCCGACGGACATGTTTAAGATCGAAGTAAGTTGAACTTAAAAATATTCTTGGTTTTGCCATATTCTTATTTTTTTTGTAGTGTCTAATTTTTATGTGCGTCAAGCATAGCTGCAAACTTGTTTATACCCGCCCACCTTTATAGTTTACCTTTCAGGATATGGTAGGAAAGGAAAAAAATGAAGTGCGTTACTCAAATATACAATATTCTTAATAAGTTATCGTCTCTTTTCTAACTTTTTTGGCTATGCCTGGATTTAACTCGATCTGTCTGAGAAAAAAAGTATTTCACAGATTGCAGTATACTTCCCGCCTACCCCATAGAATAGCTACTGATGGATTGATTAATGGATGAAATAGGCAAGGGTTAGTAAATTGTATATTTCGTATAAGTGTTTTACTGCAAAATCCCCGTGCATTCTGCAACCTATTTACAGAAGGGTAGGGATGGTCATTTTTGAATAGTTATTCATAGTTGGACCCAGAGATTTACAAAATCAGGGTTGGGGCGGTTTTGTTTCAGCAAAAGGAGAAGGCAAGTCACTACCCGACACGTCAATACTCTATCGTACAGGATTGTCCACTTGCGGAAAGTTCCGTCCTCCGGTAAATCAAACTGCACTAGACTTGAATCGAAGCACTATCCCGATAGTTATCGCGATTAAGTTTGCACAGCTTGCCACGAATTTTCATCGGTGTCAGACCGCCTGACGCAAAAACCGTTTTTGCAGTGCGTTCGACCTTTTCTGAACTTATTTGTCGTGTCATTTTACATTCTATTTATGCGTCTGGTTGGTGGCTCTTTTACTTTTTTGCTTGGTTTTGTGAATTAAGAAAAAAGCAAATGTTGCACCAAATGCGTTGGCTTAAATGTTTTAAATATATTCGTTTCCAAGTTCAATTAGCTTTGCTTTGTATTTGTCAAGAAACCGTTGAATACGTTTCTTCATTCCTGGTTTTGAAAAATTAGTTTTATGTAATTCGTCTTTTTGACTATGGCACAAAATGCAAAGGCATTGCAAGTTGTTCCTAGTCATATTTGCAAGTTCCCAAGCTACAATATGGTCTGTGTGAATAAATTCTCTATCTTTTCTGCTTTCTAACATGTCTCCACCAAAGCCGCATTTTTCACAAGTGTAGTTTTGCTCTTTTCTATACTCTTTGCTTATTGCATCCCAGTCAAGTGGTCTGCCACGTATATCGAGCTGTATTTCTCTTGTCGTTTCTTCAACTTCTTGTTGGTCCAATAAACTGAAAAACCCTTCTGTGTCCAAATACCCGTCAATACTTGATTGTCGTTCGCAATTGCCACACAAGGTAAGGTTTACATCTTCGTGTACTTGTCCGTTTGCTCTATCCTCTATTGTGACAGTTTTTGAATTATGCCAAAAATATCTACCGTCAAACCTTCCGGTTACTCTTTGTTCAAGAATTGTCTTGCAGTTTGTAATATGAAATTTTGGTAAACCAAATCTTGCAACATTTGGGTATTTTAAATACATATATCCTTTATATTCCTGTCCATTGACATTCAGATAAATACCATCATTCCTAAAATCTAAATTTCCTGCTTGCTCTTCTTGGGTAAGGTCACGCTTAATGATCTGAATACCTCTTTGATTGGCGTCAGGGTAACCTCTTTGTGTGAGGAAGGTCGCAAGTTGTTCAAAGGTGTAAAGCATTATTTTTTTAATTTTTCAATTACTTTTTCAACTAAAATTTCACTTGTCGTTACAATTCTAAATTCAACTCTCCTTGATTTATTTGGGTCAATTGCATTATTGGAACTAAATGTAAGATTACTATTCGCATCAATTGTCTTTCCGTAAGAAAGTCCATTTGCTGTTAGCCAATATTGTAATCTGACTTTTTTGCTTGATTCAAGCTGAATGAAACAATCTTGTTGTCTAAGAAACCCTAAAACATTTCTTGCTCTATTTTGAGATAACTCCATATTATCAATGTATGGGTCGTTTGTTTTGTTAATAGGCTTTGTATTTGTATGTCCCTCAATACGAATTTCTGCAATTTTATCTTTGTATTTATCTTGCATAACAACACTCAAATATTTTGGAAGAAACTCTTTCAAAATGTTTTGAAATGTTGGTGTTACATCTGATTTTCCTTCATTAAACAATACTTGCGGGTTTGTAAATTTGATTGACAAGTCATCATCTAATTCAAGGTTCCATCTTTCTTTGTCTTTATCAAATGTCTGTTGTAATTCCTTGAATAAATTTTCCTTTGTAAGTTTATATTCTTCAAATATTTTATCCTGTTCCTTTTTCTGAAATTGCACCAAACCCATATAAGCAAGAGAAATGAACAAAAAGATAACCATCAAAACGGTCATCAAATCTGCATAGGGTATCCAAAAGCTTTCTTTCCTGCTCATTATCTGCGATTAGTTGGGACAAATCTTTGTATGCATTGGTCAAGGTTAGTGAGAGTGTCATTCAACCTTTCATAGAATTCAGAGTTTAAATTTTCTAAATCTCCACTCAAACGGGTGCTTGTTTCTTTTACGATAGAAACGGCTTTATTCATCTCTTTACGATATTTATCCCAAACATCACCGTTGAAATCTCTGAAATCCTCTAACTTGGTAATAAGAATTTGTGCCGCTTCTTTAAAATTCTTTTCGGTCTTAACCCATTCGTTAAGTTTTGAGGTTGTTTCATCAAAACTTTCGGTAGTGCTTTCAAGTGTTTCAATTGTATTTGTGAGTTTATCGGTAATCTCTTGAAATTTGCCATCGTCAATCATTACTCGTTTTAATTCAGCAACCAGTTGGCTCAACTTACTGTCATCGTCTGTAAGTGATTTTGTATTGTCAGCAACTTGTTTCAGTGTTGTCGCTGAAATGGTAAACATTTCTGTTGTCCTTTGGAACTGCTCTGTAAGTTTTTGAACTTGTTCCTTGTTTTCCTTTTGCCAGTCATTCAGACTTTTTACGCTGTTGTTAAGTTCTGCAAAATTCTCTTTTACTAATCGGTTTATCAATTCACTCATTTGCTCGTTAAATTGCTCAGTTGCCTTTTTCATTACCTCAACAAGTGCCTCTGTATTGTTCTTGCGAAGTAATTCAGAAAACTCGTCAAATTTCTTTGAGGTGAGTTTGTTATTCTCACTCATTGCCTTTATTATTTCATCGGTATTTTTATTAGCTTTTTCAGAGGTTAAATTTTGCTCATTTCTTAAATTTTCTAACTGTTCTATTATTTCACTTTTGCTAACAATTGTTGTTGTTATAATTTGAGTTAGACCTTCTGTTGTCCATTTTTGATTTTCATTTGCTGCCTTTTGAAGGTTGACTATTTCTTTTTCAAGTATCGAAAGCTTAGAAGAAACTTTTGTTTCCAAATCTGTTCCGAATGAAAGTATAAGTTTTTCAATCTGCTTCCGATTGTCATTTTTAAATTCCTTTACTTCAAATGTCAATGCAGAAATTGCGGAAATTTCGTCTGTTTGTTTAACTGGTCTGTTCGGGTCATCGTCTATTTCCTTTTGAATAATTGCATTTATTTTTTGAAAAATTATCAAGCCAATAATTCCTGCCATAGTCGCAAAAAAGGCAAGTCTCAAGCCCTCTAATAAAGTAGGAAGACTTTCTTGAATTTTTTCAGTATCAAAACCTGAAAGTCCGAATGTTATACCTAGGGCAGTGCAAAAAATACCAAGTGTCGGAAACACTGGCGGAATACTGTCAAAAATGTAGCTGTTGTTCCAGAAGCTCTTTTTGTCAGCCTTTGCTGTAGTCTGGTAATGTTTGTATTTCCTGATAAAAACAATGCTAAAAACTGTCCACAGACCAAAGATTATAGCTGCTATTAATAGTTCGTTCATAATTTAATATCTGTTTGTGAATGTCGAGGTGAATTGGGTCAAAAGCAATTGTGTATCAGCTTGTGGGTGGCATTGCACCTCTTTTTATTTTGCTGAAGTGTTTTTTTCTTATCAATTTTTGTCCATTTGTCCACTGGTTGCACGGTTAGCTATAGAATGAACACTTACGTTTTCGGGCTTTGCGTTGTGGGGGATTTTAGCATTACTATTCATGCGTAGCACAAATTTTGAACCTTGCACAAATGTTTCTACGATGCAGCCCCCATAAAGCAAAACCTGCTGTTATTGGCTGGTGTTCTGTCCATTTTTATTTTTTTTTAGTATTTCAGTCATTTCGTCAATAGTAAAAGCAGTCTTACGTTTATGAATTATTGAATGACAATTCGGGCATACAGGTCGTAGATCTTTTATAGGGTTAACTTTATAAGTTTTCCTAACATTCGCCACTTGTTGTAAATGGTGTACATGAATGAAGCCCATACCAATTTGACCATATGTTTTTTCAAAGTTAAAACCGCAAACAAAGCAAGAAAGTCCATAATGCTCAATGCATTTTTTTCTTGCGAATGGATTTCTTTCGTATTTAGTCAGCGTAACCTGATTTGGTGTACCTTCTATATATGTCTTCTGAGTTTCATTATTTGCAGGGTCAAAAGGATTGTATCGAATTATTTGCGTTGTAAGGAATTCAAACCAAATCGCTTCAAGCTCGTCAACAAGTTCAGGTCTTATTGAAATGCCTGATGCTTGAGGTGTCCAATTTTGTTGAGATAATTTACCCGTCCTTAAAATATCAAGTGTTAATATCGGCTCCTTATCCGGATTTAATAAAACTTCAAAGTCGATGTCGATATAAGATACTTTTTTATCTTCACCACTCCAATGACTTTCGGGAAATGGTTCGGTTGTCGCAAACCCTGTACCAATAATTCCTTTGGGTTCTGTCCCCAATTTAACTAAAAAAACTCTGTCGCCAGGTTGAATTGATTTTGTATTGCCACAACTCCAACTTTTAGTACACTTTCCGGTCAAATCGACTTGCTCAATGTCTTGCTCAAGAGTTTCCCAAGTCCACCGTTTAGGATTCCATACAAATATATATGTATTGATTTTAGATGCCGAACTAAATTGTCGTAGTGCTTCTTTTAAGTTTGGATTCATTTGCCATCCTAACTTCTCATCATAAGGTCCAATTAACCGAAAATAGGCAGGAACGTTTTTATGTCCATTGAAATAATTTTTTGGAACAATAGAAAGAAAGGTCGAAATAGATTTGCCTATTTTACCTATTTGTCCGCTTGCCACAATTGGATTGGGATTTTCTGGAGAAAGAACATTTGCTAATTCTTTTGCGGTCGCACGTGAATATGGAAATTCAAATAATGAATTAAGTACTACTATCTGTCTTTCAGATAATGAGTTTTTTATTGCAGATAAATATTGTTCTGTCGTAATGGTCATTGTCTTTTACTATTGCTATTAACTTGTTTATATCCCTACATTCCTTCGCTTATCGATTTGAATATGGTAGGTAAAGCGAATAAATGAAACTCACTACTCAAATTTACAATTTTCTTAATAAGTTGTTGTCTGTTTCTAAATTTTTTGGTTAAGCTGGAATTTACCTGATTCACGTGTGAAAAACTGAGTATTTCCGGGTTCCACCAAACTCCCTGGCTATGCTCTAGGTTACAGCTGATAGAGGGTTGGGTATAGAATAAATGAGCTATTGAATGGTGAATGTGTTATCTATTTCTGTTTTTGGTTGCAAAATACCCGGTCAGTCTGTAACCAATTTACAGGAGGGTAGGGGTTGCTCATTTTTGAATAGTTATTCTTAGTTGGACCCAGCGATTCTCACAATCGGCTTTGGGCCGGTTTGGTTTCCGCATAAGGAGATAAAGTCTGTACTCCACCCCACACATCCATACTCTATCGTACAGGATTGTCCTCTTTCGGAGAGTTCCGTCCTCCGGCGAATCAACTTGTACTAGACCTGAAAAGAAGCACAATCACAATAGCTATCGGGACAAAGTTAGCAAGGTATGCACAGATATTTTATCGGGGTCACCGCGCCTGACGAAAAACCCTTGTTAGCAGCAGAACTAATTGTCCTTGTTAAGGTTTAAATAATAAAGTTTAGCCGACTGTTCAATTTCATCGTCTAAGTCGGAATCAATTTTAAACGAAAAGAGAGTCCACTTGTCATTTGGTTTATATAATTTGAAAATAAACCTCATTGGTTGTCTGTCATATTTTACCATATAGGAGTATAGAATAAAACTCTCTGAAAATTGTTTCTTGGTAATAAGTTCATAGCCATAATATTTCCCAACATAGTCAACTGTGTATTTTTTTACCTCATTTTTCATTGTCTCAATCCCGTCTTTAATTCTTGAGGTCCAATGATTAGTCGCATAAATGTCTTCAACTGCTTTAGCTGGTGTCTTCGCATATTCTTTGAAAAAATTATTAATTAGGTCGTCAGGTTTTGACTGTCCGAATGTCGTCAATGAAATAAACGTCACAGTTGCAAGAATGATTATTTTTTTCATATTTGTCGATTTATGAATATTGTCTGTTTTGCTACTAATGTTCCCACACTTTGTGTTCGTGCGGGTTTCCCTGCTTGCCAGCAGGTAGGGGAGCATAAAACTGTCAACCAAGATAAAATGTTTTGCGCAAATAAAAGCTTCATTTTTATAATGTCACCGGCAATAGCGCAAGACATGTGTTATCCCCAATTGTTCTTATCATTAGTCCTTAGTAATTATAGCTTTTATGTCTGTCCGTCTGCACCAGCAAATAATACCAATTGTCAAAAGTAAAAGTATATGATTGAGTGTTGAGTTGTTGCAATTGTCATTGTAGATTGAACCTGAATAGTTGTGTAAATGCCACGGAAATACCTTTTCAAATGTTGGCAAATTTAGTCCAAGTTGTTGATTGATTATGGCTGGGGAAAGGTCAACCAAGTCGGGAAAGATGGAGCCTAAAAAAGATAGAGCTATAATTATACGATACCTTTTATTTGTCAGCCAAGTTGTGGTTAAGATTATTATCAAGCCAACAATAGCGTCAAGTTTGGAATTAATCGGATAACAGTGCGGAATGTAGTCCAACGCCCCGTGTGAAATAAGTCCAACGGTGAATGCCAAAATACTTGTCCAAATAACGTTACTTGAAGTGGTTGATTGCTCAATTCTTTTTGTGTCTGTCAACAAAACGGCTACGCTAATTGCTGTTGCCGTATGGAAGATTACGTTCATTTTGTTGTTGTCTTACAATTTGGTATAACGTTCGAGGCTATATGCAGTAAGGGATTGCGGAATACTAACCTGTCCGCCTACATCGAAGTTTATGCGGGGCAGAATGCTTGAATTACCACTGAGACCCTTATTGCATATAGCCTTTGTTAGCATTTCGTGCTTTTTGTCATTGATTATTATTTAACTTATATGCCTTGAAATATTCTGACGAAAATATTATCACAGAATTTTCAGGAACATACGGTTCGTGAAATGGAGTTCTCTCCTTGTCAGTGCTGAATCCATTAACTTGATTAATAAAAATTACTCTTTTATATTTTTTAAAAAATGTTTTGTCTATGGCTTTGTCCTGTCCAACCTTAGTATGCAATGCCCAAGCTATCCACCATTCAAGTCCGTGCCTTGCAATAATTATTGTCTCTTTATCATTTATAATTATCGAACTAAGTTTTTTTAAATCTTCGTTTGCATTTTTATCAATAACAGTTTCTTTAGGATGCCCGGCTACGGCAAGAATTGACAGGAAAGTAAATATAAAAAGAAAAATACTTATCATTTTCTGCTTTTTAATACTAATAGCCGTGGAAATTTGAAGTATTAAAAGTAATTGAGGTATAAACAAAAACAAACCAAGTCTTTTTAAGTATTCTCCGTCAATCAGTGGAAACGAGCAAGCCAATAAACAAACAATACTGGCAAACAAAATGTTTTTTTGAAATGGCTTTAAACTGCTGCTTTTTGACTTTAGAATGATAATGCCAATGATTGCAAGTACAATTGAAAATAGAATTATTAAGAAATCTGGTGGTGATAACATTCCATTTAAAAGGGCTGGCTTTTCAAAAATCACTGTCCAAAACGCAACCACCCTGTTGAAACGAGAACTATCAATCAGAAATACAATTCCCAAACCAACAGCAACAAGAATAATCATAGGAATAATTGCTTTCTTTTTGTAAGTATGAAAAACAATTAAGAGCAGGAAAAATAGCTCAAAAATAAATGTTCCGAAATGTGTCAATCCTGTAAGAATTAAAAAAACAAACGATAAAAAGAATTCAATTCTCTTTTTATTGATTTGAAAGGATAGATAGTAAACAAGAAAACCAAATACAAAAACAACTGCAAGGGCGTTCTTTTGCAAATCTGAAGTGAGAATTAGAGGTGAAAATGAAAGAACAGAAAATGCAATTATGCTGGTTTTTAAAATTTGCAAAGAATTGCTTAAACGAATAATTTTATAAAGAGGCAAAAGTAAAAGTGGAATAGAAATGCTATCAACTATTTTGACGACACTCAATATCAGGCTGTCTGTAATAGAAAAACCAAAAAGCGATATGAACTTTATTAAAAACGCGTCAAAATAAAAAAGCAAGGGCATATCAGAGAATCCTAAATGTCCATTTTTCAAAATAGACCTTACCTGCAAAGGGTAGTAGCCACCGTTAACACCAGGAATTAATTCTTGAGAAAAGTTGAAATAAAACCGAATACTGAAAGCAAGACACCCCACTAAAATATAAATAGGTATTAGGTTCTTTAGGAAAGGATTGGTAAGTTTTTCAATTTTCAAATTCTATGCTGATTTTAATGTTAAGTCTGACTTCTTAGCATGAACGCTAACGTTCCTAGGCTTTGCGTTCGAGCGGGTTTCCCTGCCTGCCGGCAGGCAGGGGAGCAATTGCCAAAGGCAGATCAACCAGCACAAATGTTAATAGATGTACTCCATTTGATTTAATTACGTTAACCGCCATCGCGGTGATTTCATATTACCTGCTGGCTTTTTGTTTTTCTTGATTTGTTTTAAATTAATGTTCATATCTGTAAATATGGAGCAATTAATAAGATTGTCAAAATACTGGCTATTGCAATCGTTCCTAATGCAGTATGACTTTTTATGTTGAAGCTGTCCTTAATTTCTCTCTTTGTTACAGTCCAAAACGCTCCACCATAAAAAAGTAATGCTAAGACTTGGGTAGTCGTTGAGGTCTGGGGGGAAAGATTGTCGAGAGCCGTAATTCCAGATGCTTCGATGTTCCAGGTCATGACTATTAGTCCCAATCCATTTATTGCTGAATAGGTCAAGTATGTTGTCATTAGAATCCAACCGATTTTTCTTCTTAACCAAAAAAAGATTACTGCAATAGGAAGCAAGAGCAACGGGAGAAAGTATTCAACCATACTGAAGTCCCATTCTAAAGAAATTTCAGACAACATGAGTGCGGCAAGTCCAAACTGATTGTACCATTTCAGAATGGCAATCAGTCCGAAAACAATGGTTATCAGCCTTATTATCTTCTCGGGAGTCGAAGCGGATGTTTGGATGGGGTTGATCGTGTCGAATGCTGCTGCACCTAATTTTTTCACCTTCCGTTCAATTTCAATTCTTTTTTTAAGGTGTTTTTCCTTTTCTTCTTGTTCCGCTACCATTTCAACTTTCAGTGCTGTCAAGTCCTGATCAGTAAGTCTCCGTTGGTTAAGTTCATTTTTAGCCGCTTCAATTGCCTCTGGCTGATAGTCTATCTGGTTTTCAATGACCCGGAAGAGATCAGCGTTCGAGATATTCCTATATCGCTCTGAGAATTGGTTCATAATCGTTTTTCAGCTTGCTGGTAACGATTTGCATGCAAGCGATTGGCGTGATACTGAAGTACTAACTACTATTCTATTATAAATATATAAAAGAAATGCGTACTTCCAAATTATCACTGAAAGAACGACTATCGGTTACATGCTGTTACGCGTAGTTTTTTTAACAAACGATATTCAAAATTTACAACTTTTATATTCCATAATTTAATAGTTTGCTTTGCAATCAGATTTTCATTTTCTTCACTTACAATCAGCTTTTCTGTAAATGGTTTAACGTATTGGCTCCAATAATTTCCTTTGATATCATTTAGTAAAAAATAAAATCCAGCGTCACCAAATTTAACTCCTGAGGAATCTAATATAAGTTCATTTTTATCACCGACAGAAGGTTTCAGAATTACCGTAGCGTTTCCTTTAGGTAATGGAAAAATAGCTTTTATACATGTTTTACTTGATGGAAGTACACAAGTAGTATAAATACCAGAATATATAACTTTACCTGTTGATTTAAATTTTCGTAACCAAATAGTATATTTTAGTTTTTGGTTTTCATTAGAAATCAATTCAATTATTTCACTTAAAATATTTTCCGATTCTTTAATATTTTCAGTTGGTATATTCAATTGGTTAATTCGTTGGCTGAATAATCTGTTCACTAGATAGCCAAATACCTTAAAAAATGGATTCCAATAGACATTAAATTTTAAATCATAGTCCGCTGTTTTTTCGTAAAAATCAATAACTTTCAGAGAAAGAATATTTATATCTATTTCTGTTAAATTAAGATTAGATATTGATTGTAACAAACCTTTTGAGGTAGTGTTTCTTATAACCGATAAATTTTCTTTTGAAGCCAATTGAAAAATAAAATCTTCCCCGATACCGTTTAACTCGCCAAAAGGTCCAATTAACCATAAATATTCATTAGGGTTAATTTTTCTGCCCCAAAGAATTACCCATTGTTGAGTGAACCAATCTTGGAATTTTTGAATTCCATAGGCTAAATTCATAGAGGTTCAGTTTTATTAGGGAGATAATTTCGAATGTTTTTCCATTCACCATATTCTGCTAATGGTTTAAATCGCAATGTTGTAAATTCAAAGTGAAAGTCTTTTCTCTTTCGCTCATTCATAGCATTTGCATGTCTTTTCGGTTGTGACATTTTGCTGTGTCCATGTACCATATCAGTCATTTCTTTTTGTGATTTCCAAATTGAAAAAGTAGAAATTAGATTTGGATATCGTATTGATGCTAATGAAAGTGTTGTGCCTTTATCGTCACGAACTTGTTTTTCTACCGGTTTTCCCCAGCGAAGAAATCGGGGTATTTGGGTGTACTTCATTCGAGCAATTGTAACTGCAACAACGGGTTTATCGTTTTCTATTGTTGTTTCTATTATCGGAATTTTGAATCCTGAAATTTTACCCCATTGTCTTAGATATTCTAATCTTAAATGCCATCCTTTATCTAATAGCTTTCCTTTTTTATTTGAGCTTAAGAAATCATTAAGATAATTTTCATTTTCCCATTGTGCAAAAATGGCTATCTCTCTGTTAAAGATTCTAGTTATTGAATAAATTGAAGATCCTAAAATCATTGCAGACATTGTTTCTGCATGAATGAGTCCTTTTACATTTTTTGATTTGATAGGGAAAAGCATTATCCTAAATGCAGACGTCATAGATAGTCTTACAAGATGATAGGAAAATACATGCATTTTTTTGTAAGTTAATTATACTCTAGTGGTTTTATAAATTACGATTAACTTTCCCTCGCTTTGCGACTAATGCCGATTGCGTAGCAGAAACTCTCTACCAAGATAAAATATTTTACGTATATAAATGTTTCATTTTTAGAATGTTAACGGCAATGGCGCAAGACGTGTGTTACCATCAGTTATTCTTTCCGTATGAATAATGCTCCAGTCCATTCGTCAGGGTCTCCAATAATTTGATAAAGTTTGTATGGTGGCTTGTCATTATAAATTGAAAAGTCATTTGTGAAAAAACCATCTTTAAAAGTTGGCTTGTTGTCTGAGGTAAAAAATGTGTCACAGTCAACGGTGACTTTCTAGGAGTCATTGTCGAGACTTAAATACCAAGTTCCTTTACCATTTCGGCATTTACGTTCGGGCAGTATTCACTGCCTTTCGACCTGCGGGGAGGCAGCACGAGGTTTCAAATTGATACTAAAGTTAAATGTAAGCTATAATCTTTAATCTTATACGAGAACTCGCCTGAAGAAAAACCTATTTATCCGTTCGACTTTTATTCATTGTCCATTTGATAAATCCTTGTGTAGTCTCCAAATTCAGTTCCATTCAAATTGTCTTCAATTATTTTTTTTGCAATTTCAAAGTCAACCACAATACAACAAACTTCCATAGATCCGGTTCCAGTGCTTCCACCGTCAACGTGTCCAAGTCCAGTCCATCCTAATAGTTCATTTAAGTGTTCTTGAAGTCTGTGTCGCATGTCAAGGTCTTGTTCGGACCCCAAGCCGTCTATTTTGTATTCAACTTCAAGAAAAGCTATATTATCTTCGTCAAACTCTGTATATCCTTCTTTTATTTTTTCATTAATTTCTTTTTGAACAGATTTGCGAAAATTTGAAAATAGCCCACTTTTAACTTCTTTGTCTTGTCCACTTTGTCCAACAATTCCCCAGTGAATTATTGCAGTTGTTTCGTCTTTGTCCCAAGTCTCCCAGTAGTGAAGCTGATTGTCAATTAGTTTATAAAGTTTTAGCATCCTATTTGAATTGTCTGTTGGATGATTTTTGTCTGTCGAACAAGCGAAAAAGGTAAAAATTATAATTATTAATATGTATAATTTCATTTTCTCCGTGCCCCCCTTTTAAACTGCCGCATAACGTTTTGCCACTTGCCGCAGAGGCGATTTCCTTGCCTGCCGACAGGCAGGGTCGCAGAAACTGTCAATCAAGATAAAATATTTTGCGCACATGAAAGCTTCATTTTTTAGAATGTCACCGGCAATGGCTCAAGACATGTGTTATACCCAGTTGTTCTTATCATTAGTCCTTAGTAATTATAGCCTTTATGTCTGTCCGTCTGCACCAGCAAATAATACCAATTGTCAAAAGTAAAATTATATGATTGAGTGTCGAGTTGTTGCAATTGTCATTGTAGATTGAACCTGAATAGTTGTGTAAATGCCACGGAAATACCTTTTCAAATGTTGGCAAATTTAGTCCAAGTTGTTTATTGATTATGGCTGGGGAAAGGTCAACCAAGTCGGGAAAGATGGAGCCTATAAAAGATAGTGCTATAATTATACGATACTTTTTATTTGTCAGCCAAGTTGTGGTTAAGATTATTGTCAAGCCAACAATAGCGTCAAGTTTGGAATTAATCGGATAACAGTGCGGAATATAGTCCAACGCCCCGTGTGAAATAAGTCCAACGGTGAATGCCAAAATACTTGTCCAAATAACGTTGCTTGAAGTCGTTGCTTGAAGTCGTTGATTGCTCAATTCTTTTTGTATCTGTCAACAAAACGACTACGCTAATTGCTGTTGCCGTATGGAAAATTACGTTCACTTTGGTGTTGTCTTGAAATTTGGTATAACGTTTCGCAGCTACTTGTAGTTTTTTACTAAAATCCACCCAAAATTTGAGCGCTAACCCGCAAAAAATTACAAGTAGGTGCTGTTAGCGGGTAGTGCTTTATTTTGTTAAGTTTTTAATTACTCCGTCTCTATATTCTTCGTCTTTTTCATTTAGTTCAATTTCTGATGTCTGTGTATTTATATTTAAGTATAGTTCAGAATAAAGGTTCTCATCTTGGTCAAAAAATATTTTTAGTTTATAGTAGTTTTTTTTGTCAAGGTCTACGGGTTGTTGATTTAGTGAAAATGCAGTCAGCCAGATGGTCTGTCTGCTGAATGTTTTTATTGTCGGCTTACCATAAAGGTCACCTAAAACTTTTATTAATTCATTACTTTCTTCGCCAATACTCTTAAATTGAACTGCATTTTTAATAAATCCCTTTTGTGAGTTAAGTTCTCCCGCGGGAGTAATCCCCGCACCCATGTCTGATCGTATTTCAATTTGAAATCCAACTGTTTTGCCTTTGTGAAGTCCCTTACAAATATATGTCCTTGTGCTGTCTGTCGATGTCGAGTTAACTATGCTGAAGAAAACGTCATGCCAACCTTCAGCAGTGTCAAATCGAGAAGTTATTTCTTTTAAAGTATTTGTTTTATTATCGGAGGTTATGTCTGATTTATTGTCCGTGTTTTTACAAGCAGAGAGCCAAGTAAAAAGTCCCATATAGATGATTATTTTTTTCATAGGTGTCCGTTTTATGGTTGCAGCTAACGTTTTTGCGGCTTGGCGAAGGTGGCGATTTTCAGCATCCGCCGGCTGGCGGATTGATGCGGAGTCCGCCAGCTGGCGGATGATTAACCACAAATGTGTCTGCGGAGCACTGAACCGCCACTTTTGCCACAGTTCGTGTTACAAGCTGCCGTTCTATTCTTCGTCATCGTCTTCCTTTTGTGTCCGCATCCATTGTCCGCCAATATATTCTCTTTCTGCTCGTTCTCCGTAGTCAAGATTGAACACATCATTAAGCGTTTTGTCTTTAATTGTCATTTGTTCTAAGGCAACAAGTTTTGCATCTTCGGGCATTTGGTCGCCTGTTAAGAATTGCCAATCACCATCATTGTCGTGAATTACTTGAAGAATCGGTTTGTCTAGCTCTAACCATTGTCTAGTTGTAAAAATGCCAAGATTTTTTGCTTCTCTAAACTTGAATTCTGCGTTTCTGTCAAGCAATGGTTGTCTAAATTCAAATTCTTTTTCGTAGTCGTTGTCCCAAGGAAATTTATTGTTTCGGTCAGTCCAAACAAGTTGAATTGCTGGGAAGTTTATTGTGTCGTAAAAATTAATTGCTTGTCCGAAATAGTCTGCAACATTTCTACTGTCGACATTTATGAATTGAGTGTTGCTGTTTTCAAAAAAGTCGTCATAATTTTTACCAACTTCGATTGTCCGTCCAGCTTTTGCAATTTCTCCTGCGTCATTAAGTATTAAATGCAAAGTCTCTATCGTTAAGCCGAAAGAAATAATTTCAGGATGTTTGTAGTTTTTCCAAAGTCCTACCGTGTAAGCAAATGACGGTAAATAGTCTGTTGCTTCTATTAAAAAAACTGTCCAGCCGAATTTTTCAATGTCAGCAGAAAGTTTCTTTTCGTCTATGCAATTATGTTCGTTGTCTGTCGTCATACGGTTGCTTGTAACTATTTAGCATTTTATTTGCCGTTTTTTCATGATGATTAAAATTAATATAAAAATGGCAAATAAAATGTAGTTGAACGAAGCCGATTTATGGGGATTTTAAACCGGAACGGTACTTTGTAAGGCAGCAAACCGGCAGGTAGGTCGACATTTTGGTGTAAAAATTTCTTATAATCGGGCCATTTTGCATTTTTGCAAGGGTTGTTAATTCATGAAAATACATACCTTTTCCAATACGATTATTCGTTTATTTTTCGGTATGGGGTTCAAAGAGCTTTTTGATGATATTTTAGTCGGGGTCTCTTGTTTTTACCGGAATTGCAATAAAGCTACCCTTTTTACATGTTGAACAGATATGCGGGTCTTTATTAGTCAACATCCTAAATACTTCATAAGCACTGAGCCCCTCTAATTTTGGTAATATATTTTCCTGGTTAAGTAGTGTGCTACATTGGATTACATTCTCCTGCAACTTTCGCAGCGACATAAACCCATAATATCGTATTTTACTAAATCTTAACGGCAACACATGTTGTAAAAAACGGCGAATAAATTCATCCTGGTCCAATGTCATTTTTTTCCTGCTGCCTGCCGATTTATAATCTTTGTACCAAAAAGAAACCATCCCCCCTGTATGGTCAATTATCCGTTCATTAGCGATTGCCACTCTATGGGTGTAATTTCCCAGATAATTGATCAAGTTTTGAGGGGTATTAAAGGGCTTCTCACTATATACAACCCAATTAGTTGCGTAGCACTTTTCTTTTATCGCCTTAAAACTGCTGATCTGCTGGGGTAGTCTGATAGATTCTTTGTCAATAGCTTGCTGTAAAGCATTACAAAGAATACCCCTAAAAACAGCACTAAGTACTTTAACAGGTAAAAAGTATTTTTTATTAGAATGGATCCATTCCTGCTGATCTTCAGAAAACCCTCCGGCAGGAACTATCATATGAATATGTGGGTGGTACACCAATGTTTGTCCCCAGGTATGCAAAATAGCAACTGCACCAGTATTAGCACCCAGATAGCGGGTATTTTTTGCACATTGTATAAGCGTTTTTCCGGCTGCTCTAAATAATAAATCATAAGCAGGTTTTTGATTCATATAAAAAAGCGCATTCAGGCATTCCGGAATAGTAAATACTATATGAAAGTATTTTACCGGCGGAAGATTTCCGGAGAGCTTGTCAATCCATTTGGCTTTTTTTATAAACTGACATTTGGGGCAGTG
>Ga0315900_10003878_pt1 | contig 21572 bp, 34 predicted proteins | sample LakEriMetagenome_FD_203521 | JGI IMG/M metagenome (GOLD analysis project Ga0315900, IMG submission 203521) | Freshwater fungal communities from buoy surface, Lake Erie, Ohio, United States - Buoy 12 MA114 | ecosystem: Environmental > Aquatic > Freshwater > Lake > Lake biofilm | place: USA: Lake... | reverse complement strand
CCGAGTACATGACCAAGAATGAAATGAATCCCACCGCCGTCAAGCTGATGGAACAGCTGGCGACTTGGGACAAACTGGAAGGGACTTGGGAAGTAGTGATTCCCGTCACTTCCACCGTCTCCGCTCAGGTGGTTGAGGGGGATGACTGGTTCAACGCCCAGCTTCAGATTGCTGAAGCCTTGGAGCAAAACGGGCTGGATTTCAGCACCGTCAATTTTGAGGATGGTGTACTCACTCTGACCGGGGTGCGCCTCGCATCCTAAAGGTGTCTAGTACTGCAATCATCACAATGGCGAATCCAACGCAGCCGGTGCTTACTTTTGTCACTAAACCACAATCAAGGGGGCCACGATGAACATCAACGAGTACATTGCTGCAAACCGGAACGGCAAGCACGGCAGGCTTTGCAAGCCGGTTACCTGCCAAAGTGGCTTGACCATGTCCGTGCAGGCTAGCAGCACTCACTATTGTGAGCCCCGCAACGATGAGGGACCGTATGAGTCGGTCGAAGTGGGATTCCCCAACCGAAAGGTTGAGGCTCTCATGGAGTTTGCCGAAACTCCCGAGAATCCTACCGAGACTGTTTATGGTCATGTCCCGGTTGCGCTGATTGAGAAGGTAATCCTCGAAAATGGAGGGCTTGTGAATGCTTAACGGCCTACTATTGGCCATTTGTTTCATTTCCATGGGATTGGGGTGTGTAGCAGTCGGAATGCTATACACCACCGATCTTTGAACTAAACCTGTATAGTACTCTCGCCAGTCCTCTAACCGGGGGACTGGCGAATCTTTTTTTACTGACTCTTATTATTGTCACTAATACAGGGAGTCGAAAATGAAACTGGTGAACGATCCGAAGTTTGGTGAATTTTATGCAGCCTATCAAGAGGCTGCTCTCTGGGCCAGCACGGATGATGCTGGTGAACCCTTGGACAAGTCATTCCTCTTGAGTGACATTGATAATGCCACTCAAGCCCAAATGCGGAATGATTGCGTTGCATTCTGGGAAGCCAATCGGCCCCTAATTGCCGATCACCCCGAACTGGCGGGGCATGATTTTTGGCTGACCCGGAACCATCATGGGGCAGGGTTTTGGGATGGTGACTGGGGTGACAACGGGTATGCCCTGACCCAAGCCAGCCATGCCTTTGGGGAGTATAACCTGCTCCCCAATGGTGACCAGCTGACTGGGTGCTAGGGCGAATCAAGTTTCTGGATCGCTTATTACTGTAACCAACAGCAGAAAAGAGATGAAAGCGATGAAAGCGGTTCAGATGAAAAAAGAAGAGTCCAATGTGTTGGTCATCGGGCCGGTTAAGGCTCGGTTGCGGGGTGCGCCTCCCGCAAAAATCTTTGCGAATCGCAAGCGCAAGGCGCAGCTTGCGAAGTTCAATTGGAGGGGCTAATCATGCCTTACGCAATTCTGGGTGGTGCGTTTCTGGGTGGTGTGGCTCTTGCTGGCGGGTTTGATGGTGTGGTGACAGTTGTCAACTACGCCGTCTATTCAACTGGCTGGGCCTTCAGTACAGTTGGTAATGCCCTGTATGGGCTGAGTAGTTGGATTGGTTAATTTGGCAAGGCGGGGGGACTTCGGTCTCCCCGTTTTTTTGTTTACTGCCAAAGGTGTGTAGTACATCCGTTACTCTACTACTTTATGCTGACTCTGATCTCTCACTTCTACAACGAAGAATACCTTTTGCCTTGGTGGCTTGAACACCATAAGAAGATGGCCAAATTTGGCGTTATGATCGACTATCACAGCACGGATAGGTCAGTAGACATTATCAAGTCAATATGCCCTAATTGGCAAATTATCACCTCTAAAAATGAAACATTCGGAGCAGCCGAGTGCGACAGGGAGGTTCAAGAGGTTGAACGGACGATCAAGGGTTACAAACTGGCTCTCAATACGACAGAGTTTTTGATTGGCAATGTACCGATGGCTTTAAGGCATACGCCTAAGTACTTAAGTGTCAAGTCATTTATTATGTGCGATCTTAAAAATAACTTGCCTTCTTATCCCAATTACGACAGACCTTTGATCGAACAATGCCATACTGGAATGGTTCACCATCACTACAGGCCGGGAAGAACACTTCATAGATTCGATGCATTAGACTATACCAAAGGCAGACATACTTATATGTATGATACAGAACTGCTAGCATTATGTTGGTTTGGCTGGGCACCATTTAATGAGCATCTATTGAAGCGGAAACTTCAGATACAAAATAAGATACCGCCTGAACAGTTTGCAACTGGTGCTGGAGTGCAACACAAGTGTACTGTAGAAGACCTGATGGCGCAGTTCGATTACCTATCTAGTACATCATATGACCTAGCGCCGTTCATAAATGCTATCCATAACTATGGCAAGTGATTGGCGAATCTTTTGTTGGCCTTGCTTAAAACTGTTCTGAAACCATCACTCAAGTGGAGGTTCAAATGCTCAGCAGTCATAGCTGTGCCATTTGTGGTTATTCCCTTACTGCCTTTGTGAAGGGGCGTGGACATAGGTGCCCCAAGAAAGCACTAAGGGAGATTGACCGTGCCCATGAGCGTGGGACGGTTGTTGAGGAAAGGGTGCAATCTCTTTACGAGCGTCTTGAGGATGGCTTCAAGATGATGAAGGACGATTGACCCCAGCCCCTTCGGGGGCTTTTTTTATCTTCACATATCAACAAGCGTGTACATATACACACGCCCATATACACACATACACGCACATGAGGGCTAAAGGTGTGTAGTACCACAACTTAGCCATAACAATCGAATAACAATGCCATAACAATCACTCGGTGCCCTTGGCGAATCTACTTTGAAACCGCCTTAGAAGTGTTCCTGTCCACTAATGAGGAGTCCGAGATGGAACCCGATTTGTTTGATATGGAGTTTGAGGATCGGATTTCCGGTTCGGGGATGTATCCCGATCCAACTGATGAAGGGGTTGAAGACCCCTTCTGGGATGACGAAGACGAAGAAGAAGAGGATGAGGATGAGGACGAATCCGACGATGATGAGGAGTAAGGCAATGGTTAGTACCCCCAAGCCCGACAATATTTTGGTCATTATGCGGGGATTGCCCGGAAGCGGGAAGTCTCATGCTGCCGAGTCCTATGGTGGACTGATTCTGTCCACCGACCAGTATTTTATGATTACTGGCAGCTATCAGTTCAATCCCCACCTTATTGGCGCAGCCCATTCTTGGAACCAACAGCGTTGTGAGTATGCGATGGAGGACAAGGTTCCGGTCATCGTGGTGGATAACACCAACATAAGGCTCTGGGAAATGAAGCCTTATGTGGTGCTGGCCCAAAAATATGGCTATAGGCCGGTTTTCTGCTACCCAGAGACCAAATGGGCTACCAACCCGGAAGAGTGCGCCAAACGCAATTCCCACGGGGTTCCGTTGGAGGCTATTGAGCGGATGAATCAGAACTTTGAACACTTCCGGTCGATAGCTGACATTCTGAAGTCAGACCAGCCATTGTCCGGTCTGGTCTGACTTCTGGCCTAACCTATGCAGTACATCCGCAAGCCGTAAGGCAAAGACCTATGGCCTAGGGCGAATCTATTTTTGGCCTCGACTAGTAATGTAACAAAACCCAATCGGAGTCTTGACCATGGCAATTGAAGAATGCACCTTGGGACAGGCTGTCCAAATCGCCTCTGCCATCATGGCAGGGGACGAGAGTGGAGAGGGTTGGGTAGCCAACCGTTCTTTCTGCCCCTATGACAACGGGCCGTGGGACGGCCTTGATATCGGGGCTTTTGTGATCCATGACGACTCCCTGTATGTAAAATACGGGGAGTGGGAGGAATACTCCTGCGGGGTCGAATGTTGTGGCTGGGCCAGCTTTGGCCTAGCCAAAGTCACCTTCAAGTGACCCTGCCCCCTACGGGGGCTTTTTTGTTCTTCTGGCTTAACCTATGCAGTACATCCGCAAGCCAAACGGAAAACCGGGGGCCAAGGGCGAATCTTAATGCCCGTGCTACATAGTAGTATCAACAAGTAAAGGAGCCTTGAAAATGGCCACCTCATTTTCCAAAGCTTGGCGGTATGTTTCCAAGCCTTCGGCCCGTAGGAACCGGGCCAAACTCAAACGCCAAATCCGGCGTTCGCAACGGCGCAGTCCGGGCGATCCCCAAAAATGGGATGCCCGACTTGTGAACTGACCCAGCCCCTTCGGGGGCTTTTTTTGTTCTTTTGGCTTAACCTGTCTAGTACTTCCGCAAGCAAGGGACTAGCGAAGGGCGAATCCTGTAGGCATCCAGCTTAGAAGTGTTCCAACCAACTCAGAAGCAAAGGAGTCCTCTATGAACATGCAACTTGTTTTGACTCTGGGTGAGGACCGCTTCAAACTTAAGGTGCAGGAAATGCTGCGCCAGAAGCAACTGGAAGCATTCGCTTCCGGTGACCACGCCGAATGTCTTAAACTCCGGGAAATTTCCGATGCCGTGAGTCGCATCGCCTTCGGGGAGGTTAGCCGGGAACTCGACTAAGGCGAATCTTGTGGTCTTTCCACTTAGAAGTGTAACTGAAACCACAAAAGGAGAGATAACCATGACCGATCTAATTCGTGGTATTGTTTGGTGGGCGGTCATTCTCCCTCTTTTGATCATCACCATGCCCCTGTGGTATGACAGGGTGAAGAAGGAGTTACACGACAACTAACCCCAGCCCCTGCTGGGGCTTTTTTATTCCCATTCCCAAACCTGCATAGTACTTCCGTAAGTTATACGGGAAACCATTGGGGACTAGGGCGAATCTATTTTGTGCCCCGCTTAGTTGTGTTCCAACCGAAACCCTGAAAAGGAGACCTCCCATGACCAATATCGTGAATCTGACCCCCCATAGCATTACTCTGGTTGACGCAGGGGTTGAAACGACCCTGCCATCAGCCGGGGTGGCCCGTGTGGCCAGCAAGCCGGGGCAGGCACTCGGCGGGGTGTTCTTCTCCTCCACCACCTTCGGGGATGTGGAAGGTCTCCCTGCCCCTGAACAGGGCAAGGTGTTTGTGGTCTCGGCCCTTGTGGCTGGCCGTTGCGTGGGAAGGGCTGATGTTTTCAGCCCCGGTACCGGCCCTGCGGACGGGGCAATTCGGGACGAAAAGGGGCAGATCAAGGCGGTCACCCGCCTGATTCAGGCCCCTCAGTCCTGAACCCCAGCCCCGAAAGGGGCTTTTTTTATACCCATTCCGAAACCCATATAGTACTTCCGCAAGTCAAGCGGAAAACGATTGGGGACTAGGGCGAATCTTCTGCCAGTATCGCTTAGTAGTGTGAATGAGACAGCCTTGTATGGACCACCATCGTCTACAAGGCAACTCGGCCAGTCAATGCTTGACTGGTGCGCCCACGCCTGCCAGACCTTCTGACACCATTCCTGTCAGACGGGCTAGGCCATCAGGGCTGTCAGTTCACATGATCGGGGGTAGACCATAGTCGTGGCCACTTGGCCAGTCAACGCTTGACAGGAATGGTCAGCGGTTTGACAGACAGGTCTGCCTCCCGGTCAAGCCCCTACGGGGGCTTTTTTTATCCCCATTCCAATACCCATATAGTACATCCGCAATCCGTAAGGCAAAGGCCAAGGCCTACGGCCTAGGGCGAATCTTTTTTTAGCACCGCTTAGAAGTGTACTAAACGAAACCCCTCCTAAAGGAGTCTGACATGGCCAAGTTCATCGAAAATCTGAAGGTTTTGGTTTGCTTGCCGGTCACGGTGCCCGTCCTTATCGGGCTCCTCTGGTGGACCTCCGAAACGGAGGCGGGCCGGAAGTGGGCCGCCGAAACATTTGGGGACATTTCCGGCTGATCCCGCCCCGGAAGGGGCTTTTTTTATTTACACCCCGAAACCTATACAGTACTTCCACTAGCCAAAAAGAATAGCCTCTAAATTTGCGTTTTAAGCCATCGATATTTCATTCTACCAAAGTCCCATGCCCTATGCCGATCTCCCGCCTATTGCGAAAATTGAGGCCAAAGAATTGAAGCCAAGGTTCTGCGTTAGCTGACAAGAAAACTACTTGGATTTATACCCGTACAGTACTTCCGCAAGCCGTAAGGCCAAGGCCAAGGCCTAGGGCGAATCTATTTTTAGCACCACTTAGTAGTGTACTAAACGAAACCCAAACGGAGGCCTAAAATGGCCAAGTTCATTGAAGGGGTTAAAACCGCTGGCCTGCTTGTGGGGGCTTATCTGGCAATCCCATACCTGATTTGGGCCTACTGGGCTGACTTCTGCCAAATGGCGGAGGAAGAAAACCGCCTGCGGGATGAGATCGCCCGCCTAGAGGGACGGGCCTGATCCCAGCCCCTTGGGGGCTTTTTTTTATCAATCTGAAACCTATGCAGTACATCCGCAATCCGTAAAGCAAAGGCCTACGGCCTAGGGCGAACCTATTTTTGGCCTCGCTTAGTAGTGTGCTAAACGAAACCCCTGAAAAGGAGACGGTTATGCTGACTATCGCTTTGGTGGTTGGTGGGTTGGTGGCCTACGGGGTTGTGGGCGGGGGGCTGGTGCTGGCCCTTTTCGTGGCAGGGGCCAACATGGACTCCGACCTGCGGAAACTGGAGCGCAGGCGGGACCGCCTGAAGCAGGGCATTTTGGACTGAGTCCCGGCCCCTACGGGGCTTTTTTTATTTACACTCCCAAACCTGTCTAGTACATTGGCAGGTCAAACCGAAAGCCCACGGTCTAGGGCGAATCTGTTTTCGGCCCTGCTTAGTAGTGTACTAAACGAAACCCAAAGAGGGGATGCCCATGCGATGCGCCTGCGGATGGGATGCATGTTGGGGGGAGGCCGAATGTGGTACTCCCCCAAATGAAGGAGCATTTGGGCTCGCCCTGCTCCTTTCGGGGGGCTCTCTGGAGTCCCTCGTCCTTAATACAGAGGACGAGGACGAGAAGTGACCCTGCCCCGAAAGGGGCTTTTTTGTTTGTTCTCACAAACCTGTGTAGTACATCCGCAAGCCGTAAGACAAAGGCCTACGGCCTAGGGCGAATCTATTTTCGACGGGCCTTAGTAGTGTACTAAACGAAACCCCTCCTAAAGGAGACCCGCCATGGCCAATTTTACCAAGAAAATCCGGGTCCGGGCCTCTCAGGGCGAGGCTTTGGCCAACGCCCTAAGAGGGGCGGGTTTTGAGGCCCAGTTCCTTGGGCCGGGAACCGCCCACACAAGTTTGCATCTGGGGTGCAGCGATGAACTGTGCTGCCCCCAGCACAGGGCAGCTGATGCCCCTCAAGAGTGGGGAGCCGTTGCCACCAATGTGGGTGGCAACAAAGCCCACAGAGTGTGGGTGGCCTGCGGACTGGTCTAAATAGTCCCCCCAGTTTTCCTAAAGCCCCCGGCCTAACCCGCTGGGGGTTTTTTGATTTACACTCACAAACCTGTCTAGTACATTCGCAATCCAAAAACTAAACACCTCTAAATTTGCGTTTTTAGCCACTCAAACATTACTTGGCCCATCTCCCACCCTAGGTCACGAAAGCCTGCCTATTGCGAAAATTGAGGCCAAAGAATTGAAGCCAAGGCTCTGCGTTAGCTGGCAGGGAATTGTACTGCACTCAACTCTGGGCGAATCTGGTTTCAGCACCGCTTAGTAGTGTTCCGAACGAAACCCCTTTCAAGGAGGTGACCATGGTGGCCGATCTGATGCTGGTGGCGGGTATTGTGGCGGGCACCTATATCGGGGGCATCGCCTTTGCCCTCGGCTTCTTTCTCTACATGACACCGTCATGTATGTGGGAGAAGCGGGACTGAGGCCCTTCGGGGCTTTTTTTTATGCCTAGTCAAACCTGCATAGTACTTCCGTAAGCCGTAAGGCAAAGGCCTTCGGCCTAGGGCGAATCTTCTTTTGGCCCTGCTTAGAACTGTAACCAACAACAAAAAAGGAGACCTGACCATGGCCACTCGCCTCTACCCCGCCACCACCGACATCGCCACCATCGAGAGCCTCGCAGGTGTGCCCTGCGGCACCTCGGCGGTGCTGGCCGAGCTTCAGGCCCAAGGGGGCCAGCTGGGCGATGACTACGAGGCCTATAAGCTGGTCCATGACCACGCCCATGCGGGGGCGTTGGACAGCTTCAAGACCTTCGGGTGGGGGAGGCTGCAAGGCTGGCGGGTCGTGCAGGAGGCGGGGCTCGACCCCGTGTGCGGGGGCACCGAAGACCCCGCACTCATCCGGGCCATCGGGGTGGCCCAAGACCTCACCGACCGGGAGATCGACCTCCTGATACGCACGGGAGGGTGCTGGTGGTCCTGAGCACCGGGGCTTCGGCCCTTTTTTTTTATACTCTGCCAAACCTGTCTAGTACTTCCGGTCAGCCCCTCTTGATATTTGCGTTTTAAGGCACGACCATCTCGGTTGACCCAAGTCCCATGCCACTACCTGATCTCCCGCCTATTGCGAAAATCGAGGCCAAAGAATTGATGCTGGCCTGACTACCTTCCAGATGGATTGCTTGGCTTCATTTGAGATACGGCGAATCCTTTGTCCACATTGCTTAGATGTGTCCAAAGGAGGACTAGGAGATGGGAATGGTACTTGGAGTGCTTGAGGTTCTGGCCACCGCTGTGGTGGCTTCGGTAATGTGGGTCAGCGACCTTTGTCAGGGTCGCTGACCTTTTTTTATTTGCCTGTCTTAACCTGTGCAGTACCGAACCCCTAACCTAAAAAGAAAAACCCCTACACCAGTTCAGGTGCAGGGGCATCGTCATCACAATGGTGACAGAAGTCAAATACTTCTATCACCTCTGGCACTTCACACTCTGGGATATCACAGTTGATATCAATGTCATCATCTTCATACATGAAGGCACCTCCTTTAATGTTTGACTGGTGACACTACTAAGGCGAACCGCAACTCGTTTCGCCAAACAAAAAGATATCATTAGAAATATTTTGCAAAATTAATAATTATTTTTTAAACTTGAAAAAGTTTAAAAGCTAGCCGTGTATAGGGAGGGCTATCCGAGTAGTGACTCCATTTTAATGAAAGGTTCTTTTTTTTATTTTCATGCTATTTCGATTTCTTCGATTTCAAATAAAGATTTTGCAAAACTGGGATATAACCAAGTAAAACGACCCCCCTAAAAGGTGAAGTGAAATAAAAAGGCCGGATTTAAAAAAATCCGGCGGGGTAATTTTTTTGTATGGGAGGGTTTTATATAAAATTATTTATTTGTTGATAATTTGTTTCTCAGGTAATCAGCAATATCATTTCGTTCATTATTTCTTGCAGTACCAATTACATAGAGTGGTATTTTTGCACCTTTTTCTACTAAATATTTTACCATATCAAAATAACCATGTGCAACTGCATAGTCAAGTTCGTATTCAGGTAAATCTGCGCCTTTTTCTATCAAGAATTGTAATAAATTAATATCATTAGCATATATTGCGCTTTTAGCAGCATCTTTGTTAATCTTAGAACCTTTTTCTATAAAATCTTTAATTATATTCAATTTATTATTTTTTATTGCATAATCAATAAGTTGTTTTGTGATAGGGGCTCCTTTTTCCAAAAGATATTGAATTAGTGAAAAATCATTATCTTTTTCTGCAATATTTATGGCATAATTGACAGCATTGTTGTCGATTGTGGCACCTTGATCAATAAAATAATTTGCCAGTTTTAGTTTTTTATAGAGAATAGCCATTCCAACAGCCTGATTGTCAATTTTAGCGCCCTTGCTTAAAAGATATTGTAATATATTATCATCACTTTTTGCTATTGCACTTGTAATGGCCCTATCAGGAATTTTAAATCCATGATCAATAAAATATTTTACTAGATTCAAATTATCACTTGATACTGCCGATCCAACGATATCATCGGGTACTTTGGCACCCTTTTTTATTAAATATTGTACCATATCCATATTTCCTCTGAGCGCTGCATTTGAAACAGCAACTCCAAATGCAGCACCTTTTTCTGCTAAATACTTTACAATATCAGAATAACCATTTGAAGCTGCATTTTCAAGAGTATCATCAGATATAGTAGCGCCTTTATCTACTAAATACTTCAGCATATTCAAATCATTATAATAGGCTGCTGCATCCACACCTGATTGAGGTATTTCAACTCCTTTTTCTACTAAATGCTTTACTAGATTGAAATCACCGAAGCTGATTGCTCTGTCTAGTTTTCGGTTCTCTGGTAAGTCTTCATACAATTTTTCTTGTTGTTGTGGATTTAGTAAAGTGTATTCTTTTCTGTTTAATGGACTTGATTCTTGGTTTTCACTATGATGTGCAATTATTCTATTGTGGATATAATTTTTAGTTAAATCTTTATCTGTAGTTATTTTATCAATTTGATAATCATTCAGTAGTGCTCCTGTTTTAACATATTGTTCTAATAAGCTATAAAACTTATTATCCCAAATGTAATCAAATTGTTCGTTTGATAATCGGTGTCCTCTTCCTATGTAGCTAGATTTTTCTTGTGGTGATAGAGAAATGAACCATTTGAGGTCTTCGTTTTCTTTTCCGAGTTTTTTATCTTCTTCTATTTCTTCTTTTGTTTTTGGTAAATTTTTGAATATGTTTGTATCAATCCCTTTAGATTTCAGGTATCGCATGTATATGTCTGGATTTTTATCTCTTTGGTTTGGATTGTTTGGGTTTTGCGCTGTGCCAGTTTTATTTACTTTGTCGGTCAATTCGATTCCTTCTTTATTGGCATCTACAACTACTATTGATAGATCATCATTTCTTGAATGGTCATAAACGAAGTAAAATGAACTATATTTATCATCTCTATAGGTCTTCCACATGGTATTTCCGGGCTGAGAAATGCAAAATTTTTGTCCTTTGCCTAGGATGATGCATTGTGATGGGTTATTTGCCTGATATACCTTGATGAGTCCATCGGGACTAGTAGCGATTGGTTTTTCATTTTGAAAGTCGATATCGCTAGGTATGTATTTTTTAGCTTGTTTGGCCTGTTCTTCTCCTTGGTGTCCATGCATGATTTGTGTCCAATAGAGATAGCTATCAAATGGCGCATCTGGTTTTTTTGTTTGAAAGTTTACTTTGATGGGAGGCATTTTATTGTTTTTGAGTAAAGCGATATAATTTTGGATATCTCGTTTTGTTTGGTTGATGTTTTTGGATTGGGACAAGTAATAAGAAGCCAAGAGGAGTAGTGGGTCAGAATCTTTTTGGTTTTGCGGAATGACTTTGAGAAGTTCGTTGTAATTATCTTGGTTGCCAGCTAGTTCTAGAGCTAGTGCTTTTTCTTCTTTGGATTCGGTGATGATAAACCATAGTTTAAAATTCATAATAAGTATTTATGTGGAAATATAAAAAAATGCGAGTTTTCGATTTTTGATCTATTTGGGGATTAATAGTACAAAAGAGGTTGTATATGAAGAGATTTAGTAAATGGTTAGTTGAGAATGATTTGAATCAGTTGGCGCATGATTTTGCGAAGATGAAGCATGACGAGACTGGGAAGGTTCGGAAGTTATCTGGGAAGCCGTATTTTACGCATCCGAGTAATGTGGCAGATTTATTGAGTGGAGTGGGAGCGAGTCCAGAGGTGGTGATGGCTGGTTATTTGCATGACACTACAGAGGATGCTGGAGTGAGTTTATCGGAGATAGAAGAGAAGTTTGGTTCTAGGGTAGCAGCCTTGGTATCAGGTTCTAGTGAGCCGGATAAGGGAGCGAGTTGGGATGAGAGGAAAAAGCATACCATGGATTATTTGCGTGGGTTGAATGATGATGAGGTGTTGCAGGTGGTGGTGGCTGATAAATTGGACAATGTGATGGATACGAGCATGCATGGTGGAGAGGGCATATGGAGTAAGTTTAACGCACCTTATGAGAAGCAGAAGTGGTATTATACTTCATTGGCTGACATCTTTGACGATAAGATACCGTCATTTCCTTTAACATCGAGGTATCGTGATATAGTAAATAAAGTATTTGGGAATTGAGATAGATATGTTATTTAATTGATGTTAAATTTTATTGATATCAAATACATATTTGAAATAGTGAGGTTTTATGAAAAAGTTTAATAATTGGCTGAGTGTGAAATTAAATGAAGCTGATGATGCAAGCCAAGGTAATGATAGTTATATTCCGATGTTGCAGCAGAAAATCCAGCAAATGAAGAATTTTTATAGGGATATTGGAACTGGATCTGCAACTGGTCGTTACAATTTGTTGGCTAAAGAAATAGGTGAAATTATGGAAAAAATTGAATATAAATTTAATGATCTTGAGAAATTGGTGCAACACTTGCAGAGTGTGAGAGATTCTGAGTAGAGTTAGTAGTTTAGCTAATTAACGATAATTTTAGAGCCAAGAACCCTTTCTTCAGTCCATGGGTTCTTGGCTCTTGTTAAATTTTTTATTAGTGCTGATTGATTACTTTGGTACAGCTTGCTTTTTATTAAGTATTTTGATTTGTTTGGGGTCGAAAACAGCGATATTATTTGCGCCGGTTTCTTGAGTGAGTATTGAGTCGAATCCCATTTTCTTGATATAGTCTATGATTGGTTTGGATTCTACGAATCTCCAGCTTTTATTTTCGATTCTCCAGAGTATGTGATCGACTGCATCATCGGTTGTTTGGACTGGTTGTTTTGTTTTGGGGTTAGTGAGAGTAGGTGAGATATTGAAGTTAGCTCCGGTTGCTTCGTCTTTGTATTTGGCTTCTACATTTTGTTTGATGATTGGGATGAGCATTTCTCTATGATCTTTGTTTTGTGGGTTGAATGGATTTTTAGCATCTAGGCAGGCTGTGAAGACATGTCCTTTGGTTTCATCGCCTGAGAATCCTTGTCCTGTTGCGAAATTATGTGCGAATTGTGGCTTATCGGTGAAGTAAATAGTGCCGTAGTAGTTTGAGTGTCCGGGGTCAAAGTTATCGAAATCTTTTTGGGTTCCGTGGTAGACGGGTCCAAAGAGTCCGTTGCATTGGTTATCTTGTTCATTGAGCCATAGTTTGAAGTTCATATTATTCCATTTTTTGTGATGTATTGAGTTCTTTGATTTTTTTCATGAGGTCTTCGAGTTGATCGTTGAGCTTCCTGTATTCTTTGACATCTTTATGATCTGGGTATTTTTCTTCTATTTCTTCGGTGCTCATGCTTGACCAACCGTTTTTATAAAAGTTGTTTACTACTTTTTGAATTTGTTTATCTAGTTTCTTTTTTTGGTCTCTCAAATCCCATGCTGATTCTGCTGGAGTGTCTGATTCATGGAGCCATGTTAAAAAACTTTTCATGCTAGACCTCTTAATTATAAAATATATATTACTGAGTATAAAGTTTAGCTGAATTTTTCTTTTTGAGTTGGTTGATGATCTTTTGGGCTTTAGTGGAGAAGTCTTTGACTTGGGTATAGTTTTGGTCATCGAATCCTTTGAATTCTTTAAACCAAGATTGTGGGATGCTTGCGTTATGTGGTAGGGAATAGTATGAGTAGTAAATATGTCCTTCGTTTATATTTTCTGCCATTTCGTTGGGAATGACGGTGCAATCGAGGGGGCACCATTTAGCGGACATTTGGGTAATTTCTTGATCTTGGTAAAATAGAGTGTTTGTGAAATCTTTGAGACCACGGCTTTCTGGGCAACGGTGGCTAATTGCGTAGAATGTTTGGTTTTCGTCAATGGTCCAAAATTCACCATCGAAACATACTTCAATTTTGAGTCCGTTCGGTATAATTCCTTTCCATATTCTTGCTCCGTAATTATTTGTCCAATAGGTTTTGTCTTGTTTATCGAGACTGAGGTGTATTCTAAGTTTTTCGTGTGGTGAAGTGCATTCGTAATGTTCTTTTGGATTTGCCATGGAGAGGAATCTACAGTACCAGCCGGAATGGAAGGAGATGAGGTCAGCTGCGTGTAATAGCCAGAATATATCTTTGGATTTTTTGTCAATATGTGTTTTCATTAAGTTTCTATATGAGCGTGTTATAGTATTTTCGGAATTCCATTCGATATTTTTTTTGAGTATATCTAGAGCAACGATGAGTGGATTGGTATCTTCTTTGAGCCAGTAGGCGAGAGGGGAGTCTTGGCAATCGTGAAGTCTTAGAATGAGGTCATTGAGAGCTTTTTGGAAGAAGGGGGCAAGGTTGAGGAAGGGTTGTCCGTGGAGGTATTTGGGATAGTTGAGGAGGTATTCGTTATTTTTGGTAATTTTGCCGAAATTGAGTGGTGTGAGTTGGTATTCTGTGGAGCCGTATTCTTTTTTGGATTCGATGACTTCCATGGTTGTTCCTCCTTGAAACTTGAGATTTAATTTTATTTTATTTGGTTTTGGTAGAATTGCAAGTAATTTTTTTAGACTTTGATCATCCAGACTTTTGGTGTGATATCTAGTAGGTTTGAAATGGACAGTCTAGTGTTTCCGGCAACGCAGTAGTATTGGTTTTTATATTTGAGAATGATGGGTGCTGGTAGTGGGGTATTTTGTTGGAGTGCAATTTTGATATCATTAACTGCTTTATCTTTCCAAGAGTTTATTTGTTTCCAGTTCAGGGTAGGTGAGTTGGAGTCTGTATTTTGTAATTTATTCCAGACGGTGTTATCAAGGGTTTGCAGTTTACCGTTTTCGAATGCTTGAAAGATGTCTTGCGTTGGGATACTGAGTGTACTTGCTTGTCTGATGAGTTCATTTTTTTCATCTTTGAAATTGGGTTTAAACCAAGACTGATTGCCTTTATCTTTTAGTTCTGCGAATTCTTTGAATGTGATCATATGATTATATATTTTATTTTGACTAATCTTTTAGGAAAGTGTTTGAGTGCTATAGCAATCCTGTGATGTCCTTTGATGAGTGTTTGTTTGCCATTTTTGTCAACTTTTATTTCTATAGGGTGTTTGATACCGTTTTTGAGTATATCTTTTAGAAGTCCATCTTCTTTAGCTTCTTTATATTTCAGTTTTAATAATTTTTGATCATCACCTTTAGCTGACTTATATATTTTATATTTATGATCATTAAGTTTGACTGAATCCAGAATGGCTTGTGCGGTTCTGGATTCAGGTAAATTTTCTGTATTTTCTAGCCATAGTTTGAAATTCATGATCCACGGAATTTAGAGAACATGCCCTGTAAAAAACCTTTTGGTTTTTGTGGTGTAGCTGGAGCCGTTGGCTGTTTAGGCTGATCTAAACTTTTCTCTGGGTCCATGTCCATATAGTAATCGGGCAGATGTCCGTATTTTGCTTTGACTTTCATGGCCCAATCGAGTCTATCCTTATATCCGCTTCTTTCAATATCTTTCTTTTCTTTTTCGGCTGTTGCTGTGTCGCCTGCATCGACTGCTTTCATATAGTCAGCGATCATAGCTTTGGAGATGAAATCATCTCTTCCGGGTTCATCGGCGTACCATTCGTTGGTTTGTTTGATTTTTTCTTTAAAGAAATCATGGAAGCTTTTCATGTTTGGCCTTTCTTTTTTGTATGTATCTTTTTATCCAGTTTTTCTTTGAAGGAACTGTGCCAACTATTATGTGCTTTGATTATATGATTTGGTAAATTATCATAATCATCTGGTTTAATATTCACTTTGTCTTTTGGGTGGTTGATGGAATCGGGAAGGGATGATCCTATTGATATGGTTGTGATGTGTTTGGGTGCGAATTTAAGTCTGTCTGCACCTCTGCTGTGTCCTATCCAGAGTTGTGCTTTGAGATTGGGTGTTGTGTGTGGTTTTCCTTCATCGAATTCTACTTTGAAACCTTTTTCTTGGAGGTATTTTTTTAGTTTGGGGTAGAGGTTGCCGGGAGTGTTGGGTTGCTTTCTGCTTGGGTTTCCTTTGATGATAATGGCAAGTGGTTTTTGTTTTTGTTCGGTGACTAGCCATTCTTTGAATGTTTTCATATTGAGTTATAATTAGATTTTTATTTTGTGTATTGCATCATATCGCTCAATGTTGATGTCAATTCTTGGGTTTGTTCAGGTGTCAACTGGATGATAGGTTTGTCATCGACTGTGATAGTGTTTCCTGTGAGTTTGACCGTTTCTGAGCCGTTTGCTAATTGTTTGTTGACATTGAAGTATTTTGCGACAACTTCTCTTCCTTTTTTGCTCCAATCGATTCTTGGGGGTGCTGTGCCGAATATAGGAGTCTCTGTTGCTTCAGCCTTGATGCCTGTCAATTGTTGCATTTGTTGAGGATTAAGAGTTAGTTTGTGATCTCCCCTTGATCCGTGGAATATCAGTTCTCTTCCCACTAAATCTAGGTTTATTTTGCCGAGGACATATGATTTGATTTGTTGGCTAGCGCCACCGACAAGTAAGCAGTAATTACTGCCTTTTGTTTGTACACAGAGTTTGTCGCCTGCATTGATAGGCACTTGAGTGTTTGGTGTTATTTGTTTGCCGTTCAATGTAAATATGTTTTCTTTTGTTTTGACAGCTGCATACCATTGTTTTTCATCGAGATATGTGAAGGTGATGGGTGGATTATTTGGTCTGATGATTGCTGATCTTAGTTCTCCGGGCCATTTTAATGTTATTGAATCACTAACAAATCTTGTTGGTGATAGTTTGAAAGCTCTTGGTTCGTTTGCAAAATCGATTGGGGTCATAACTAGCGGTGGTGCTTTAATAACCTTATCGGATATATCTCTGCCTGAAACCTTGGCTTGGTAAAGGCTTTTGACGCTGGTTCCTTTCATGGTATTTTTCCATTCAAGGTTATTGATTGTAGATGGATCAAGATTATAGTTATCGCTTTCCGCATAACCGAGGAAGGTTACACCATCTTCGACTGGTGGGTATTTAAGGATACAAAGCCCGAATCGTGGGCCGAATAGACCCATGTCCATGTAGATGGCACCTTTTAAATTTTTCTCACACCAGTCTTTATAATTTCCTAGGAAACTGTCGCTCATTTGTTTATCGTAATCATTTAGTTTTTCTTGCCAATCCGATCCGGCAGCTTGTTTCCAACTATCTAGAACATTGAGTTTTTTGAGTTGGCTACTGACGAGGTAATCTGGGCCGTGGATTTTCATCGCTTCATTTTTTGAGAGGACAAGGAAGTTTTCTAGTCCTGATATTTTCCATTTTGTAATATATCTGCCATAGTCTTCTGCATGTGAAGTGAATTGCGACTCTATGTTTACCATAGTGTATAGACCGCACCCGAGGGCGCATCCACCGGCTTTACCTGCTTCAAATATTTGTGATATGAGAGAGGATACGGTTCCTAGGTCCGTAGTTCTATGATAAACGACAGCGGTGTTGTTTTGCAGATATAGTTCTTCAGTAAGTAGCCAGTTCTTAAATTTCATAATAAGTATTTATTTATTCAATTGGAATTCTGCCATATTTTTGGAATATCTTTTTAAGATTATCTTTTGCTTCATCATTTATATGAATGTGTTGTGTTGTTGTTAGAACTTTTATATGTTCATCAGAAATTTTATCGATATTTTCTTTTCCAAGAGCATCTGCAATTTCTTTTTTATCATATGCAAACCAAAGCATATTTGCGACAGCTAGAGGAGACAAGTTTGGTATGTACTGTATTATTTTATGAATTAATTCGTCTTTATTATATTCATCTGTTATTTGATATTCACCCGGAATTGAAATTATCTGGCTAATGATTTTTTCAGACAAACTTCCAATATTTTTCAAAACTGCATAAAGTTTTTCTCTGTCTTTATCATTTGTCCATACTTCTAAACTATTTGCATCTAATTTAGTTAAATTTTCTGGGCCTAGTAGTTTTGCCATCGGTTCTGCATCTACACTATTGTTTATTAGATGAAAAACTTGAATATCTTGGAGTTTATTCAAATCATCTTTTTTTATATATTTTTTAATTTCATCTAAATCTATTACATCAACGCCAAGCATGGAAAAAACTTCTAGGGCATCAAGATTTTTTTTGTACTGGAACATGCCTTTAATAATTGCAGGACTATTTAATGCATTAGGAAATCCAGACCAATGATACACACAATGTACTTTGTCAACCAGATTACTTCCAAATTTTTCAAAAATTGGGTATGGGTCTTTTATCGATTTGAGTACATCGATTAATTCAGGACCGCTCAGGTCTTGCAAAATATATTCAAGCTTTTTGTCTTTTTCTAGACCATAAAGTGTTTTTACAGCAACTTTACTTGTTGAAGTGATCCAAGGGCTTTCACATTTTCCTTGTTCATTTTTTTTACAGTTAGTTTCAAGTTCTTGCATTTTTGCCAAATCATCAGTTGAAACATCATTTGCATATCCCAGCATAGTTATTGTGCCATCTTCAATAGGTGGATATTTGACTAAGCAATATCCATCGTGTGAACCATAATAAATTATTCCTTTGGCTTTATTCTCTAAATCTGTATTTTCTTGATACATTTTTAGGGCTAATTCACCTGAAAACTTGACTGTTTCCATCATACTATCAAATTGATCTATTTGTTGAGTCTTATAAAGATCAGTTAAATTTAGTTTTTTGAGTTGATCGCTAATTTTATAATTTTGTCCTAAGATTTGTTGAGCAACGCTTTTGTGGCAAATGACATATTGATCAAGATTGGTTACTTTGAACTTTAGTATTGATGTGCCGTATCTTTTCATGTAGCTATTAAATTGACTTTCAATAGAAAAGGTAGTGTAAAGTCCGCAGCCATACATGCATCCTTCTGCTGTTTTCCAATTTGTGGAAAGTATAGTTGCTATACTTTCAGGTCTAGTTCTGTGGTAAACAGTAGCAGTATTATTCTGCCATATTTCTTCAGTAAGCAGCCAGTTCTTAAAGTTCATAATAAGTATTTATTTATTGATTTGGAATTTTATAGTCTTCCAAACTTTTTCAACATTCTTTCTATTGCTTTACCATTTCTGGTATTAAGCAAGTCCTCTACATTTTTATCTGATAATTTCTTAATTCTTTCTACCCCTAATACTTCGGCAATTTCTTCAGGAGTTGCTCGTCCAAAATATTGTGCATTATTTAAAAGGGCAAAAACAGAATTTGTATCAAGTTTGTTTATATTTTCTTCTCCAAGCAAATCTGCGATGGCTTTTATATCATTAGAAACAAGTAAAAATTGATAAACTTGGATTGGTTTAATATCTTTGAGTTTTGTAAAAACAAATTTTAATATTTCATCATTATTATGATAACCTGTAGAATATCTGCTTCCCTGTATATAATGTATAAACTGATCTTCTGCCTGTTGTGGGCATTTTTCAAAGAGCAATTTAATTAATTTTAATTTGTTATCATAAAATCTTGCGAATTTTTCGATTTGTTCACTTGGCAAACAACCGCCATTATGGTCTAATAAAGCTCTGAAAATTTCATGAATATTTTCTTTCATTACATCATCGATATATCCCCCACTAAATAGATCATCTATTTGTTCATTTCCTATTTTTTTATATTTTAAATAAGTCTGCATAGAGTCATAAACAGGTATGTTTGGCCTCAAGAACATATTAATATCTTCTGGCATTTTTGGTCCAAGAAACTCTAAAAATTCTTTCAAGTGTTTTGTGTTCATGGAGACAAAATTTAAAGTATCATTATCATCATCCATGTCTATTTCAATAGGACCGAATACATTTTGAACTTCTTTTGGTGTTTTATTAATTAAAAGTTTAAGAATTGTTCTTTTGCTAATATTTTCTTTGCCACCAAAAAGATTTAAAGTATTTTCTAAATTTTTCGAATAGCTTAAAATTGCCTCTAAAATTTCACCATCTATTTTTTTTCCTCGTTTATCATACATTTGAGCAAGTTCTTCACCAGTAAATATCTCATTTTTTAACATTTGCGTAATGTCGTGTGAATTTAATTTTGAAAGATTGTTTTTCACAATAAATTTCAATAAAAGTTTTTGTTTCAAATTTATTAGTTGGTCAATATCGACATCGTAGTAACTTATTTTATTTAGAAAATCAGTTCCTATATAGCTCAAGAACTTTTTTTGTTCTTCTTGTGACTTTGTTCCAAGAAGTAAATAGAATTTATCATAATCTGGTATTTTGCTTAGATTTTTTGGACCTAACATTTTAGCCATTAAATATTTGTTATGTGTATATCTCAAGAGTTCAAGAATTTCTTGTTCCGATACATCTTCTATTGCTGAATTTCTATAGGATAGAATAATATTTGCGATTTCATCGGGGTTTGTTGACCTGCCAAGCAAAGTAGAAATTTTATGAATACTTAACTTATTTATATTTTCTGAACCTAATAGTTTTGCCATTTCATCTTTGTTAGTTGCATAAAAAATAAAATTATAAACATCACTACCAGTTAATTCTTTTTTATTTCTAACAATTGCATTTATAATTTGATCTTTTTCTATTGAATAAAAAATCAAATTAAAAACATTGATTTCAGTTAATTCTTTTTTATATTGAATGATTAGTTTTGCCATTTCATCTGGGTTTTTTGCATCGACTATTAAATTATGAACATTATCATCAGATAATTTGCTTATATTTTCTGAACCTAATAGCTTTGCAATTTCATCTTTATTTTCTGCTAATTGAAGCAAATCATAAGTGATATTATCATTTATCTTAAGCTTATTACTTTTAATAAGAAATTTTAATATGCTATCTTTATTTTTAGTATCTTTTAATTTATCTTTGAATAAATCCCAGCTTTCTTGATCAATTTGTTGCATCCTTGAGATTTCAGAAAAGCTAGGAATTCTTTGTTTCGCATATTCAGGCTTTTTGTCTTTTTCTATACCATAAAGTGTTTTTACATTAACTTTGCTTGTTGAAGTTATCCAAGGGCTTTCACATTTTCCTTGTTGATTTTTTTTGCAGTTAGTTTCAAGTTCTTGCATTTTTGCTAAATCATTGGTTGGAACATCATTTGCATATCCTAACAAGGTTATGGTGCCGTCCTCAATAGGTGGATATTTTACCAAGCAATATCCATCATTTGAACCATAATAAATTATGCCTTTGGCTCTATGCTGTAAATCTGGATTTCTTCGATACATTTGAATTGCTAATTCAGCTGAAAACTTTGTTCTTTCCATAATATTATCGTAATCTTCTATTTGTGAAGGCGCATAAAGATCAGTTAAATTTAGTTTTTTGAGTTGATCACTTATTTTATAATTTTGTCCTAAGATTTGTTGAGCAACGCTTTTATGGCAAATAACATATTGATCAAGATTTGTCACTTTAAACTTTAGAATTGAGGTGCCGTATCTTTCCATGTAATTTGTGAACTGGCTTTCAATAGAAAAAGTAGTGTAAAGTCCGCACCCATACATGCACCCACCTGCTGTTTTCCAAGTTGTTGAAAGTATAGTTGCTATACTTTCAGGCTTAGTTCTATGGTAAACAGTAGCGGTATTGTTCTGCCAAATTTCTTCAGTAAGTAGCCAGTTCTTAAAGTTCATAATAATTATTTACTACAATAATTATAATTTTTATAGTTAAACTATCACATCAGCCAACGGTTTGAATTTTTGACAAATAGCAACACCCTGTCTGTAGGGAAAGTCTTTATGGTGTTTATCATAAGTGGTGTGCAAAAGAAAAATATCGTATCCTAATTTTTTGAATTCATTGACCATAGTTCTTTCGACTGGTTGGTGGGCA
>Ga0315900_10003877_pt1 | contig 21578 bp, 25 predicted proteins | sample LakEriMetagenome_FD_203521 | JGI IMG/M metagenome (GOLD analysis project Ga0315900, IMG submission 203521) | Freshwater fungal communities from buoy surface, Lake Erie, Ohio, United States - Buoy 12 MA114 | ecosystem: Environmental > Aquatic > Freshwater > Lake > Lake biofilm | place: USA: Lake... | reverse complement strand
ATCGCTCCCAAAGGCTTGCCTTGGCCCAAACCATATACACAGCACAGAAGTTTTTAAATGCTGGTAAGATTCATTTTCCTTGTCAGTTGGATTTTAGGGGAAGGGTTTATTATGTTACCGAGCACCTTAATCCTCAAGGGTCGGATTATGCAAAAGCGTTGCTGGAGTTTTCTGAAGGCCAGCCGTTGAATGACAATGAATCTCTAAGCCATCTTTTAAAGTATGGGGCAGGGTTGTTTGGCCTAAAGGGGACATTGCAAGATTGTACGGATTGGCTCAACAGCAATAAAGACAGAATCAGAAAGAGTGTTAACGAGCCGTGGAACTTTAGATGGTGGCAAGAGGCAAAAGAGCCTTGGCAGTTTTTAAGATGGTGCAAGGAATATGTGGATATGTTTGAACAGCCTAACTTTAAAAGTTACTTGCCTGTTACTTTGGATTGCACAGCCAGCGGTCTACAGATTCTTTCCCTTCTTACCGGGGATGCCGAAAGTGCAAGCCATACGAACCTGAATTACAGGCACGAACCTTCGGACATTTACGGAAAGGTTTTGGGAGAGCTACACATTTTGTTACGAAAAGATGATAGCGATTATGCAAGGTTCTGGGAAAGCAAGGGGCTGGATCGCAAGCTTACCAAGCCTGTTTGTATGACTCTTCCCTATGGCTCCACTTTGTATGGCATTCGGGCCGGGATTGAAGATTGGTATAGAACCAAGCACAAAAGTTTGCCTAAAGACATTCCAGACTTTTGGAAGTGTACTATGTACCTAGCCAAACAATGCGTTCAGGCCGTAAAGAAGTTTATTCCCAAAGGAATGGAATGTATGGAGTGGCTTGCTTCGGTGGCTAGTCCTGTGGCTAAGGCCAATAGCCCGGTGTGCTGGATAAGCCCTAGCGGATTCTTGGTGGCTCAGCCGTATATGGCGAGTAGCGGGGTTTCGGTTAAGACAAACTTGGCCGGGAAGTTTCGGTATGTTTTGTTACAAAAAGAAAACCTTAAAAAGGTGGACGATACCAAACAAAAGCTTGCGGTTTCCCCCAATTTTATCCACAGCTTGGACGCAAGCATCCTACACCTTGCCCTGTGCGGTTTTGAGCATACCAGCGTAGTGGCGATACACGATTGCTTTGGGACTCACGCCAACTTTGTCTCGGAGTTGACTCGCAAGATTAAGGCTTCAATGGTTTCCATCTTTAAAGATGACCAGTTAGTTGAATTCAAAAATTGCATTAGCCGTATTAAACCAGACATAAGCTTGCCTAATAACTTTGCTAGGGGCGACTTTGACGCTGGACAGGTATGGGAGGCCAACTATATCTTTGGCTAAACAAAAGGAGGACACAAAACAAATGAATCGAGAACCAAAACCATACGAGTTTGAGGATGAGGGTAGGCAAGTGACTACCTTTGTTCATTCCTCACGCTACGAAAACCAACCTGAGACTCAGGTAACAATGTCTACCCATTCGGGGAAGCTGGATGACATTTTGATTAGCTTCCAAAAGTTTCTTTACGCTTGCGGTTTCCGCTGGCCTAAGAATTACGTTTTGCAGTTTGCCCCGGCAGAAGTTTTTCCAAGAGAGGTCTTGGATGACTCGGATACTGAAGTGTCCGTGAACTAACCTAAAAAGGAGATACAACAATGGACAATAGAATACTTAAGCTTGTCTCCCCCAAGGGAGTTGCAAGCTACCCTAAACTGAATGAGCCTGACACAAAGTTTAAGCCTGATGGGGAATACTCTGTCAGCTTGCTTTGCGATCCAAACGAAGCCAAGAGCTTTGCCGAATCGGTGAAGGCTTGTGTCAAAGAATACTACGCCGAACAATGCCGACTTCTGAAGAAGAAGGAATTGAAGGTGGCGGAGCTTCCGATTAAGGAAGACACCGACAAAGAAGGAAACAAGACCGGGAAGATGCGGATTAAGTTTGCTCTTTCCGCCAAGGTTAAAAGCAAGAAGTCAGGCAAAGAATGGGAACAGCGTCCCGCTTTGTTTGATACCAAAGGAAAGGTAATCAAGGAGCGAGTTGGTGGTGGTAGCATCATTAAAGTTGCTTGCGAGGTTTTCCCTTGGTACACCCCGGCTCTTGGGGTTGGGGCAAGCCTTCGTTGCAAGGCCGTTCAGGTGATTGATCTTAAATCCCCTAGCGGTGTTGCCAACGCTGAAGCCTTTGGCTTTACGGCAGAGGAGGAAGGATATGTTAGCGGAGGTGAAAGCCTTCCTGACAATGTGTTTGGTAGCGATGCCGAGGCCAAGGGGAATGGCGACTTCTAAACCAAAGAAGTATCGTTCCACGCTGGAACACAACATAGCCCTACACCTTGAAAAGGCGGGGGCTAAGTTCCAGTACGAATCCATCCGTTTGCCCTACATTCGGAAGTGTGCATACACGCCTGATTTCATCTTGTGGAATGGAATCATTGTAGAGGCAAAGGGGTGGTTTCGTTCAGCCGACAGGTCAAAGTTAGTGCTTGTCAAAAAGGCTAGTCCGTGGATTGATATTCGTTTGGTTTTTCAAAGAGCCAGCAACAGGCTTAACAAACACACCAAAACAACATACGCAGAATGGGCGACCAAAAATGGTTTTCCTTTTGCAGAGGGCCGAATCCCTGAGGATTGGCTAAAGGAGAGAGATGAGCTTAGAAAACTTGCTAGACTTTGTAAACGATTTCGAAGCAAAATATGGGGCGAAGCCAACTAGAATTGGCATAACCAAAGACCGCTTTGAATATCTTGAGAAACAACTAGAAGAACAAGCCCCGGTTAAGTACACGGCTTGCTATCTAGGCACAGCCAAAATACGTTTGTTTGGTACGGAGGTGTTTTGCGTTAAATGAGCAGTTTCGTAGCACACGAACCTTGCTCAAAATGCGGATCATCCGATGCCCTTTCAAGGTATGATGATGGGCACGGATATTGCTTTGCTTGCAGGACGTATTTTAAGGCGGACAGCAACACAACAAACACAGCACAAAGGAGGATGACTGAAATGATGCCACAGGAAGCTTTTGTAGATGGCGAACATATTGATTTAAACAAGCGGGGACTGACCTTGGATACTTGTAAGAAGTGGGACTATAGGATCGGGCACTACAATGGTAGGCCAGTTCAGATTGCCAATTACAAGGATATGGACGGCAAGGTTATTGCCCAAAAGATTCGGTTCCCTAACAAGGATTTTAAAATTATCGGTGATGGGCACAGGATGGGGCTTTATGGAATGCACCTTTGGAAGGGGAATTTTAAAATGGTTACGATTACGGAGGGGGAAATTGATGCTCTTTCCGTAAGCCAGCTTTACCAGAATAAGTGGCCTGTTGTCTCTGTACCTAATGGTGCTCAGGGAGCGGTCAAAGCCGTGGCTAAGAACTTGGAATGGCTTGAGCAGTTTGAGGTGGTTGTGTTTATGTTTGATAACGATGAGCCGGGGATACAAGCCAGCAAGGAGTGTTCTGCTCTGCTGTCCCCTAGGAAGGCTAGGATTGCGAGCTTACCATTAAAGGATGCAAATGAGATGCTTGTGGCCGGGAAGGGGACAGAGGTTATTGACGCAATGTGGAGGGCCAAGGAGTACAGGCCCGATGGGATTGTTGGAGGAACTGATCTTTGGGAATATATAACTAAAGTTGACCTTCAAGAAGCTATTCCATACCCATATCCGGGGCTTACTAAAATGACCCACGGATTGAGGAAGGGGGAGCTTGTAACCATAACCGCTGGATCGGGGATTGGTAAGAGCCAGTTCTGCCGGGAGCTAAGCCATCACTTGTTGGTTCACGGCCAAAGCGTTGGTTACATTGCTTTGGAAGAATCAGTAAGGCGTACAACTTTGGGGATATTGGGAATTGAAATGTCTACTCCCCTTCATTTAAGGAAGGACATAGACGAAAAAGAACTAAAGAAAGCCTTTGATTCGTGTTTGGCTTCGGGGCGTTTCTTTACTTATGACCACTTTGGTTCAATGGATTCAAGCAATCTTATGAACCGAATTCGCTATATGTCCAAAGGCTGTGGATGTGGCTGGATTATCCTAGACCATCTTAGCATTGTGGTTTCTGGTATGGGTGATGGAGATGAACGGAGGTTGATTGATAACACAATGACTAAGCTTCGTTCTTTAGTTGAGGAATTAAAAGTAGGGATGATTATTGTTAGCCATCTTCGTAGGCCAGAAGGAAGGGGACACGAGGAGGGAGCCAGCACCAGCCTTAGTCAACTTCGTGGTTCTGCTGGTATTGCTCAATTAAGCGATATGGTTCTTGGGTTGGAACGGAATCAGCAAGACGAGGCACAGAGAAATAGAACAATTGTAAGAATCCTGAAGAACCGCTTTACCGGGGAAACAGGCATAGCTTCTTATTTGGAATATGACAACGAAAGGGGACGGCTTGTGGATATGGGAGAAGCCCCGGTTGATTTACCTGAGGAGCTACAATGAAGCATAGGACAAAGGGGATAAAGGCAGAAATAGGTTGGAGTATAGCCCTTTTGGAAGAAGCCCAAGAACGGCTCAGAAAGTACAGGCAGGGCGAAGACCACGGCAAAAACCTAAAGCTAAAAACAATTCAAATGCGGGTTGATATGGTTTTAGTTATTGCCAAAAGACTACAGAAAAAATACGATACACGGAAACAGGAGGACACAAAATGAACGCACTTGTGTTTGATTTGGAGAGTGATGGATTGTTGGACGAAACGCAGAACATACATTGTATTGTGATTCACGATACAAAAACAGGCAAAACCACTCGGTATAATGATGCCGAAGGGCATAACCCTGTTCAGGAAGGCGTTGATTTTTTGGTTAACGCAGACCCAAAAGAACATATTATTGTTGGACACAATGTGTTGGGTTTTGATATTCCTGTTTTGTTTAAGCTTTATAACGCTTACCCTCAGGCTTCTATTCGGGATACTTTAGTTTGTACCCGGTTGATTTGGGCCGACATAAGGGAAAAAGATTTTTCCTTTGCTAGGAAGAATGCTTGGTTTCCGAAGCAGTTGATTGGTTCTCACAGCCTAAAAGCTTGGGGTTATCGGATTGGTTTACGCAAGGGTGACTTTAAGGAAGGCGGGGATTTTAGCCGATGGTCGAAGGAGATGGAGGATTATTGCGTAAAGGATGTCGAAGTAACTTTAAAGCTTTGGGAAAACATTAAGCTTAAAAATTATTCTGATGTTGCTTTGGATTTGGAACACAAATTTGCACAGGCCATATTGCTTCAGGAGAAGCACGGCTTTGCATTTAACAAGAAACAAGCGGAGGAACTATATGTTAAGATGGCTAAACGCAGGGTTGAACTGGAGCAAGAACTTCAGCGAGTATTTGAGCCTAATGTTGAGCGACTTAAATCCCGAAGCTATGTTTTCTTGGACAAAACCTACGCCACCAAAGCGGAAGCCTCTGAAGAAGCAAAGCGGTGGGCTAAGGAAAACGACAAGACTCAAAAAGAAGGCTTAAGCCTAGTACAAGAGGGTGAGCAAAAACAAAGGCGGATACCATTTAATCCGGGGAGCCGGGAAGAAATTGCGGAAAGATTTAAAAAGAAATACAAGTGGGAGCCAAAAGAGTTTACCCCTGATGGAAAACCAAAAGTGGATGAAGCGGTGCTTCAAACTCTTGCAGGGATGGGCTATACAGAGGCCAAACCCCTGCTTGAATACCTCCTCCTTCAAAAGCGAATTGGACAGCTTGCAGAAGGAAACGAAGCTTGGTTAAAGCTGGTTCGCCCCAATGGGCGGATACACGGAAGGGTAAATACGAATGGTGCAATAACCGGGCGTTGCACACATTCTAAACCAAACATAGCCCAAGTACCAAGGGTAGGGAGCGAATATGGAAAAGAATGTAGAGAATTGTTCATTGCTGGAGAGGGTAAAAAATTGGTTGGGGCGGACGCTTCAGGGTTGGAGTTGCGGTGTTTGGCACACTATTTGGCTCGATACGATGGAGGAGCCTACGCCAACGAAATTATACAAGGGGATATCCACACCCTTAATCAAGCTTCCGCTGGATTGCCAACGAGGGATGATGCGAAAACATTCATCTACGCATTCTTGTATGGGGCAGGGGATGAAAAAATTGGTAACATTATCGGAAAAGGACAGGACGAAGGACGAAGGATTAAGCGAGAGTTTTTAGAAAAGACCCCGGCTTTAAAGAAACTTAAGGAAAGCATAGACTTCACCTTAAAGCAAAGGAATTGGCTGGCCGGGTTGGACGGCAGAAAGCTTCCAATTAGGAGCAACCACTCAGCTTTAAACACGCTTTTGCAGAGTGCTGGAGCGTTGGTTATGAAGATGTCTACTATATTATTACTTGAAAAACTTCAAAAATTAGGCTTTATCTTTGGTGCGGACTATGCTCTAGTAGCCCATATCCACGATGAAATGCAGATTGAGTGCAGGGAGGATATTGCAGATGAAGTTGGGAAAACAGCCGTTGCATCCATAGAGGATGCCGGGAAATTATTTAACTTCAAATGTCCATTAACAGGCGAATATCGGGTAGGCCAAAATTGGGCCGAGACACATTAAAATTAAAGGCCATTGCACCTAATGAAATTAGCTACCTTGCGGGATATGTGGATGGAGAGGGTTGCTTGGTTGTTGCCTGTGGATCACTTACAATCAAAGTGGATTCTTGCTATCCAAAAGTTTGTCATAGATTGTTTAAGTTATTTGGCGGTAGGTTTAGACACATTAAAAGAAAAGCTACATTTACTGGACGCAACCGACACTATTTTAGTTGGACGGCTCACGGAGAGAAAGCATATATGGCTGTCTCAACCTTATTCCCTTTTCTGCGTGAGAAAAAGGATCAAGCAAAGTTGTTCCTCAAGGCTCACCATACCAAGGGTGTTGCTGAAAAGGACAAAATAAACTTGAAACTTAAACAACTAAAACGAATGGTTTATCTATGAGCAAGAACACAATTTATATTGATGGAGATATTGTGGCATACCAGCAGTCGTTTTTGTCTGAGCAGTCCACGGATTGGGGTAATGATTTTTGGACGCTTCACGCTGATGTAAGGGAAGCCAAAAAGCGTACTGATGTGTTCATTGAGGAGCTTAAGGATTTGCTGAAGGCAGATAAGGTTATTGTTGCTGTTAGCAGTTCAAATAATTTTCGTAAGCAGATTTTACCAGCATACAAAGAGCACAGGAAAAAGATGCGTAAGCCTGTGGCACTTGGGGAAGTGAGGGAGCATCTTATCTATACATATAAAGCTGTTCATTTTCCAAACATTGAGGCTGACGATGTGCTTTCTCTTTTAGCTTTGGAAGACGGCGGTATAATTGTTTCTTTGGATAAGGATTTTAAAAGCGTACCGGGAAGGCACTATAATTGGAACAAGCCTGAAGATGGTGTTTTTGAAGTAAGCGAAGTTGATGCTGATCGGGCGTTTATGACGCAGACGCTTACAGGGGATTTAGCCGACAATTACACAGGCTGTCCGGGGATTGGCCCCAAAAAGGCGGAGGCAGTACTGGCCGGGTTGACAAAGATTGAGAGTATGTGGGAAGCTGTTAAGGGTGCTTTTAAAAAGGCAGGGTTTGGGGAACAGGAGGCCCTTTGCCAAGCTAGAGTAGCTAGGATTCTTAGGTCAGGAGAATACGACAAAAAGACAGGGAATGTTAAGTTATGGCAAAGTTAAAATCAATTAATCGAAAGAACAAAGGGAAAAGAGTTTATATATCGGGGCCAATGACCGGGCTACCTGAATATAATTATCCTATGTTTGATTACAAAGAGGAACGGCTTTGGGAAATGGGGTTTATTCCTGTAAACCCTGCTAATAATTTTAACAGGGATACTACTCGTGAAAGATGGGAATATCTAAAAGAAGACATAAAGAACTTGCTTACTTGTGATTATATTCTTTTTCTTCCGGGGTTTGAGAGGAGTGCTGGAGCCTTGCTAGAAGCTTTAGTTGCTAGGGAATGTAACATTCCTGTTTTGGAATTTGAGGTATGATGATAGCGTTTTTAGCTTTGCTGTTAGCCGGGTGCAGTCCGCAAGGAAGCACACAGCAAGCAACAAAGTATCCTGATGTGCCTGAATATGGTATAGTTTTTGAGATTCAAAAGGAGGAGGAACAATGGAAACAAAAGAAGTAGTGGTTAAAGATTCTGGTAAACGCCAGCATTTTGAGTCTGGTTCTGTTCGTGACACTAGGGAGAAAAAAGGAAGATATGACCTTCTTATGCCCCACGCTATTCACCTTGTGGCAAGGCAATTGGAAGAGGGTGCTTTAAAGTATGCTGAACGTAATTGGGAGCTTGGTCAGCCTCTTTCACGATATATGGATTCTGCCCTTAGGCACTTGTTTCGCCATTTAGAAGGGCATAGGGACGAAAGGCACGATGTTGCCGGGGCTTGGAATATACTGGCTTTGATTGAGACAAAACGTAAAATTGAGCTTGGATTGTTGCCAAAAAAACTGGATGATTTACCTAAACCTATAAATGAACCACAAAGAGCCTGATTCGCTACCTCCTATTAGTAAAGCACTTGTGGACGCTCTTGAAGAAAGGTGTCCTGAAAAGTGCCCGGATATTACTATGACTGAAAAGGAAATATGGTTTTATGCTGGACAGAGGCAAATAGTTCGTCTAATTACAAAGGCTTACCAAGATCAAAACGAAACTATTTTAACTAAAGAATAATTTTAAATGGCTATTGGATTTTCAGCACCAGCACGATTTTTTACTAGCTACAGACCGCCTATTTCAAGGTCTGCCCCACGCTCGTTTTCTTCTTCTAGGTTTGGGTTTTCCCCTCTTCGCCAAGTTCTTGGGCTTACTGGGGCTAGGGGATTAAATAGATTTAATATGTCCGGGCCAGCTATTCGTGGCCCTGTTGTTTCTAGGAACAATCCTGTTGCCAATAGATTTTATAACTCTGTTAACCAACAGGCAAATTTAAGGTCTACCACAAAAGGGCCGTTTGTCCCTAGTTTTGGGGGTTTCGGTATTGGGGCTGGTAGGGTTGCTCAAGCTAGGGGAGAGCGTATGTCAGTTGAGGCTTTTCAGCGGAATGCTATGCAAAATGCTAATAAATCTAGTGCTCCGATTATTAAATATCGTGACCCGGCATCTGGTATGGGATTAAACAGGTTTGGTAATAACCAAGCTTGGCGTTTTCAACAAAATAATGCTAGACAAACCACTAATAGAGGCTATTCAAGCGGGATGTCGCAATTCGCAGTAAATACCCCATCAGGTGTGGGGTTAAATCGGATGCGGTAATACAAAGGAAAGATAAATTTATGTGTTTTATGGGTGGCGGTGGAGGTGCTCAGCCTCAAGTTATTTATAGGGATAACCCTTCTACGTCTGTTGCTCCCACGCCAACTCCCCCTACCCCTATGGCTTCCGGGGTTATGCCAGCGGATACAATGGCCGATGTTGAACAGGCTTCTAGGACGCAAGGAATGGGCACTTCTGTTTTTAAAATTAACAAAGACGCTCAGATGACCAATGATTATGAAGATCAAGGCATTGACAGCGGAATTTCTTACCAGTAACCTAATTTATGTCTAATCCTTATATGGCGGTTGCGATGGGCCAAGCCGGGTGTTTAGTTAGGTCAACAGCCGGGGTTCTTTACACGGCTCCTACTGGTCGGTTTTGGGAAGTTATTCAGATTGTTAATGACGCAAAGTTTCACACTTTGACCAACACGATTGGTTCTGGAGATTCTTTGGCTAACGCTACGTTGGCTTCCGCCCCCACGATTGGAGCGGGGATTTGTCTTTACGGAAATTTCTCTGAATTCAGGCTTCATTCTGGTATTATTGTAGCGTATTTTGGCCTGTAAGAGGCAGGGGTATTTATGCCTAGTTTAGGTTCCGGGTTGTCTTTGGGGACGATCAGCCGAATCAATAATTTTGATTTTGACGCTTCTAGTTATATAACTAGCAACGGAATTTCTAATAGTATTATTAATGTAGATTCTACTTCTACTTCTAAAAACAGCCTTCTTGTTGGAAAAAATGCTTCTAATTTAGGCCAAGTTAGTGCACCTCATTCTTCTTCTTTAAACTTAAATAGCAAAAGCTGGAGCTTTGCGGGTTGGTGGATTCCTCATTTTGCAACAGGCACAGCTTCTATGTGTATGTCTAAATCAGACCAAGCTGATGTCCGAGAGTTTCAACTGCAAGCTGATTTAGGAGCTTCTAGCAACCTTCAATTTACTTTTGCAATTTACCCAGACGGAACTTTTGCAAACAGAAAAGAAATGATTTTTGTGTTAAATGGAACTTCAAGTTTAATGCAAGGAGAAAAATATTTTCTTTATTTTGGTTACGATTACAGCCAACAAAAATCTTTTGTTTCTGCTAACGGAGGGGCAGTTACCTATTCTTCAGTAAGTATAACAAATACTTATGCTGGTTCTAACTCTTTAAAGTTTGGACACTTTGTAGATGGATCGTCTACATTAAAGGGATTACAATCTTATGATGAGTTTGGTTTTTGGAATCGAGTTTTGACTTCTACCGAGCTTGCTTATTTGTATAATTCAGGCTTAGGTCGTAGCTATTCTGAACTAGATGCAAGCCATAAAACTAGTTTAATTTCTTGGTGGTCTATGGACGAAACTTCTGGAAATCGAAATGATTCCCACGGAAGCAACCATATTACTTCTGTAACTAACGCTTCTTGCTCGATTCCACTTGCCGGGTGTTTTTCTTATGTTAACGGCCAAACTTTAGTAAATAACGCTATTGTAAACTTAAAAAACTCAGGTCTGTGGACTAATTTAATTGATGGTATGCTTCTTAAACAGGGGTTAAATAGAAGTTCTGGAACTCCAGTAAGTTTAAAAAACACTTTAACTTCAGTTCAGCATACAGGTTCAAATTTGACCCCTTACGGCTTAAACTGCCCTAGATATGCTTCTGCTTTGGGGTTAACCCCGGCTACAACTTCTGCTTTTAATAGTCTTACAGAAAGTTCTGTGTTTGCGGTATGCAGAAGGTATGTTTATCCACAAGACTACGCTTTTATTTTTACTGCTCCTTCGAGTGAATGGGAAATTAATTATGCTTCCACAGGAGCAGTCCAAGGTTATCTTTCTAATGTTGGTTGCCCTACATATACCCCGGCTGAGCCACCTTTTGTAGAATCTTCTTATGTAAAAATGGGAATGGTGGCTAGTCAGACTTCAAGTATTTTTAGGCTTTATTATAATGGGATAATGGGAACCAATACGGCTAATACTACATTGACCACAGGTAACCCCGGAGTAGATCGAAGGGCAATTGGTGGAAGGTCTTTGAATAATGGCAGTTCATCGTATGGTTTTCGTGGGGTAATTTCTCAAATTTATTGGTTTAATAAGGCTCTTAGTCAGGCAGAACTTAATTCTATTCTAGTAGTCTAATGTCTAAAACAGCTTCAGCCTTGTACGCAGAGCTAGAAACTTCTCGCAACACTTACTTGCAGAGGGCTAGAGATTGCTCTGTTCTAACCATTCCAACATTGATTCCCCCGGCTGGGCACAGCAACGCCAGCAACTACGAAACACCTTTTCAGGGAGTAGGGGCAAGGGGGGTTAACAACATTGCTTCTAAGCTTCTTCTTGCTTTGTTTCCGCCAAACGCCTCTTTCTTTCGTTTGGTAATTGATCCCTATAAATTAAAAAAACTTGGCGGTGGAGAAGAACTAAAAGTTGAAATGGAAAAGGCTTTAGCCGAAATTGAAAACGCAGTTAGCAAGGAAATTGAAACTTCCGCTTTGCGTGTCCCGATTTTTGAAGCTTTAAAACACCTTATTGTTGCCGGGAATGTGCTTATTTATTTTCCTGAAAAAGGCGGTATGCGGGTGTTCAAACTTGAGAACTATGTTGTTAAACGTGATCCTTTCGGAAATGTATTAAACATTGTAACAAAAGAGTGCGTATCTCCTTCTGCCCTTCCTGATGAAGCCAAGGCAATGTATAAAAAGCACGAAAAAGAAGAAGGCGAAGAATATTCTAATGACGATAGCGTTGACATTTATACCTGTGTCCACCGCAAAGACAATAAGTGGGAAGTGTATCAGGAGATTGAGGGCGAAATGGTTCCTGAATCTGATGGAGAATACCCTATTGATAAGTGCCCATTTATCCCTCTTCGTTATAGCCGTATTGATGGAGAAGACTATGGCCGTGGATTGGTTGAGGAGTACCTAGGGGATTTGCGTTCTTTGGAAGCCCTGACACAAGCTATTGTGGAAGGCTCGGCTTCTGCATCCAAAGTGTTGTTTTTGGTTAATCCTAATGGTACTACCAAAATTAAATCTTTGGCAGAATCTAAAAACGGCCAGTTTGTTTCTGGGAATGTGGCCGATGTTAATGCTCTTCAGCTTCAAAAATATGGTGATTTCCGGGTGGCAAAAGAAGTTATGGTGGAGATTCAAACCCGCCTAGCTTTTGCTTTCCTTCTTAATTCTTCTGTTCAGCGGGACGCAGAAAGAGTAACAGCCCAAGAGATTAGGTTTATGGCTCAAGAGTTGGAAACTGCCCTTGGTGGAGCCTATTCAATCCTTAGCCAAGAATTCCAACTTCCTATGGTGTCTCGCATTATGGATCGGATGAGCAAGGCTAGTCGCCTTCCGAAGCTTCCTAAGAACGATTTGATTCGTCCTATGATTATTACCGGGGTGGAAGCCCTTGGGCGTGGAAACGATCTTACAAAGCTGGATTTGTTCTTGTCCGGGCTTGCTCAAATTTTTGGCCCTGAAGCAATGATGCAATTTGTAAATATTGAAAATTATCTTAAGCGTAGGGCTACTGCGTTAAATATTGATACAGAAGGGCTTGTGAAAACTGCTGAAGAAATTGAACAGCAGAAACAACAATCTATGGCTTTGCAGTTGACAAATAAACTCGGCCCTCAGACAATCAAGGGAATATCTGATGTCGCTGGTAAAACTATGCAACAGCAGATGCAACAAACTCAGCAGTAAACAAAATAAGCAAGGAGAAAAACAATGGATAGGATTCAGGTTCCAGCAAGTGAAGCTGGCCCGGTGAACACCGCACAGGCCACGCCTCAACAAACCCAACCCGCAATTGCCCCGCAAGTTCGGAATAACGAAGGCAATGTGCAGACTAGCTCAAGCAAACCTAATTGGCTTCCTGAAAAGTTTAAAAGCCCTGAAGATTTGGCTAAAGCTTATTCTGAGCTTGAGAAAAAGCTTGGAGGTTCTACTGAAGAAAACAAAAGCCCTGAGCAAGCCAGCGATAAGCCTGAAGAAACCAAAGCTGAAGTTACTCCAGAAGAAACCAAAGCTTTTCAAGAGTGGGAAACAAAGTTTTCTGATTTTTCTAAGGAATACTTTGATAAAGGCCAGCTAAGCAATGAATCATATCAAAAGCTTACGCAGATGGGATATCCTCGTGCCATTGTGGACGCTTATATTAATGGTCAGATTGCTATTTCAAACCAAGGCTCTCAGCAGTTAATGTCTGAGATTGGAGGTGAAACTGGCTTTAAAGAAATGCACGATTGGGCAACGGAAAACTTAACCCAAGATGAAATTGATTCTTACAATGCACTTCTTGAAACCGGGGATCAACGGCAAGCCAACTTTGCTGTAAAGGGTATGTACGCCCGGTACAAGGCTTCTGCTGGTAAACAGCCTAAGTTGATTAGCGGTACTCAATCAGAAGGTACTTCCAAGGCGTTTAGGAGCATTGCAGAGGTTACTAAAGCAATGTCTGATCCTCGATATAAAAACGACCCGGCTTATCGGAAAGATGTTGAACGTAAGCTGGCAAGCAGTAACGTACTTTAATGAAGGGTTTATACGCCAACATTAACAGGCGGAGAAAGCTTGGAATCAGCCGTAGCAAAAAGAAAACTACTATTGATCCCAAGACTTATAATGCTATGAAAAACAAAATGGGCGGGTTTGCCATTAACAAGAAAGGATAAATTAATATGTCACCAGAAATTATCGGTGCTGTTCTTCGGCACATTTTAACCGCTGTTGGTGGTTATTTTGTTGCTAAAGGCGTTGTGGATCAAGGCTCAGTTGAGGCCATTGTTGGAGGCGTTGTTGCTTCTGTCGGCCTTGCTTGGTCGCTTTTAGTAAAGGTTAAGAAGGACTAAAAGCCGTGTTTGGGGCTATTATTGAAGCCCTAATAATGGCTATATACAGGATCATTAAAGGGGAGGCTCAAGATGCTTCAAAACCAGCTAAGGCTGAAGAACTTGGGCCTCCTCCTTTGTATGTTAGGGAGCGTTGGAATAAGCGGGTGTGCGAGTTTATCGGAAAGCAAAAAGGTAGTAATAGTCCACGAAAGTGATGCCTTGTTTAAGATAGGCCCGAATGTAAAGGGCCAAGTTTATTTTTGGAACGGAAAAGAGTGGGAATTATCACAAAATGAAGTTCACCTACCAGAAGGATGGTTGACAGGCCCACTTAATTCTGCTAAAGACTCAAAATAGATTTTTGAAAAAGGATCGTGTCAAGTAGCACTAGCCCTTCTACGGAAGGATAACTAAGTTGTCGAAAGCGGGTATCCCAATCAAAAAGCGTTGAAGCCGAGTGGCTTTGACATTGTTTGATTAAAACAAACCCGAAAGGAATAAATCAAATGCCTGTGACCGCATTGCCCCGCCCCGGATTGGTCAACAACACCGGGACGGATTATACGAACCTATTCCTCAAGAAGTTTGCTGGCGAAGTGCTGACCACCTTTGAAACCGAAGCGGTTTTCAAGCCTCTGCACATTGTCCGCACCATTGAGAGTGGGAAATCTGCTCAGTTCCCGATTACCGGGACGGCGAGCACCAGCTACCACACCCCCGGACAGAATATCCTGTCCGATGGTAGCTACCTCTCCGCAGTTGCTCATAACGAGCGTACCATCAACATTGATAACTTGCTCCTGTCGAGCACCTTCATCGCCAAGATTGACGAAGCGATGAATCATTATGATGTGCGTTCCATCTACACCGAAGAGATTGGCCGTGCTCTGGCGAAGAAATTTGACCAGAACATTGCTCAGCTTACTCACCTTGCTTCGGCGGCTTCCGCTGTTGCTCCGGGTAAAGCTGGTGCTGGCTCAGTTGCCGTTGCTGGTACTACTGGCACGACTACTGGTGTTGCCACGGATGGTGCTAATATCGCTAAAGCGATCTATAGTGCCGTTACCCTTCTGGATCAGAATGATGTTCCCGATGATGGTCAGCGTTTTTGCGTTCTGACCCCGGCGAACTACGCCGTTCTGGTGCAGTATACTGGCAACCCTGACAAGCCTAACGCCATCGGTAGCTATTCCAAGAACTCGATTCTTGAAGTGGCTGGAGTTAAGGTTCTGAAGAGCAACAATCTGCCGAAAGGCACGATTAGCTCTGATGCCCTCGCCAACAACACCTATGGTGGCACGTTCACTACTGGTGCTGGCGTTCAGCATCTTGGCTTGGTGTTCCACAAGAACGCCGTTGGTACGCTGAAGCTTCTTGATCTGGCGGTTGAATCCGAGTATCGGATTGACCTACAGGGGACGCTCATCGTTTCCAAGTACGCTATGGGCCACGGAATTCTCCGTCCTGAGTGTTCGGTTCGTTTGGTTCCTAGCACCTAATTGGTAGCTAAAAGAACTAAATAGAAACTTATAGAAAGCCTCTGCAAGTAGTAGATTTAATCTTCCGGGTAAATTATCATAATTGGGCTTAGTCCCTTCCTTGCTTATCCCGGTTTTAGGTTAAATCTTTACTTGCAGAGGTTTTTCTTTTTCTGTAGAAAGGTTCGTATATGGCGAGTACCCCTACTTCTAAACTAGAAGCAATTAACTCGATTCTTTCTTACGCAGGGGAAGCCCCTATTACTTCTTTGGATTATGTGGCTGATTCTGTTAGTGCCACAATTGCCAATAATGTTTTAAATGAGGTTGATCGTTCTTTTCAAACAAAAGGATGGTCTTTTAACACGGATATTGATTACACTTTTGTTCGAGATGTAGTTAATAACATCTCTGTACCTAGCAACGCTATTCGCATTAATGTTCTAGAATCCACTTACCCTACTTTGAAGGTGGTTCAGCGTGGAACCAAGCTTTATGATGCCAAAGGCAAAACCTATGTGTTTGCTACTAACATTGTAGGTGAAATGGTTTCGTTATTGGATTTTGACCTTCTTCCTGAATCAGCACGAAACTATGTTGTTATTCGTTCAGGTAGGATGTTCCTTTCACGGACACGCCCTGACGAAACACAGGCCAAAATTACAGAACTAGACGAGCAACTTGCGTTTGCCAATTTCTTAGACTACGAGGTTCGTTCCGGGCCTGATACTAATTTCACTAAATATTCAGCAGAGCTTGAAGCCCTAGGGATTAATCAGGCTGTTTTTCTTTCTGCTTCTGTAGATGACAAGCTTAAGCTGATTCAAACCTCTGCCACTAACCTTACCGAAAGGCAGGGACGGCTTTATTATCAAAATAGAATTGAGAATAAAACCACTTCCGCTTCTGACACCTACGATACCTACAGGACGCAGTTTAATCGCCTTGGAATGTCTGAAAAGGAATTTCTAGCACTTGATCCGCTTCAAAAAGAAGAAGCTTTGGTTATTGCCAAGGGAACAAGCACCACTACCGATGCTAGAGCTACCGCTTTTAATACCGCCAACATTCAGACTAACCTTAGGAAACTTGGGATTAAGTTTTCTGATTTTCTAGGTCTTAGCCGGGAACAGCAACAACTAATGCTGGATGGTGCTTCTGGTCTGGATAATGTAATAGCCAGCACAAGCGTTGCCGTGGCTAATTTTGAAAACGCATCTAACCGAAACAAGGCACTTAATCAGGTTTTGCGTTTTATTAACATTCCGCCTGTAAGCAGTATTACCGCCTCTGACACTTCGTACACGGCAGACAAGCTATTGTCAGAACTTGAAAAAATTGTCCAAGCTGAAGGATGGCATTTTAACACGGAACGAGACTTTACCTTAACTCGTGATGGGAATAGTCAGATTGATCTGTCTCAAGTTGCTTTGCCTGTTCTTCACGTTGACGCTGACAAGTATCAGGATCATAAGCACAATATTGTTGTTAGAGACGGAAAACTTTGGGACGTAAATAAATCAACTTCTATTTTTGGTTCTGACGTAAAAGTTGAATTGGTTCTTCAGCAAACTTGGGACAACATTCCTGTACCTATTCAGCGTTATATTATTGCAAGAACAGCCAAAGAGCTTTCAGCAACGATGGGTAGAGCCGATGCCGTTCAAGCCCTTGCGGTTGAAGAGAACAGGGCAAAAGTTGAAGCAACTCAGTATGACGAAGAACAGGGAGATTATAGTATTTTTGATTCCTATGATGTTGCAAGAGTTTTAGACAGGTCTATCGGCTATTCAAACACCACACTTTGATCTATGCCTAACATAGTTTCAAACATCCCTAACTTTGTTAGCGGGGTTAGCCAACAGCCCCGGACAATGCGGTTTCCTTCGCAAGCCGAAGAATCTATTAATGCTTTTCCTTCGGTTGTAGAAGGTCTTACCAAACGTCCACCAACACAGCACATAAAACGTCTTCACACTACGGCAACTTCTACTGGCTACGATACTTCTCACTTTATTGATCGCTCTGAAAGCGAGAGATATATTACAGAAGTAAGGAACGGAACAATCCGTGTTTGGGATTTAAACGGAAACGAAAAAACAGTTTATTATGGAGGGAACACCCCATCTACTTCCCCTACAGCCCAAGCTTCTACGTTCCTTACAGGCTCGGATACAGATTTTAAAATGCTTACAATTGCTGACTATACCTTTGTTTTAAACAAAAGCATAGCTCCTCAATACACCACAGATAAAATTACACAGAATTTGATTGGTAGCGATAAAAACAGGCTTCATCGCCTTGCTTTGTTTACTCTTAAGCAAATGGCTGAAAACTCAAGTTTTGCAATTAGAATTGATTGTAAAGTGCCCGGAACTAATCAACCAAGAAGTATTGTATACACTCTTTCTACTGATAACATTTCAAACTCACAATGGAATGTTGAATTTAAAGCAGAGAGGTCTGATAATTTTAGTGCATATTCTCAAATTAAATTACAAAGATACAAATTTGATAATTGGGTAATGACGAATACTTCACAACTTTTGGTTGAATTATATAATTTTATTGTAAATGGCACTAGAGGAGGAGTTGCTCATACTGATACAGGAACAACCACTCCTATCGGAACAATGACTGGTTATAATAATTGGAATATTTTACCTTCTGCTTCTACAATGTATATTTTTAACACAAGCGTTTACGGAAGCACAAATCCAAGTAGCTACGATTCAAATGGGGATTTAATTTGGAGTGCTTCAGGATCAGATAGTGCTGGCGGAGCTATTTTAAATATTAACTTTGGAGATGTGCAGTCTTTTACTGATTTGCCAAGACATTCAGTACACAACGCAATTTACAAAATAGTAGGATACCCGCAAGACACAGGGGATGAATATTGGGTTAAGTTTACGGCAAGGGCTTATACGGCCAACGGAATTTGGCAGTCTGAGGGGGATTGGAAAGAAACAATAGCTCCGGGCGAAGTGTACAGAATTAATGCGGTGACTATGCCTTGGGCTTTAATCAGGCTTTCTAGCGGTGATTTTGCGTTTACCCCATTGGATGGTGTTTCTAGGACTTGGGGAGGCGTGACGTTTGCTCCGCCTAAGTGGGCAGATAAAATATGTGGGGATTCTGAAACCAACAAATCTCCTTCTTTTCTTAATTTAAATGGAGTAACTACTAAAAAAATTAACGATATTTTCTTTTATAAAAACAGGCTTGGTTTTCTGTCAGAAGAGAATGTTATTTTTTCTGAATCCGGGGAGTACTTTAACTTTTTTAAAACAACCATTACTCAAGCTTTGGACTCCGATCCTATTGATATTGCTTCAAGTTCTGTAAACGTAACTAACATTAATTACGCTGTTCCGTTTTTTGACAGGCTTCTTTTGTTTGCAGAAAACAGCCAATTTAGTTTGTTGGGGTCTGATAACCTTACAGCTAAAAGTGCGTCTATTCAGATTTCAACAAGCTATTCGGCCATACCTGATGTTCAGCCTGTTCCTGTAGGCAAGTTTGTTTATTTCCCTTATTTTAAGGATTCTTTTTCTGGAGTTCGTGAATACTTTTTAAATCCTGAAAACGCTTTTATGGAGGCTAACGACATCAGCGTTAATATTCCAAAGTATATTGAAGGTAAGATAAGAACAATGAGTGCTTCTGATACAGAAAGCATTCTTGCAATATTAACCACTTCTAATAAAAACACTCTATACATTTATAAATATTTAAACATTGGGTCTGAAAGGGTTCAAGGTGCTTGGTCAAAGTTTGTGTTTGAGCGTACAGATGAAATTCTTGGTATATTCTTTAAAAAAGAAGTACTTTATCTTTTAATTCAACGTACTGATGGCGTATACCTAGAAAAAATAGATTTTCAGGCTTTTCAGTCAAAAGAGTACTTACCATACGTTCCTCGAATGGATAGGCTTGTCCCGGTATGGAGCACAGGAACAAACGCCACAAAAACAAATCTTACAGGAATTACTTCTGTATTCAGTTCTAATCAAACAACTATTACCCTTCCGTTTAGCTATGGTAATTCCAAACCATTTGCCGTTGCCGGGTCTTCGGCAGAAAGTGATATGTCCTTGCGTTTGGAAGGAACCGAGCCTTCTTATGTTTATTCTTCGAATTCAAAAGACTTTTATTTAAACACGCTTCCAAATAGCTTTACAATTTTTGGATTTTTTAAACCAGAAAATACAAACGATCAGATTATATTTACTTTGGACAAAGGCGAGCTTGCCAATTGGAAGGCCGTGCAATTAAACATTTCTGGGGGGCTTTTAAATGCAATGTGGAAAACAGCGGACAATCAAGGAGTACAAACAAGCGTTTCTGGTATTGCTTTAAATCAATGGAATAGATTTGTAATTGCTTATGATTCTTCTTCAAATCAGTTTTCTTTAAGGTTTAACGGAACAACTTCTTCTGTCTCTACTTCTGCATCTTCTTATCTTAATATTGATCCATTAACCCAAAACAATTATAAAGGTTCTTTAGATAATATAGGGATTTTAAGTTCTTACGTTAATCCTACAACAATTGATGGATATATTGACCAAACAAACAACGGATCAACTTTATATAATGTAATTAAAACAACATATACGTCTCTTGTAAGCTTTTTTAGTTTTGATGCACAGGAAGGAGAGCTTTTAAAAGATATCCATTCAAATGTTGTTGTTTTTGACCAAGTTAAAGACAAGTACCTTTCAACAAACCACCCAACATCCGAAGTAACTGGTTTTGACGCTATTCCAATTGTAAGCCACACCATATCTTCCGGGCAGTCTGTAATCGTCATTAATGGCTCATTGGCTTCCTATAACGGCCCGATTTACTTTGGAGTTCCTTACACAATGTTGCATACTATCACACCTGTTTCTTTGCGAGCACCGGGGCAAAAAGGCGGGCAAATTTTAGTGTCTAGTGCCAATCTACAATTAAAATACGCTTACCTTGCTTTTACAAATACTAAGGCATTTAATGTGGTTGTTTCTTCAAACGATCCTGCACAAGGGAACAATTACAAATATTCCTATAGTTCTTCCAAAGGTCTTCAAACAGGTATCTTTAGGTTCCCTGTGTTCTGTAAAACTGAAAATGCGTTTATTACGTTTTTAAACTCAACCATCTATCCATCTTGCTTTGTTTCTGCTGATTTTGAAGGCACACTTACCAATTCTTTCCAACGATCTTAATACCCCTAAAGTATGGGAGTATAAAGAGAGTAGCGGTCTTATTAGAAAGGCCAAAACAGGGGATGGAGTGTCTATTGGCCCACGCCTACGCAAAGCTGACCTTAAAGAAATTGAAGCTTACTCTAAACTTGATCCGGGTACGCTAATTGAAGATACTATAAAGATATACGGAAGTTCTACATATACCATTGAGCACAAAGGACTTCCAATAGGATTGTTTGGGGTTGTGCCTTCAACAAAGATTGCCGGGGTTATTTGGATGGTAGGAAGTGACGACATAGTATCCCTCAAAATTCCTTTCTTGCGTAATTGCAGATTTTGGGTAGAAGCCTTTAGTGAACTTTATCCCATTCTGTTCAATGTGGTTAGCAAAGCTAACACCTTGCATATAGATTGGCTTAAGTGGCTAGGATTTAAGTTTATGGAAGAACACAAAGAATACGGCCTAAACAAAGAACCATTTATAGAGTTTATTAAAATTAAGCTATAACTTTTATGTGTGCACCAGCAGTATTACCTTTAGTTTTTTCAGTAGGACAATTTGCAATTGGGGCTACCAGTTCTGTTCTTGGCTATATGGGCCAAAATCAACAGGCCAACCAACAAGCCCAATACCAATCAAATTTATCTCTTTTAGAAGAAGAGCGTTCTAGGCGGGAACAGGAACAGCTTCAGCGTCAATATTCCCAAGAAATATTTGCTCGGCAAGTTCAGCTAAACCAAGAAAAGGAAGCCTCGGCAAGGGAAATGATGGGATTGGCTAGGGAATCTAGGGCTGTTCGTTCTAAGATTAAGGT
>Ga0315900_10003875_pt1 | contig 21583 bp, 8 predicted proteins | sample LakEriMetagenome_FD_203521 | JGI IMG/M metagenome (GOLD analysis project Ga0315900, IMG submission 203521) | Freshwater fungal communities from buoy surface, Lake Erie, Ohio, United States - Buoy 12 MA114 | ecosystem: Environmental > Aquatic > Freshwater > Lake > Lake biofilm | place: USA: Lake... | reverse complement strand
ATTTTGCTGACTGAGTATTCCAATCTTTACACCAGGGATTTTTACCTGCCAACCGGTGATTTGAGGGATCAGATCTCAAGTGCCAGAAGAGCAAGGATTATCATCGTCACCAAATGCCCGGCTGATTTATCAGAAAATGAGCGGTTCATGATCATGAAGGAGTTAGCTCCCAGATCAGGACAGACTGTTTTTTTTACCAGCATAGAGTACAAAGATCCTTATCATATTATTAGCAAAGAAGTCCTGCCACTTTCCCATACTGAAGAAATACTTTTAGCCTGCGGTATTGCCAATCCGGAACCTCTGACAGATTATATTCATGAAACGACCAATACCTACGAAGCAATTTTTTACAGTGATCATCATCTGTTCAGCATTGACGACATTTATGAAATGAAGAGAAGATTCAGTGATATTAGGAACCAAGAGAAAAGAATTCTTACCACCGAAAAAGATGCTGTCAGACTGGTAAAATACAAAGAATATCTTGCTGAACTTCCCTTTTATGTGATCCCTATCACGGTTCATTTTTTGTTTGGTCAGGAAAAAGAATTTGCGGAGATCATACAGTCTTTTCCTAGAGATTTTTACAGGAAGCAGGCAGAAGAGATCATAAGGGAAAATGAATTGGAAGAGTCCATATCCTAATCAATACCAATGGGAAGAAAGAACAACAGAAAAAAAAGAAAAGAATACAAGCCGGTTATTACCCAATACAAAGGCGTTTTCGAGATCACCCGATCAGGAATGGGTTTTGTGGTGGTACAAGGATTGGAAAAGGACGTCATCATCAGGCCCCATGATTTTAACAGAGCATTTCATGGAGATCTGGTAAGGGTGGAAATCACAAAGGGAGATATAAGGATTGGGCGTTTACAGGGCAGAATTACCCAAGTGATTGAAAGGAAACAAAGGGAGTTCATTGGTAAGATTGAGGTGAATCGAGACTTTGGTTTTTTTCTTCCGGATACTGATAAGCCGATCCCGGATTTTTTCATCCCCATGCAATCTCTCAATGGCGCAAAAGATGGTCAGAAAGTCATAGCCCGTATTGTTAGCTGGGAAGAAGATGATAAACGACCCAAAGGTGAAGTGGTTGAAGTTGTAACGGCTGAAAAGGAAAGCGACCTTGCGATGAAAGAAATTCTCATTCAGCAAGGATTTAGTCTACAGTTTCCTGATGAGGTTATAGAAGAGGCACTGAGGATTACAGATGTTATCACAAAAGATGAATTGGCCCAGAGAAAAGATATGCGTGAGATCCTCACCTTTACCATAGATCCTGAGGATGCGAGAGATTTTGATGATGCCATCAGTATTTCAAAAAAAGATAAAGGGTGCTGGGAAATCGGTGTTCATATTGCTGATGTCAGTCACTATATCACAAATGATACTGCACTGGACCTTGAAGCCTATCAAAGAGCTACATCCGTTTACTTACCGGACAGGGTGCTTCCCATGTTACCGGAACGTATTTCCAATGAACTCTGTTCACTCCGCCCCCATGAAGACAAGCTAACCTATTCATGTGTTTTTGAGATTTCTGATAAGGGGATGATAAAGAGTAGCTGGATTGGCAGAACTGTAATTCATTCCAATCATCGTTTTACATATGAAGAGGTGCAGCAGATCATCGAAACGGAGAATGGTCTGTATGACAAGGAAGTGCTTCTCCTCAATAGACTCGCACAGCAGATGCGATCTGCCAGAATGAAGGCGGGGGCCATTAACTTTTCTTCTCAGGAAGTCAGATTCCGTTTGGATGAAAAAGGAGTTCCCATCGGGATTCTTGTTAAGGAGAGCAAAGAGTCGCATCAGCTGATTGAAGAGTTCATGCTGCTGGCCAACAGAACGGTGGCAGAAAAAGTAGCCAAAATAAAAGTTTCCGGCAAGTCAATCCCTTTCCCATACAGAATACATGACCAACCCGACGAAGAAAAATTGATCCCATTTGTGGAATTTGCCAGGAAGCATGGCTATCATTTTTCCACCAATACACCTGATGAGATTGCCCGATCTTTCAACGAGATGCTGCTCAAAGTCAAGGGAACGCCAGAGCAGAGAGTATTGGAACAGATGGGTATCAGAACGATGGCAAAAGCCATTTATACAACTAAGAATATTGGACATTATGGACTTGGATTTGAACATTATTGTCATTTTACCTCACCCATCAGGCGCTATCCGGATGTGATGGTTCATCGTGTTTTGACCATGGTCTTGGAAAGTGATCCAAAACCTGAAAAAAAACTTGAACAGCAATGTGTGCATTCCAGTGAAAGGGAAAGGGCTGCTATGGAGGCAGAGCGTGCGGCCAATAAGTACAAACAGGTGGAATATATGCGTCAGTTTCTGGGTGAAGAATTCGAAGCTGTGATTTCAGGCGTGGCAACTTTTGGCTTTTGGGCAGAGACCATTGATCATAAATGTGAAGGTTTGATCAGCTGCACTTCACTGCTCGACTATGATGATTTTGTTTATTATGAATCCGACTATGCACTGATTGGAAGAAGGAGTCATCGCGCTTTTAGGATCGGAGATCAGGTCAGAATAAAAATTGTGGCAGCCAATCTCATCAAAAGGCAACTCGACTATGAATGGATCCTGGATCCGGAAATGACAGAGATCCTCACAAAGCGCAGGAAAAAATGAACCTTCATCATCGGATTTGTTATCTTAGGGCTTCTTATTCCCAATCAAAATGACAGGCATAGAAAAATTACAGCAGGAATTTGAGTTGTACTTCCAGCACAGGCATTTCCCTGCAACACCTGCCTCGTTGTATGATCCACTTGAGTTGTTTCTTGAAAATTCAGGGAAACGCATCCGCCCCGTACTTTGTCTCATGGGAAATGCACTCTATGGAGAGTTGAACCCTCATGCCTTCCATCTGGCAGCTGCTGTAGAACTCTTCCATAATTTCACTTTGGTGCATGATGATATTATGGATAAAGCACCCTTGAGAAGAGGAAAGCCAACTGTGCATGCAGTACACGGCGAGCCAACAGCATTATTGGGAGGCGATGTAATGATGGTGGTGGCATACGACTATATCAATAAGATACCGGATCAATTCATCAAGGAAATTTTACATCTCTTCAATAAAACAGCAAAAGAAGTATGTGAGGGCCAGCAATTGGACATGGATTTTGAGAAGATGGATAAGGTTGTTCTGGAGGAATACCTGAATATGATTACTCTCAAAACATCAGTTCTCCTTGCTTGCAGTCTTCAGATGGGAGCTATACTGGCCAATGCATCCAAAGAAGATCAGTTTCATCTGTATGAATTTGGCCGAAATCTTGGTATCGCTTTTCAGATTCAGGATGATTATCTGGATGCCTTCGGAGATCCTGCCAAATTTGGAAAACAGGTCGGAGGTGATATCCAGAGCAATAAGAAAACCTTTCTGATGATTCACGCTTTGGAAACAGCAGACAGAGAATCTTTATCCGAGCTCCAGCATTTACTTACGATCAATGCACCCGATAAGGTTGAGAGAGTTTTACAAATATTTAAAACCTGTGGTATAGATAAATGGGCAGACGATCTGAAGGAAGAATATCTTGCTAAATCCCTGCATCATCTGAATAAAATCTCTGTAGCCAGTGAACAAAAAGCGGATCTGGTAGCGCTGGCGCATTATCTGATTCAACGTGACAAATAAATTCATTGAAGTGACAAATATTTTCAGAAAGAAAAGCATTCAGGATATAACGCATGAGATTTCTGTACATGCAAGCAATGAGGAAGGCGGCGGTTTGAAGAAAGTGCTCAATGTAAAGGATCTTACTTTGATGGGGGTTGCAGCTGTAATAGGTGGAGGTATCTTTACCACCATCGGATCGGCAGCTTTTAATGGGGGACCCGGAGTGATTTTTCTTTTCATCATCACCGCCATCACCTGTGGGTTTTGTGCCTTGTGCTATGCAGAATTTGCCTCGCGTATTCCGGTAGCCGGAAGCGCATATACCTATTCCTATGTGAGTTTCGGTGAGGTTGTTGCATGGATCATCGGTTGGGCATTGATCCTGGAATATGCCATAGGGAATATAGTAGTGGCCATCTCTTGGAGTGCTTATTTCAATAACATACTCATAGCAATGGGGGTCCATTTACCTGATTGGCTGACTGTTGGCTATCAAACTGCCTATTTGAAATATCAATCGGTATTGGTATCTGGAGGCTCTGTTGAAGATCTGGTATATACACAGGCTCCAAGAATTCTGGGAATTCCCCTGATTGTGAATTTACCAGGTTTTGTAATTGTCGTACTCATTACTGTGCTTGCCTATATTGGTATTCGGGAAAGCAAAAAAACGGCGAATGCAATGGTAATGGTTAAGATCGCAGTTCTTTTGCTGGTTGCTCTTGTAGGATTATGGTTTATTCTCTTCAATGATACCACTTCCAATTGGACTCCTTTCCTTCCCAATGGAATGTCCGGCGTTCTGAAAGGCGTTTCCGCTGTATTCTTTGCTTATATTGGTTTTGATGCTGTTTCGACAACTGCAGAAGAATGTTCCAATCCCCAACGGGATCTTCCTAAGGGAATGATCTATTCGCTCATCATCTGTACAATCATTTATATTGTAACGGCTCTCGTCATCACCGGATTGGTAAAGTATACAGAATTTGAAAATGTAACTGATCCGCTTGCTTTTGTCTTTGAGAAGATCAATATGCAAAAGTTTGGTTTTTTTATTTCACTCAGTGCGGTACTTGCCGCAACCAGTGTATTGCTTGTTTTCCAGCTCGGGCAACCAAGGATATGGATGGCCATGAGCAGAGATGGACTCCTGCCTCCAGTTTTTTCAAAAGTCAATCCACGTTTTAAGACACCGGGCTTCTCCACTTTTTTGGCAGGTGCACTGGTAGCAATCCTGGTTTTATTCATTGATGATAAATTGATGACCGATCTCACCAGCATTGGAACCTTATTTGCCTTTGTGCTTGTGAGTGGAGGGGTTTTGTTATTACCAAGACTGGAAAAACAAAAGGGAAAGTTTTCCATACCTTATATCAATGCACAATTCATTTTCCCCATATTGTATATACTCACCGTCTATTTTTTCCGTGAACGTTTTACCAATGCATTGGTGAACCTTGGTGATGATGGTTATCAGGAGGTTCTTTTTCTGATTTTCATATTGCTGACGGGACTCCTCAGTGTGAAGACTTTTATCCAAAAATACTCCCTGATACCTGTTTTGGGAGTAGCTTCCTGTCTTTATTTGATGGTTGAGATTCCTGCAAAAAGCTGGGTTGTGTTTTTTGGGTGGATGTTGCTTGGTCTTACCATCTACTTTGCTTACGGTAAACAGCATAGCAGGTTGAACAAATGAAATTTCAGGAAGGAGATAAGATCATCGTCCTTGCCACGGGGGAAAGGGGAGAAGTAGTAGAGTGGATCAATAAAAAAATGCTGCTGATTGAAGTCGATGGAATTCAATTTCCGGTTTATGCTGATCAGATCAATTTCCCCTACTACCAGGATTTCTCGACCCCGAAACCCATAAAGAAAACATCCATTTCGATCGTGCCAAAGGCAGAAAAGACTGTCAAAAAAATGGTCGAACGAGATGGTGTCTGGCTTTCTTTTTTTCCCGTGTTGGATAAAGATGTTTTTGATGATGACATCATTTCATATTATAAAATTCATTTGTTGAACCATACAGATGATGATCTTAGCGTTGATCTTTCTTTTTATTATGGAACTACAAAGCAGATGGATCTGCGGCATCATGTAAGAGCATTGGAAGACATGTATCTGTTTGATCTCCCATTTGAAAATCTGAATGATCAACCCAAAATTGAGTTCCTGTTCAGTTTACAAAAAACTGATAAAAAAAGGGTGCCTCAGTATGAGGTAGTCTTCAAACCTAAGCCTAAGCAGATATTCAAATGGTCTGAAGATGTACTGATCAATCAGAAAGCTTCTTTCCCGGTAAGATTGTTTGAAACCTATCCCATAAAACCTATTGAAGCAGAAACAACTGATATGGATAAGTTGCGAGCTGCCGGTTTCAAAATTTATCCCGCTGAAAAGATCCGAAGAAACCTGCCTGCTCCCAGAACCCTTATTGATCTTCATGCGGAAAAGCTCCCCGAAGCAGAACATCTCCAAGATGTCATGCAAATTATTGATGTTCAAATAAAGGCATTTGAAAGATTTTATGAGGAAGCACTGATACATGGTTTGCATTCATTGATTGTTATCCATGGAGTTGGTACTGGAAAATTGAAGGAAGAAATCCATGAGATTTTACGCCATAAAAAAGAGGTAAGTTCTTTCGTCAACCGTTTACATCCGCAGTTTGGTTACGGCGCAACCGAAATTTTCATTCAACAGTAGCAGAATAAAAAACTTTACCTTTATATTTCCGCAACAGGCTATCGCGACGGGAAACCGGCGAGGAAAGTCCGGACAGCACAGAGCAACGTACCGGTGAAGAGCCGGGTCCTGAGCAATCAGGAACAGAAAGTGCCACAGAAAATTACCGTCCGCCCCGGCGGATAAGGGTGAAAACGTGAGGTAAGAGCTCACGACGTCTTCAAGTAATTAAAGACGGGGGTAAACCTTACGTGCTGAAATGCCACATAGGTCATGAAGACCATTGGTCGGAAGACTGCTCGTCTTCTCTCTTTGAGTTCATGATGGGTAGGCAGCTTGATCTTGGGAAGCAATTCCCGAGACAGATAAATGATAGCCATGAACAGAATCCGGCTTATTACCTGCGGAATGAAAAAAGGCCCTGAGAGGGGCCTTTTTCTATGGATGGAAAATAAATCTTAAATGAGATCCAGCGCTTTTGTAAAAGTGGTTACAACCGGTACCACCATAACTGAAGTAAGTGCAGGTAAGAAGAAATAAACGGCTACTGATCCGGCAAGAGAGAGGAAAAATAGCAACCAATAGGTATTTTTTTGGCTTTTGGTCATGATAAGTTGTTTTGTGGTGCAAATATACAACTGCCAACAACTCTCACAAAATCATATGATTAACAGATCAAGATTTTAATGTGTAAAGTGTACACTAATTTTAAAAATTTTTGTATTTTGTACCCCTATGAATGTTTTTGCCAATGAATTTTGACCTTTTTATCCGTTTCTCTACTTTCCCAGGCCAAAAATTGATGATCTCCGGCAATATACCTCCTTTGGGTGGAAAGCATGGCATTGAATATGCTGTACCAATGGAATACCATGATAAAAACCATTGGAAAATCACTTTCAATGTTACCAAAGAAGATCTACAACAAATAAGTGAGCTCATTTATACTTTTTATTTTATTGACAATGAGGGAAATGTTACTGAAGATTGGTGTAAAAACAGAAGCTTTGCGCTCAGAGACATAAAAAAAGGTTGCACCATCCTTGAAACCTGGATCAATATGGGTGACGTGGAAAATATTTATCATTCCGCACCCTTCTATCGAATTTTTGACCAGGTTCAGTTGGATACCAAACCTTTGTTGCTCAAAAAAGGTAAGACCAGCATTACTATTGATGCACCACTTCTTCCTACGGGATGTCAACTGGCGATTACCGGTAATTCCAGGTATCTGGGTAACTGGACAAAAGATGGATTCATCTCCATGAAGCAAAATGGCAGCTTTTGGACGGCTGAGATGGAGGCTGATCAGTTGAATGAAATGGTGGAATATAAGTACATTCTGATTGATGCAATGAGCAATCAGATCAGATATGAGCATGGTGAAAACAGGAAGTTTTGTTTACCCTCTGTTACATCAACAGACACAATGCTTATAAGAGATGGATATACGCGGTTTGACTTTCGTTTCAAAGCTGCGGGTATTGCCATTCCGGTATTCAGTTTGAGAACCAAAGATGGTTTGGGAGTAGGGGAATTCAATGATATCAAGAAATTGGTTGACTGGGCAAGTTCTGTTTCGGTTAAAATGATTCAACTGCTCCCGGTAAATGATACCACTTCCACTCATTCCAAACTGGATTCATATCCCTATGCTGCCATTTCAGCGTATGCACTTCATCCTCTTTATGGTTCGATTGAAACCATTGCAGGACAACATTATGCTGATGTGATTGAGCATCTGATTGTTTCAAAGGATCAGCTCAATCATCTTCCGGAAGTTGACTATGAGGCAGTAATGGAACTCAAATGGGAGGCCTACAGTCTTTTGTTTCATGCAATGTCAGAAGAAAGTTTTGCCGAGGATGAATACACTGCTTTCTTTCAGGCAAATAAACACTGGCTCGTTCCTTATGCTGCCTATTGCTATTTGAGAGATAAATACGGTACTCCTGATGCAGGAAAGTGGGGCAAGTATTCACAATTCAATGAATCTCTTGTTAAAGAGTTGTGTGAACCTGGTACCAAACAATTTGACTCTATCGCCTTGCATTATTTCATCCAATATCATCTGCATCTGCAACTCAAATCGGCACATGATTATGCCAATCAAAAAGGTTTGATTTTGAAAGGTGATATTGCCATAGGCGTACACAGAAATGGAGCCGATACCTGGACCCAGCCCTCTCTTTATCATCTGGATAAACAGGCAGGTGCACCGCCGGATGATTTTGCCATTAAAGGTCAGAACTGGGGATTCCCTACGTACAACTGGGAAACGATGAAGGCAGACGGTTTCGCATGGTGGAAATCACGGTTTGAACAAATGTCCAATTATTTTGATGCCTTCCGAATTGACCATATCCTTGGTTTTTTCAGAATATGGTCTATCCCTGAGCATGCTACTGAAGGCATCATGGGACGATTTGTTCCAGCCTTACCTGTTTACAGGGATGAGTTTGAAAAGAATGGCATTCATATTGACGAATCCAGATATTGTGAGCCATTCATTACCGATCAGGTTCTTTGGGAATTGGCCCACGGAAAGGAAGAAGAAATCAAACATTTTCTTCATCACCTTGGAAATGGTCAATATCGGTTTAAAGATGAGTTCAACACCCAAAAAAAAATCGATTCTTATTTCAGTACAATAGGTGAATGTGATCATAAAAAATGCATCAAGGAGGTATTGATGGGATTGCATTCCAACGTGATCCTTTGGAAAGATGACAAGATCAGCAATGCCTATCATTTCAGATTCAATATTGGCAATACATTGTCATACCGGCATTTGAGATCAGAGGAACAGGAGAGATTGAACGAGTTGTATAACAATTATTTCTTCCATCGTCAGGAACATATATGGAGGAAAGAAGCTATGGAAAAGCTACCCTCACTCAAGTATTGCACGGATATGTTGATTTGTGGCGAAGATCTCGGACTTGTACCTGGCTGTGTACCGGATGTTATGTCAAAGCTTGGCTTTTTGAGTATGGAGGTTCAACGTATGCCTAAGCAGCAGCATACCAGGTTTTTTGATCCGGCTACTGCACCCTATTTATCTGTTGTTACACCATCAACACACGATATGAGTACATTGAGAGAGTGGTGGTTGGAGGACAAGGGTAATTCACAGCATTTTTACAGGGATCAACTTTGGCAGCAAGGCCATGCACCTGAACAAGCAGATACTTATATCATCAAAGCTATTGTATTGCAACACCTGGCATCGCCGGCTATGTGGTCGGTTTTCCAGATGCAGGATTTGTTGGCAATGAGCGAGATCTATAGGGCTGAAGATCCTTGTAGCGAACGCATCAATATTCCAGGAGATGCAAAGCATTACTGGAGATATCGTTTGCCGTTCAATATTGAAGAATTGAATAGTGATATTGAATTCAATCAAGAATTGAAGTATTTCATTACATCTAATGGCCGCTGATGTTTACCGTTCGATATTGGGAACATTTATTGGCATTTGAATATCCTTTTACCATTTCAAAAGGAACAAAAACACATCAGCCGACTTTCATTGTTGAATTAACATTCAGAGGCATCAAAGGTTACGGAGAGGCACCAGCTATAACCTATTACAATATCAGCACAGAAAAGATGGCGGCTGATCTTGAGTCTAAACGGAAATTCATCGAGTCATACAATCTGACAGATCCAAAAAGATTCTGGCATTTTCTGCATCATCTCTTTCCTCATAACCCATTTCTGGTTAGCGCCCTGGACATGGCAGGTTGGGACCTATTTGGCAAACTCAACAGAAAACCATTATATGAATTATGGAATTTGGATATCGACAATGTACCCCAAACGGATTATACAATAGGTATTGATGATATCCATATCATGTTGAAGAAGATTGATGAGCATCCTGCACCTATTTACAAAATTAAGGTTGGAAATGACCAGGATATGGAAAAGCTGAGGGTCATCAGGGAGCACACACGGTCGGTATTGCGTATTGATGCAAATGCAGGATGGTCGTTGGATCAGGCCAGATCCTATTTGCCACAGCTCGAAGCCATGCAGATTGAACTGATTGAACAGCCATTGGAAAAAGACAATTGGAAAGGACATCAGGAATTGAAGGAACTTACCTCCATCCCCATTATTGCAGATGAATCCTGTGTAGGGGAGAAGGATGTTCAACAGTGTAGTGAATCATTTGATGGGATCAATATTAAGCTTACCAAATGCAGTGGTATTACACCGGCACTGAGAATGATCTCAGAGGCACGAAAACTCAACTTGAAAGTTATGCTGGGTTGCATGAATGAGAGTAGCATTGGCACTTCAGCATTGGCACATCTTGCTCCATTGGTAGATTATCTGGACGCGGATGGACCATTGTTACTTCTGGAAGACCTTGCGGAGGGATTGGTTTTTGAAAATTTTAAATTTAGATATAATAAAGAAGCTGGTCTTGGATTAAATAAAATAAAATGTTTATAAATCCATATTATGTTAAAATGCTTTAAATTTTATTTACTTTAGTGAAATAAGTCTTGATTAGATCCAGTCTTTTTTTTATTAATGAACCTACGTCGAAATAACACCACCCCATCAAAACTTTTTTTCAATAAGTTTATTCTCCTTTTTATACATTTATTAATACAGAATTCGTTTTCTGCATATTCACAAACTAGTGGAGGGGGCCAGATTTCACTGACACCAAGTGGTAGCAGATCAATTTGTCAGGGTGACTCTTTGAAAATTGATATCTCAAATCTCCCCAACGGAACATATACATTTCAATGGCTAAAAGATGATCAAGCCATGCCTGGAAAGAATCAGTCAACTTTGTTTGTTAAACAGCCTGGAGTTTATAAAGTTGAAATTACAATCAATGGACAAACGGAGGCTATTGGCTCATTAAATTTGACAGTTAATCCCAAGCCATTGGCGGACTTTTCCTTCACACCCGCATCAGGGTGTGGTAAAACTACTGTTTCATTTACTAATAATTCTCACAATGGAGTAGCTGGACAGATCAACAATCTGGAATATTCATGGAATTTTGATAATGGCAAAACGTCAAATAAAAGGATTCCTGATCCTGTTCGGTTCTCTCCTCCAGCTGGTACAGGATCATATACTTATAATATTAGACTCATAACAAAGAATACGCAGACAAATTGTTCTGATACTTTAATTAAACCGTTAACACTAAGTAGAGGTTCGGAAGCGTCTTTAACTAGTGATGCAGAAATAAAACAATTCAATGGTGAGCCATATTTTACAGTTTGTAACTCAATACAAGCAAATCTGACATTTTACAATATAAGTACAATTACCAATTCTCAATATGTTATCGATTGGGGAGATAATACCCCCGTTTATTCGAGCTCAGTATTCACAACACTAACACATCAATATAATGTTGGTACTTTTAAATTGGTTTTAATTGCAAAAGGAGGGGCGTGTAATGATACCTCGATATACAACATTTTCGTTGGTAGTAACCCTAGGATATCTGTAGGAAATCCAGGTAATACCACAATTTTGTGTACCGGCGATAGTCTAACATTTCCAATTTCTGAAACAGATAATAATCCACCAGGGACACTCTATAGATTTAAAGTCAATGATGGGACAGATACAATTGTACTTTCTCATCCTGCACCTAAATCAATAACTATACCTTTTAATAAAAGTTCTTGTGGAGTTGTCAGTAATGGATTTAATAATTGTTATAAGGTTGATATTTTGGCTATTAATCCCTGCGGTTTTACCCCAGTAACTGTTAATGGTATTTATGTTTCAGAAAAGCCAAAACCTGATTTTTCAATAACTCCTGCTTCTCCTATTTGCAGTGGAACAATTGTCAGCGTCAACAAAACGGGTATAACTGGTGAAACCATAGATCAGTCAGCTGCATTAGGAGATTGTAATAAAGGTAAATTAGTTTGGGAAATATCATCAGGGAATTGGAATATTATTAGTGGAGATACCGGTAGAACTTTTGGTTCTAATTCTATAAATCCTTGGATATCTGGCTCAGATCAACTAAGAATTAAATTCAATGATCCAGGTATTTATAGAGTCAAATTAAGAATGGGATCTATAAGGTGTGGTATTGTTGATACAGTAAAAACAATATGTGTCAATCCTACTCCAGCTCTTAGTATGACCTTAAATAATATAGCTATAAATAAAATTTCAATTTGTGCCGGAGAGACAGTTGCTGCTGTTAGTGTCACAACAAATAGTCCCAGTTGTGGATCTTTTGCTTATGCATGGACAGTATCTTCTTTAAATATTGCCAATTGTTTGCCAAGTGCAGCACCTTCAATATCAGCATCAACAAGTACTTCCACTAATATTACCTTTCCAGCACCTGGATTGTATACCGTTACATTGACAGCTACTGCTCCGGGAGGATGTAGAACATTATTGACTCAGGAAGTTGAGGTAAAAGCCAAGCCGATTGTAACCATTAATTCATTGCCTCAAACCATCTGTGAAGGTTCATCAATTACTCCAGCCAGTATTGCTACTTGCTTCGTTGATAATTTGACAACTTATGCTTGGGCTTTTCCAACTGGAAGCACCACAAGTTCGATTTCAAGTACCCCAGGTACCATAATTTTTAATACTCCAGGTACACCATTGATTTCTTTGCAAGTAACTAATAGCTGTGGAACAACAACAGTTACACCACCATTTGCTGTCATCGCCAAACCTGTAGTTAGTGCAATAACTTCGCCTACTCCTTCAACTGGATTGCCAGCAGATGCCGTTTGCATAAATGGGACTATTCAGCTGTCAAATTCAACTTCAGGGGGAATTTGGTCTAGTTCTAACTCAGCGATTGCAACAGTCAGCGCTACAGGCCTAGTTACAGGTAGAGCATCTGGTACATCAGTAATTTCATACATTGTCACACAAAATAATTGCTCTACTACAGCCACCAAAACAATTACAGTTAATCCGAATCCTGTACTTAGCGTGAGTGGCAATACTGCTGTTTGTGTTGGACAGTCTACCACCCTGACAGCTTCATCTACCACAGCTAACACCTTTGCATGGTCGCCTTCAACTGGATTGAATTCCACCACTAGCGCACAGATTATTGCAAGTCCATCCAATACAACCAGTTATACCGTTAGAGGAATCATATCATCTACTGGATGTTTTGTAGATGTGCCAGTTAATGTAACAGTAAATACTTCACCGTCTGTGAATATTGCGGCCAATTCTACAACAATATGTGAAGGTTCAAGTACCACGCTAACTGCAAGTGGTGCTGTATCATATGCCTGGACTGCCCAGACAGGGTTAACTACACTGACTGGTGCCAGTGTAAGTGTTAATCCTACCACTACCACACAATATACTGTAACCGGCACCAATGGCCCTGGTTGCTCCAATTCGGCTAGTATAACTATAAACGTAAATCAAAGACCAGTCATTACAGTAAATTCCCCATCAACCTGTCGAAATACAGCGGTCACCGTCACTGCTTCAGGTGCAGATACCTACACATGGTCTCCTGCTACGGGGTTATCAAATACAAATCAAGCCGTAGTTTCTGCCAATCCAACACAAACAACTAATTATACGGTTACGGGACGTATATCATCGACTACATGTACTGGAACCGCAACGTCAGTTGTAACGATTAAGCAACTGCCAGTAGTGACTGTTAATTCAGCAACGATTTGTCCGGGTGGTTCAGTGACATTGACAGCAAATGGTGCCACAAACTATTCATGGTCTCCTTCAGCTGGACTTACTTCAACAACAGGACCATCTGTCAGTGCTACGCCAGCTTCTACCTCAACTTATCAGGTAACAGGTACAGATGCAACAACTACTTGCAGTAATACTGCAAATGCTGTTGTGACTGTTACAGCTATTCCCATAATTTCAGCTACTGGAACGAATCCAAGTTCGTGTAATGGAACAAATGGTTCTATATTTATATCTGGTCTTACGAATGGAGCAAGCTATATAGTAAAATATACTTATGGTGGAAATGAGATCACATCGCCCTCTTTAATTGCATCTAATGGAGGTGTTACTATTCAGGGGCTAAGGAGTGGTGTTTATTCGAATATTTTTGTCACTTTTAGTGGATGCAGTTCACAACCTATTTCTTCAGTTACTTTGTCAGATCCATCAGCACCATCTTCTCCTACAATTAATCAAGTTTCAGCAATATGTAGTGGGCAAACCCTTTCTTTAACTGTTTCTAATCCGATTATAGGAGCAATTTATTCATGGACCGGACCATCTGGATATACCAATAGCGGACAGAATCTGACAACCGTCAATATTCCAAATATTCAAACTTCCGGAACTTATTTTGTTACTGCCACAGCTTCTTCTTGTGTTTCCTCTTCTGGTTCAGTTAGTGTTACTGTTAATCCAACTCCTTCTGTCCCTATTGTATCCAATGTCAGCTATTGTCAAGGTGCTGTTGCCAATCCTTTATCAGCCTCGTTTGATGCAGGAAATACACTTTTTTGGTACACTGCACAAATTGGAGGTACTGGTAGTAATGTTGCACCATCGCCTTCAACAGCAAATGCTACTACAATAAGTTACTATGTATCTCAACGAACACCATCGGGTTGTGAAAGCATAAGATCTAAAATAGATGTTGTTGTTAGTCCTATCCCTGTCATCTCGGCACAAAAGAAAGATCCTACCACATGTAATGGAGCCCAGGGAGAAATCATACTTTCTGGGGCAACGAGTGGCACCGCTTATACAGTTTTTTATTCAAAAGATGGTGTGCCAATCAATGTGACATTAACAGCTGATCCATCTGGAAATATCAGAATTACTGGTCTTTCCAAAGGAAGCTATTCCGACATATATGTACGTCTCAATACATGTACTTCAAATACACTTCCCGGTGCTTTTGTTCTTATTGATCCTCCAACGCCACCTCAGCCTATTCTGTCCTCTTCCAGTCCGTTTTGCAGTGGTAATACGATACAGGTCAATGTTACGAATCCAGTGGCCAATGCCACATATACCTGGTCAGGACCCAATGGATTTCAATTTGTCTCAAGTACAACCAACATATTGAATATCCCTTCCAGTACATCTGTCATGAGTGGAAATTATATTGTCACCATGACAGTTGCCAATTGTGTCTCGGCAAGCAGCAATATTGACATCGTGGTCAACCAAACTCCATCTTCACCAATAGTTGTATCACCTGTCGTGTATTGCCAGGGTGAAACTGCCACTCCTTTAAATGCTACTATCGTGCCAGGGAATACCATCAACTGGTATACTACTGCAACAGGGGGTAGTATGCTGCCAAATTCTCCTAAACCGTCGACCACCACAGTCGGTTCTGTGAGTTATTACGTTTCTCAAACAACAGACAAAGGTTGTGAGAGTTCAAGAGTAGAATTGATTGTAACAGTCAATACAACTCCTTTCATAGCAGACAAAACGCTAACTTCTTGTTCAGAGATACCAATCAATTTTGTTCCTCTGGGTGTGCCAACTGGTACTACATACACTTGGACTCTTCCAGTTATCAATCCAGCTTCATCTTTAACCGGTGCAACTGTCCAATCAACTCCACAATCCTCTTTTTCCCAGACTTTAAAAAATATTGGCACAGTAAATGGTTCTGCTGAATATGTTGTTTCTCCCAAAGTAGGTTCCTGTCCGGGTGCTGATTTTAAAGTATTGGTAACTATTGAGCCCAAAGCAACTATTTCATCAGAAACCCTGTCTGCTATCTGTAGTGGTTCCTCATTGAATTATATACCTTCTTCAACTGGAACCAATATAATCCCATCTAACACTTTGTATAATTGGACAATAAGTTCAATGGTTCCAGCGAATGGTGTTACTGGAGCTGTAGCCCAGACATTACCTACTTCATCTATTTCTCAGGTACTCACCAATGTTACCAATGTTCCCGTTACTGTAATTTATAGTGTAACTCCTATTTCCGGAAATTGTACAGGTGCACCATTTACAGTGACAGTGGTTGTTAATCCAAGACCGAAAATACAGGATCTGAATGCCTTGATATGCAGTGGTCAGGCTTTCAATGTTAATCCGATAAATAATGCCCCCGGAACAATTGTTCCTTCTACAACTCTTTATACATGGACAACGCCTGTTTCTTCAGGCTCCAATGCTATAACCGGCGGTACAGCTCAGCCAACTGGTTCGGCTTCAATCGGACAAACGTTGATCAACACCACAACAACTCCTCAAACACTCACATATATAGTTACACCAGTAGCAGGCTCATGTATTGGACCTGATTTTAGGGTTATTGTGACTGTAAACCCACAACCGAATATATCCCCTAAAAAAGATACGATTTGTAGTGGTGAAACCTTTACCATTACACCTGCTGATGGGCCAATTGGGACAAGGTACACTTGGACCGTAAAAGAAATACTCCCGGTTGGAAGCATCATAGGTGCCAGTGCACAAACCAATCCTCAATTGTCAATTTCACAAACATTGACGAGCAACATAAGTACTGATGCCAGAGTGACTTATTCCGTTTCTCCTACAAGTAGTTCTTGTGGAGGTTCTGGCTTTGAAATAGAAATTCTTGTAAATCCTAAGCCTTACATTTCTACATTGCGTGATACTATTTGCAATGGTTCTACTTTTTCGATATTGCCACAAAATGGTATTAATGGGAATATTATTCCAGATAATAGCACTTACAAGTGGACATTACTTGTTTCTTCTCCATCAGGAAGCATAAGCGGTGGTAATCCCCAATCAAATCCTCAATCGATCATTTCACAAACACTTTCTAATCTTTCTGACGCACCGGGCACACTAACCTACAAAGTAACTCCTGTTTCAGGAGGTAATGGAAATTGTGCAGGACCAGTTTTTGATGTGATTGTAAATGTTAACCCGGATGCAAAAGCCGTCTTTTCTCCAACTGACACAATTGGATGCCCACCTTACTTGATAAATGCGGCAAGAGTTCGTTTGCAACAATATCAAAATCGAAATGCCAATTATATCTGGTATGTTGATAATTTTTTACAGGGGAATGGGATCAATCTGCCCAATTATACGATACAGAAAGAAAATGATAGTATAACATTAAAATTGATCACCACATCTGTTTACGGTTGTAAGTCAGACAGTTTGTCAAAAAGATTCATCACATACCAGCTTCCCAATCCGGAGTTTAGCGTATCAAATTCGGTAGGATGCGGACCACTACAAGTTAGTTTCGTGAATAAAACTCCCAATATCTCTCTTTTTACAAATAGCTGGAATTTGGGCAATGGAACTACAAGTGCACTTGTTAATCCACCTTCCGTAACCTATTTTTCGAATCCTACTTTTGATGATACAATCTATAAGGTGGTGTTGGATGTTAAATCTTTATGTAATGTAGTTAGTTACACGCAATTCGTAAGAGTGAAATCCAAACCTAAAGCAATTTTTGCTCCATCCAATACCATTGGTTGTTCTCCTTTCAAGGTTACTTTCAGTAATAATTCAAAAGGATTAGCTAATGTTTATTTCTGGGACTTTGGGGATGGCTTTAAAGACACACTCTTAACTAAAGATCCTGTAACCCATACTTATTATACGAGTATTAGAGATACATTCTACGCTAAACTATTTGTGAAAAATGAATGCGGTTTCGATAGTGCTCAGTATGCAATAATAGTTTCACCAAATACAATAAAACTTGATTTTGCTGTAAATGGAGATGAGAAAGAAGGTTGTGTAAAACATACAGTTAATTTCATTAATGTATCATCAGGTGCTAGTGCTTTCCGATGGGACTTTGGCGACGGAAATATCAAGAGTACGAATAAAAATCTTGATACTGTAACACATACTTATCTTCAGCCTGGGGTTTATAATGTCGTTCTCTTTGCGACAAATGGTTGTACAGATACTGTGTCTACTGAGCAAGTGAAGGTTTTTGCACTTCCGAATCCTGATTTTTCATACACAACTTCTAATAATTGCATTGGCGATAGTATTTATTTTAAGAATCGATCAACTGGATCTGATTCCTATTTATGGAAATTTGGTGATGGTAAAAATGTCAATTTTGTTGATCCAGGGCACAGGTATCTGCAGAAAGGTATCTATTCAGTCAGATTGATTGCTTTCAAGACCAATACACCTGGTGTGGTTTGTGTTGATTCCATTGATAGGCTTGTTAATATTGTTGATACTGTCAGCGTTAATTATGCTTATTCTGATTCTGTTTCAAATTGTGTTCCTTTCACAGTCAATTTTGTCAATAGATACACCAATAATCTTTTTACCGAATGGAATTTTGGCGATGGAACGATAAAAAGAGGGGATAGTGTTTCACATACATATACAAATACCGGAAATTTCACTGCAACATTACTGGTAAAACTTCTTGGTGGGTGTACATATTTTTCCAGTAAGCCAATTAAAATCACAAGTCCCTCCGGTAATGTGAAATTCAAATCTGGATATTCTTGTTTCGGAGAAAACTTATTATTTGAGGCTTTTACCTTTGCCACGGATTCGATTATTTGGGACTTTGGAGATGGAAACGTTATTCGTACAGCCAATAGACAGGTATTCCATCAATATATAAACCCCGGAACATATCTGCCCAAGGCAACCTTCATTTCTAGATTTGGTTGTCCATATGTAGTTCCTGTTTCTGATACCATAAAAGTAGACAGGATTCTCGGTGGATTTGATTTCTTGAAGGAACGATTCTGTGGGTATACAAAAGTTGATTTTAAGGACACAAGCAAGTTTTATTATGGTCGACTTGGAGTAGAATGGAGATTCGGTGACAATAATAAGGGTAATGGTCAAAATTTTACACATAAGTATTTATCATCCAATACATATAATGTTCAATCAATTGTTACTGGAATCTCAGGCTGTAAAGACACTACATCAATCCCTGTTTCTGTTTTTGTCAATAGTGTCCCAACAGTTCAGATCGGAGGTGATACCATTTCTTGTACTGGTAATTCAATGAATCTTAACGCTTATATAAAATCGCAAGACTCCATCACATTAACAAAATGGATAAGCTCATCAGGTTCCATCTTATACGGAACTACATATTCCAATACTTTTGTTAATACAGGTAATTATGAATTCAAATTTATTTCTGGAACTGTTTATGGATGTTTTGATACTGCTAAAATCGTATCAAAGGTTTATCCGACACCTATTGTAAAGGCAGCTCCGGATGTATTGATCTGCAGGGGGAGTAGTATTTCTATTTCCGCCTCTGGTGCAGATCTTTATAACTGGTATCCCAATGATGCTTTGAGCTGCACTGATTGTCCTGCTCCCTTAGCGAAACCGCTCAAATCAACTTTCTATACAGTCAAAGGAGCTACCAATTTTGGATGTTTTTCATATGATACTATTAATGTAACTGTTATCAATGATTTCAGAATTACTGTTAGTCGAAATGACAGTATTTGCATTGGGGATTCTATTCAGCTTCTCGCTACAGGTGCCAAATTCTATGATTGGTCGCCTTCTACAGGCTTGTCTTCAAATAATATTCAAAATCCAGTTGCTAAACCAACAAAGACAACAAGGTACAGAGTAATCGGGTATGATGAATATGGTTGTTTCCGTGACACGAATTATGTTACAATATCTGTTAGTGAATATCCGAAGGTCGATCTTGGACCTGATCAATTACTGTCAACAGGTTCTTTGTTTGTCATGAATCCAAAATATTCATCAGGTCCAATTAAAACATGGGTATGGACACCAGGTAAAGACCTGAGTTGTACAAATTGTGAAAAGCCAACTGTCAGGATTCGGAATCAGATAACGTATACAGCTAATGCTACAAATTATTTTGGTTGTTCCGGTACAGATAGTATAACTTTTAAAGTGTTCTGTGAAAACAGTCAAGTGTACATTCCAAATGCATTTACTCCGGATAGTGATGGTTTGAATGATAAATTCATGGTTAGGGCATCTGGAATTCAGATTATAAAAAGTTTTAGAGTCTTCAATCGATGGGGAGAGATTGTTTTTGAAAAGGTGAATTTCCAGCCTAATGACCCTGTTTTTGGATGGGATGGTTCGATAAGAGGAGTTATACAAGGACCTGATGTTTTTGTATACACTGTAGAAGTTTTGTGTGATAATGGCATACCGTATTTTTATAAAGGAAATGTATCCTTATTAAAATAGTGACGATGAAAAGAGTTAATCTGATATTGTTTTTTGTTCTCCTCTTTTCCAAAGAATTATTTTCTCAGGATATCAATTTTTCACAATTTTATGAATTACCTCTTTTGCGTAATCCATCACTGGCGGGTATTTACAAAGGAGATATGCGCATCACAAGTGCTTTCAGAAATCAGTGGCAGAGTGTAAGTGTCCCTTATCAGAGTTCAGCCTTAGGTTTTGAAATAAGATCATCCTTATTTAAAGAATCTTCAGATTATTTCAGCGCAGGTATACAACTGACAAATGATGTTGCAGGAGATTCAAAACTAGGCAAAACACAAGTGCTGCCAATGTTTACCTATCATAAACTGATCTATGGACCTACAAACACATATCTGTCACTGGGTTTTATGGGGGGGGCTGTTCAACAAAAGTTTAATCCATCAGCATTAAGGTTTGATGACCAGTTTCAGAATGGCGCCTATACACCATTGAATCCAACTTCTCAAACTTTTGGCAGAACAAACTTGACTTATTGGGATGCTTCAGTTGGCATGAATCTTAGTGGTGAAATTGGTTTTGCAAAGGGCTATCTTGGGGGTGCATATTTTCATTTTACACAGCCAAAGGTTGCCTTTAATGAAATCAATGATATAAGGTTAAATCAAAAGTTTGTTTTCAATACCGGCATCAATTTGCCTGCATCAGATTATGATGAAATGTTCATTTACGGAGATCTTTTCTTCCAGGGCGGTAATCGTCAGATTCAAGGCGGGGTAATGTTCTTGCATCATTTTCAAACAGTAGGGGAGGATGAAAGTGTTGGTATGGGTATCGGTGGTTTCTATCGTTGGAATGATGCATTTATTCCAGTTGTGAAGTTTAACTGGTACAAGCTTTCATTGGGGGTAACATATGACATCAATGTAAGCAAATTGAAACCTGCATCCATTTATAGGGGTGGATTAGAGATTGCAGTGTCCTATAAAGCATACTTGAACATTATGAATACTTCCCTTCAGAAAGTTAGGTGTATAATTCCGTTCTGATCACAATCTGTAACTAAGCCCAAGCCCTATCATTTTCGGGTTTCCCAGATGTGCAGCTCCGAAATCA
>Ga0315900_10003874_pt1 | contig 21583 bp, 22 predicted proteins | sample LakEriMetagenome_FD_203521 | JGI IMG/M metagenome (GOLD analysis project Ga0315900, IMG submission 203521) | Freshwater fungal communities from buoy surface, Lake Erie, Ohio, United States - Buoy 12 MA114 | ecosystem: Environmental > Aquatic > Freshwater > Lake > Lake biofilm | place: USA: Lake... | reverse complement strand
GGCAATCTTTCACAGATTGACTTAGATATTAGGGGTATTAAGTCTTTTGATATACTAAAAACCATGACAAACCGAATACCAGCCGAACTTCACTTGGTGCATGGAACTAAAGCCGCCCACAAAGCGGGGGTTTTGCCCGACCAAGTTAAACGCAGAGTGCCAAAGGCTGAATGGTTGGACAACCCAGACGCATGGGACAGAAATAAGTTTATTAAAGAAACTTCAGATTTTCTTTGGGAAACTTATGGCATTGGCTCAGACCAAGACAAACATATTCTTGGCGCGTTGGCTATGCAGTTGGAGATTTATATTTCTTGCATAAAAGGAATCCAAGAACAGGGAATAGTCACAACTTTTAATTCTGGACAGACACAAGGTATAAGCCCTTTCTTAACTGGCGCAGACAAAGCCTTGTCCCGTGCAGTTGTGCTTATGAATGAACTTGGGCTTACACCTAAAGGTCGGCTTGCTACCAACAAAGTTGAAGGTGGCAAATATTCCAAATTGTTAAATGGACCATGACCTACGAAGACGGGATTCTTTATGCCGTACAAGTTGTTAAGGGTGAAATCCTTGTTTGTCAAAATGTACGGCTTGCGTGTCAGCGATTTCTTAATCAACTCGAAGACCGAAATTGGGGTTGGGAATTCCATACAAAATATGTTGAACATTTCTTGGAATTTGCATCCACACTAAAACACACCAAAGGTCCAGACGCTGGCACGGCTTTAAAACTTCAGCCATTTCAAGTTTTCATAATCTGCGCCATTTACGGGTTTCGCAGTAAAAAGAATTTAGCCAATCGGATGGTGTCGGATGTGATTATTTTCATTCCGCGCAAGGCTGGCAAGTCAACGCTGATTGCGGCAATTGGTCTATACGAATTGGTTTTTGGCGAAGCGGGTGCAGAGGTTTACACATTGGCAACCAGCCGCGACCAAGCATCAATTGTGTTTAATGCCGCATCTGGTTTTGTCGAATCTATGCCATCTGATGTAGCAGACTTATATAAGGTTCAGCGAAATCAAATAACCAAAACTGGTGATGCCCAAACAAAATTTAGGGCGTTGTCCCGCGACACCAAAAAATCGGGTGATGGTATGAACCCATCATGCGCGATCATTGACGAAGCCGCCCAGATCGTAGATAGAAATTCCATAGAGGTTATATTTTCTGGAATGGTCGCACGGCAAAACCCGTTGCGGGTTTATATTACAACCGCTAGTTTCACCAAGGAAACCAAATTCTATGAAGACATGAGCATTCTGGAATCTATGCTGAAAGGTGATGTGGTCGACAACCCGCGCTGGTTTGGTTTACTGTATGGACTAGACCCACAGGATGATTGGCGCGAACCATCTTCTTGGATGAAGGCAAATCCCATGCACGGGATTTCTGTTTATGACGAAGCCATTGCACAACGCGCAGAAGAATCAAAACATAAGCCAGCCGCATTAAATGAATTTCTTTGCAAGACCTTAAATATCTATGTAAGCGCAAATTCTGCTTGGGTCGACCGCGCATATTGGGATGATGAAAGATGCGCGATTGTTGGAGGGCGCGAACCAGAAGCGGTATTTATTGGGTTTGACTTGGCGGCAACCCGTGACTTAAACGCAGTCTGTACGCTGAAGCGTTTTGGTGATGATGACTTTGAAGCGGAGTTTAAATTCTTCTTGCCAGAAGATGGATATGCCCTTATACCCAAGCACTACGGGGATATTTTTAGGGTTGCCCGACAGTCTGGGATTCTCCATGTGACCGAAGGCAATGTTATGGATGACCGCGAAATTAGCGACTACATCATTGCCCAATGCGCCAAATATGATGTTAAGGAAATTGGCTTTGATGCTTATAACGCGGCAAGCCTAGTGGCTCGGCTACATGATGCTGGCTTGCCTGTGAAAAAGGTTGGTCAGGGCATGGCGGTATTAAGTAACCCAAGTAAACATATTGAAAAACTGATAATGAACTACGGGGTTAAGCACAACGGCAATCCCTTTGTTGGGTGGCAATTGGGCAACTGCGAAGTTTACGAAGATGTAAACGGCAATGTAAAAGTCAGGAAAAACGAAGCCGACAAATCCGCAAAGGTTGATGGCATAATATCTTTAATCATAGCAATGCATTGTTCGTTAGATAATCCTACAATGTCAGGGTTTGGATTCAGAACCTTTTAAGGGGAAATCATGGGAATGTTTGACATATTCAAAAGAAAAGACAATATTTCCAAAGAATCTAATACGCTATTTGGTCAGACTGCGTTAGGTAATAACATTGTTTATCAGGGCAACAATAAAGTCCCGACAGTAAACACGCAGATTCTTTATGTCACAACTGCCACAACAACAACTGCTGGCAGACCAGTTGACACAACATTACTTACCCGTAATAGCACAGTCATGTCTTGCGTGGCGGTCAAAGCCCGTGCATTGGCGCAGTTGCCAATTAAGATCATGGCTTTGTCTGATGATGGCACTTATGTAAATGCATTGACAGATGAAAGCGTTGCAGAGCGAAATAAAACAAAAGCCAAACAAGTTTATTCATTACTGACCAACCCAAATAACTTTCAAAGCAGTTATGAATTTTGGTATCAATGGATGATGTGGCATGAATTGCTTGGTGAAGCCTTTACCCTGTGGTGGAGAAAAGACCAAAAAGATTCAATGCAAACCCCGTTGGAAATGTATGAAATGGACAGCACACTTATTGCCGTTCAGATTACGCCAACCCGTTACCCAAGTTATCGCCTGTCTACGCCTTCTTATGGGTTTAGCAAAGATCAACCATTGGAATCACATCAAATCATGCATTGCAAGGATATGGCATGGCAAGGTTCTGCTGGTTTCAATAAAGGCATTTTGGCGGCAGAATTGGTCGGTCTAGACCAAGACATTGACTTATATGCAAACTTTGTTATGCTTAATGGCGCAAAGCCTTCTGGAATGTTTATTACTGAAAATGTAATCCCAGATGGCAAATATAAAGAAATTGCGGCACGATTAAAAGAAGCGTGGTCTAGTATGGTTGGCAGTCAACAAACCGACCCAAGCAAAGTTGGTCAGGGTATGTTGCTAGATCAGGGCATGAAATATGAACCTTTAAAAATGTTGACTTTGCAAGATGCAGATTTGGCTAATTTAAAGATGCAAACTATGAAACGGATATGTGGCTTATATGGCGTACCGCCAGCCATGTTGCATATTGGCGATCAGAAATACAACAATACACAGACAATGATGGATGAATTCTATAAATCCACAATGTATCCAATCATTGTGAATGTCCAGCAGAAATTGAAACAGTCTTTGCTAAAAGGCTATCCCAATTTGTGCGTAGAATTTGATGTGCAAGATTTCCTAAAAGGCGCACCACTTGATCAAATGAACTATGTGGTTGCTGGTGTAAATGCGGGGATACTCACGCCTAACGAAGCGCGTGAATATCTTGGCAAATCAAATATGGATGGTGCAAATGAACTCAATTATTCAAAATCTGGTGACCCGATTAAAGGCAGTAGCCCTCAAGATACGGGCGGTGGTGGCGGGAATCAAACCAACAAAATGAACATTGGCAAATAAAATTGTCCAATAATTTTGATTTAATGGTAGCATTGCTTACAAAATACAGACACAAATCTGTCCCAAATAAGCGTGGCAGACCATTGACTACAATAAAAGACATAGATCGTACTAAAGTCAATGAGGTAATCCATGACGCAAAACTTAATGATGGTATGCGAAGCGAAATTGGTTTTGGAAAACCAAGGCAACGCAGAACCGACAGGGAAGATTGAAGCCGTTGTAACTACATGGGGTGCGCGTGAAGGCGCAGATGGTAGGCGTTTTAACTATCAGCCAGAAGCCTTTATGGATTGGGCAGAAGCCTTTTCTAAAGAAGGTCGACCATTGCCAATGTTTGTAAACCATGATGCTGATTCAATACCAGTTGGCGAATGGACTTCATTTGAGTTTGACGATAAAAACATGACCGCAGAAGGTCGCATTTACATGAACACCACACAGGGTTCAGACCTTTACCAAGTAATGTGCGAATCACCAAATATGTTTGGTGGCGTTTCAGTTGGCGCGTATGCTGAAGAATTTATGATGGTCAACGCAGATGGCGAACCCGACCAAAGTGATGAAGCATATTTCCAAATCACCAAAGGCGGTTTGCGTGAAGTGTCTGTGGTGATGTACCCAAATAATCCAATGGCAGAAGTGCAGAAATTAGAGTATTTCCGCGCTGATGGAACTGCCGATTTAAAAGTTTTGGAACGGGCATTGCGAGATGCAAGCCTGTCTAAAAAGGATGCGGTCACAGCCGCATCTATCTTCAAGAAAGTTTTGGAATTGCGTGATGCATCCAAGCCTATTGAAAATGCGCCCCAACTGAGCGACTCAGATGTGGATGTGACCGAAGCAGAGATTCTCAAAGCCTTAAATGACCGCGAGATTCTTAAACAACTCAATACCCGACTGAAAGGTTAATCATGTCAAAAGAGATCATTGAAAAATTAGACGCAATTGAAGCGGCAAATACCGCCAAGATTGAAGAAGTAACTTCACAAGCACAAGCATCTGTGGAAGCCGTTAAAGCGGAATTCCAAGAATTAGTTTCTGCTTTAGAAGCCAAAGTAGCATCTGTTCAAGCACCAGCAATCATTCGCGCCCCACATAAAACTGTTCGCGGTGATGTGAATCGTGCGGTGAAAGAACAAATTGCCTCCTACTACAAAGGTGGTCGCAATGTTGAAAAAGAACTGAAGATGTTTGAAGACGAAAGCCAGTATGGTGCATACATGGCTGAAGCATCTGCATTGACTGCTGGCGGTAATAACCAAGGTGGTAGAACTGGTTATGACCCTGTGTTTGTTGCTTTGCGTTTGGCTAACCCAATGCGTGGCATTTCTCGCACAGTTGCAACTGATGGTTCTTCTTATCAGTTCCGCGTTAAAACTGGCAATGCTGGTGCGGCATGGGGTTACACCATTCAAAACAATGGCGCAACCACAACTGAAGACACTTCAATTTGGCAATTAGTTTTGCAAGACTTGAATGTGCAATTTCCAATTCGTACAGCCGCGCTAGACGATATTGATGGTTTAGAAGCCAATGTGGTTGACGATATGCTGGTTGAGTTTGCTCAATCAGAAGCATTGTCAATGGTGCAAAACAATGACCAAGCCGCACAGTCTGGAACTAATCCTTATGGTGGTACTAACGGCTTGCGTGGTCTTGACCAATACGCTGGTGCAAATGCAACCTACGCTGGTGGAACAACCTCTACTGCCGCTTTTGGCTCTAGCGGTACTGGCTCTAGCACAGGCTTGCATAGCCTTGCAACCTACGATCAGTTGACATCTAATGTAAACACAGTAGGCGCAAACGCAATTTCATACAAAGATGTAATTAACACTATGTATGCATTGCCACAACAATATTGGACTGCCAATGCTAAGTGGATGGTTAACCCAATATTGGCTCAAGCAATTCGCGGTCTGCAAGACACTAATGGTCGACCAATCTTCAATTCAATGGAATCATTGAATCCAGATGGCATCATTGGTCAGATGTTGGGCTTTGATGTTGTGATGAACAAGTATCTTGACAACCCATCACAAGCAACTACTGGCTCTGCTGGAACTACAAGTTTGTACCCAATGTATTTTGCTGATTTCTCAAGATTTCACACAATCATTGATCGTTTGAACATGGTTATGCGTAGATACGACCAGACAGCCCCTGGCTTTATCACCTTCTTTGGTGAAAAGCGTTTGGCAACTTCTGTGCGTGACCCTAACGCTGGTGTTCGCTATCGTTCAACTGGTACTGCGACCTAATCGTTGCCAATTGGTGGGGGGTTCGCCCCTCACCTTTTTTCTGCAACCCAATTTGGATAAACAAAATGACCATCACCGAAAAAATCCTATCAGGCATTAAGCAAACACTAGAGACAGGCGATCAAGTCAAAATTGATTTGCGCGAAGCGTCTGCAATCACAGGCTCTGGTTATGGGGTTGGTGGTCGCACTTATTTTGATGATGCGTTTGCGGCTTTGCGTTTTGCAAACCCAATTCGTCAAGCGGCACGGGTAATTCCCGCACAAGGTTCTGCGGTTCAGTTTGTTGCTAAAACGGGTAATGCCGCAAGCCAAACTAATCCTTGGACTTATACATTCACGCCTAATAGTGGCACACCAAACACAGACACAAGCATTTGGCAATTGCCTACTCGCGTGATCACGGCACAGTTGCCAATCCGCACGGCAGTAATGTCAGATGTAAATTATTTAAACGAAACAATCGTTGAAGATTTAGCAATGGAATTTGCGTCTATTGAAGGCGCATCTATGATTCTTAACAACGATCAATCTGGAACTACCACTACTACAACTGGTGGAACAAATGGCTTGCGTGGTTTAAATTACTACACAAGCGCGGGAACTGCGGCTTACGGCTCTAGCGGTTACGCAATCACAGACGGCATTCATTCCATTGCAACTGTTAGTCAGGCTGGCGCATCAATTGCCTATGATGATATTGTCAATCTTTGCAATGCTTTGCCAGCACCTTATTGGTCTTGTATGGGCAATGCATGGATGATGCATCCAAGCACTATCCAAGCCCTACGCAAACTTAAAGGCTCTACTGGTGGCGCACCAATGTTTGCTGAGGTAGGGGATGATGATGGTGGCGCGGTTACTTATATCTTTGGTTTCCCCGTTATTCCTAATGCCAACATGGAAACTATTGGGGCTGGTAAATTTGCAATTTATTTAGCCTGTTGGAATCGGTTTGTAACTATTGCAGATGTTGAAGAAATGACTGTGCAAGCAATGGAACAAACTCAGGCTGGCTTTATAACCTTATATGCTGAAAAGCGCATGGTCAGTTCTGTGCGTGACCCGTTTGCTGGTGTTCGTCTAGTCGGGGTTTAATTATGTCTGTTGATCAAACAGGCTTCTTAAACTATGGCGCACCAACGCGCAATCCTTTCAACTATGCAAAGGTTGAACAGATTGCCCGTGATCTAACAACGCCTTGGTTATCGCTGGATGAAATCACCCAACAATTAAATTTGTTTGATGACACCAGCCAAGCAGACTACCTATATGGGCTGGAATTAGCCACTAGACAGGCTATTGAAGACTATCTGGGTATGTCTATATTCCCAACCAGTTATCGCGTCTGGTACAACATAGCAAGCCTGTATGGAACACCTTTAACGCTGGACTTGCCAGAAGTCAGCCAAAACTTTAATCCGACCCAATCGGGAGTTACTATCAATGCGGTTAAGTATTGGTCAGATGCACAACCGCCTGTTTTATATACAGTTTCAGCAACGACTTACTACTATGACCCGTCTGGTAATAAAATTGTTTTGCAGACCTTGCCGACAAATTTAAATTCCAGCATGACAAGTCCTGTGTTTTGTGAATACACAACTTCAGTAAATCCTTTGTCTGCTTATCCTGTGATTAAGCAAGCGGCACTTTTGCTTTTAACCCATCTTTACAACAACCGAAGTGATACGACAGACAGCCAGTTAAAGAATATTCCTTTTGGCGTGTCGACTTTGTTGCGCCCCTATAAGCCATTGGTGATGTAAATGGCAATAGCGCGGTTTGAAAACATAACTGTGAATAGCCTAACCTTTGGTAAAAGTACCTTTGGTGAGCAAAGCACAACGCAGACCTTATGGTTTCAGACCCGTGCGCGTGTGCATTCGGTGGCTAACAATGTGAAGATTTCTGAGAAATATCGCGTGTATTCTGACATTGTGGATTTCACTTTGAACTACACGCCAAATACTAAAACAATAATTGACAACCAAAATCTTTATTCCATCAACTGGCGTGGGTTTGATTGGCGCATTGACAATGTGCGGGAAGCGGATGATCGCATGACAGTCAGAATCCTTTGTGTTCGCAATGACCCTGTGGTGGCGGTGTAATGGCACAAATGAACCCCGTTCTATACGGCAAGGCAATCCAGTATCAGTTGGAACAGATTGTTACGCCTGTGCCTGTATATGCGGCTTTTAACCGCAACTTTGCAACTCAACCCAAATTCATTACTTGGAATCTAAGAAATGTCCATCAGCCTGTTTACACGGGTATATATCAAGGCGTAAAAGGAATTGATACCCCGACATTCCAGATTTCCATATTTACCCAACTGATAGAAGATGGTTTCACAATCAGTAATTTGATACTACAATCATTGCACGGGTATAGCGGTCTTTTAGGCGGTTCGCCCAATCAGGTTTATGTTTCCAAAGCAGATGTGCAATGGTTATATAACTCATACGACAACACAGACAAATTGGCGCAGATTTTTCTGGATTGCACAATTGATGTACCAACATAAGATAATTTCACAAACTCTTTTTTTGAAGGAAAATCAAAATGGCACTACCCGCTAAAATTCTTGCTGGTTTCTCAGCAACGCTATATGCCCAACCAAGCGCAACCCCAACGCCTTTGACTGTGGCTAACCTTTCTGTTTACGCAAGCGTAAGCGCATTGGCAATTTCTGGCAACCTAGTGCCTGTGGAAGCAATTCCCGCATTTGGTCAAGATGACGCTATGGCATCTTTCTCAATTGCTGGTTCACGCCAATCCGACAAAATCCCAACGCAATCTGCACCTACTAGCATGACGATTACTGCCGCATGGAATCCAAGCGACACAGTATTGTTGTTGTTGCGCGGTGATGCTTATAACGGCATGATTGACCGCACCTTTGTTATCTCTGCTACTGATGGCACAGGAATCGTTAACTACGCTTTCAATGGTCGCGTGGGCGAGTGGCAAATTGATAGTCAGCCAAACGCTGAAGCCAAAGTAACTTTTACTATCCATCCCCGTGGCAATCAGTACGGCTGGACTGCAAGCACTTAATATGTCTAACCTAAAAGATGTGCTGGCGGTAATGGTCAGCAGTTATTCCGACCTAACCCTTTTAGCAAAGGGTCAGGTTGTGGATGCTAATGAAGTTGCACAAGCAATCACAAAGGCAGACCCCGATTCAGCCGAAATGGTTGCATTACAAGCCTTGGCTAAATGGAATCCTTTGGCAACTCAGGAAGCCTCACCAGTAGAACAACCAGAAGAATAAATGCAAATAAAAGACTCAAACGATCTGCTTGGCTTTTTGGTATCGCAAGCCGACACGGGAAACAAGCAATGGTTTGGGTTTTTGCAACAAAAGATTATCGGCATTACGCTGGCGCACCAGATTGCCGCCAACCATGCGGATAAGTTAACACCATCCCAAATTGTTGATTATGTAATTGAACTTAACAACGAATTATTCCAACGGGTGATTAGCAAGAAGGCTTGATATGGCTACTTACAGTAAAGTTGAGGTAACTGGACTGAGTGAAGCATTAGCCGTATTTGATGAATTAGCAGATGAAATAGGCGATAAAAAGGCAACCAGCAAAGTGCTAGTGCCAGCCGCACGGGAAGCCATGAAACCCGTTCTAGCAACTGCAAAACTACTAGCCCCTAAAGACACAGGCGATCTTGCTAGAACATTGCAGATTGAAGCGCGTAGACCTAACAAACGTGACCAGCGTTCTAAGTATGCAAGCCAGACTGATACTGTCATTGCTCTGGTGACAACTAAAGCCTTTCCTAAAAAGAAACGCCAACAGTTTTATGCAGAAAATGCTTCTTTGTATGCGTCTGATAAAACGGCTTATAGAAAGAAGTTTAAAGAATATGCCGCATCTTTAAACATTCCTTATGACGCTAGGGCTATTGCACAGGAATTTGGTTCTGCTCACAATGGCGCACATCCATTTATGCGACCAGCATTAGAAACAAATGCAACTGCCGTGGCTAACAAACTTGGTGAGATAATCGGAAGGCGCGTTGAGCAATTCAGGGCGAAAAACATTAAATGATAGGTAAAAGACATGACAAAACTAGCATCACTTCTTGGCTCTCAATATGAGGGCAAACGCAAAGGCTTATTTATTCGCCAGTTTGAACTAGGCGGTTATAACTTTAAAGTCAGAGTGCCAACTTTGGCTGAATCGGATGCCATGTATGAGCGCATTCAGAATCCCAAAGAAGAAGATATTGCGGTGGTCTATGATCAGATCGCCAAACCTTTGGAACAATACAAAGACCAAGAAACTGAAGAATTTAAGTTTGTTGATAACGACATTTTGGTAAATGGTCGGTCTATGCGCGAGACTGCCAAACTAAAGTTAATGACCCAGAACCGCATAACTGAATTTATTAAGTTGCTTATTCCAGAAAACGAAGCCGATTCATTAGCCGACTTAACTTATGAAGAAGTAGAAGCGGAATTTCCAATGACTGTGCAGATCACTTTAATTGAAAAGATTTCAGAAGCGATTAGTCCAACCTATAAGGAATCAAGGGGAAACTGATTGGCTCATTGAAGAAACAAGTTGAAGTCGCAATGATCTTCAATGGGCATACACATGATTCACTTGCAGACATAGACGATATAACAATGGCACAAATTCAAACAATGTATGCAGACGGGTTGATTGGCAATCGTGGGACATTGGAAGTTTTGGGGTCGTTAACGGCTGGCGTGTTTAATTACATGAGACAGGCAAATTCCAGACCTTATAAACTAGCCAACATTTTGGGTAGCGCGTATGATTACATCTACCCGCCACAGAGCGAACAAGATAAGAAAGCCGCAGTAAATAATAGTCTTCTGGCGTTTATGACCCAAGCCCCAGATTTCAAACAGGATAGGTTCAAGCATGGCTAATACGATTGCTAGACTAGGTGTAAGACTTGGCATAGATAGCGCGGAGTTTTCCAAAGGCATAGAAGCCGCCAAAAAAGACCTCGCATCATTTGCGTCAGAAGCAAAAAATTATGCATTAGTAGGCGCAACTGCATTTGCCGCAATGACCTACAAAGCATTGGCATTTGCCGATTCAATAGCAGATGTTGCCAAAGCCAATGACATTGCTATCACCACAGTTTTAAAGTTAGGCGAAGCATTAGCGCAAAATGGTGGTGATGCAGAAAATGCTGGAAAAATATTAAATGCTTTTACAACATTTGTAGACAAAGCGGCTACTGGTTCTTTTGAAGCACAGCAAGCATTTAAAGAAGTTGGAATAAGTCTCAAAGATTTAGGCACTTTGAGCATGGAAGAATTGTTTGCTAGAACATTAAAAGGTCTAAAAGAAATACCAGACCAATTAACACGACAAGCAAGGTCTTACGAAATACTTGGTAGAGCAATGAAAGGCGCAGAAGTTGCTGGCGTTGCTGATGACATGGAAAAAACTAGCCATGTATCAAAAGAACAAGCAAAGAGCATTGAAGATGCCGCTAAAGCATGGGATATGTTGCATAAGATTACGCATGAAGTATTAGTAACTTTTACTGCTTTTGTTGGAACGCCAGCATTAAAGTTTACGCAATGGCTTGAATCCTCATTACATGAGATAGACAAACTTTCAGATGCGTTTACGAATTTAGGTCGCAACATGAAAATGTTGATGGACTTTTCTTCTGCATTTGGCTTTGCTATGTTTGGTGCAAACTCAGAAAAATTAAAACAGTTTAATGATGAATACGCTAAATTTAAAAGAATACAGGAATTAGGTAAATTTGATTCTGGCTCTGGTGATGGTTGGGATGCTACTAAAGCAGATGGTTCACAAAAAAGAAAAACAAAAGAAGGCAAAGACCCAGAAGCCGCTAAAGCAGAAGCATTAAGACTAAAGCAACTTCAATTTAATATTCAGCAACGCCAAAAAGAAGGTAAAGAAATTGCTGATAATAATAGACGCATACAAGAAGCCTATACCTCAGAAAGTATTAGGCAAGATAACCTTGCTAGATCATTAAAAGATGAACAAGAAAGATTTGCATTAGGTTTGCAATTTAGACACATGAGGGTCGAAGATATTCAACTTAGTATAGATTTATTAGATATAGAACAAAGACGCAACGCCACTATTAGAGAAATAAGATTAAATACTGATTTAAACCTAGACGCACAAAACGATCTTATAGATAGAGAAAACAGATTAGCCACAGAAGCAGAGCGTTTTGCAAGAGCAAGAAAAAATGTAGCAATGGAAATGCGAGAAGCCTCAGTAGGAGAGGGTTTTAATAAAGCAATGGAACAGTATTTCATAAATGCAAAAACGCAAATGGAAAATGGTGGACAAATGTTTCAAGCAGTAATTGGAAACATGGAAGCGGCTTTAGATAGGTTTGCTAGAACAGGAAAATTATCTTTTAAGGATTTAGCACGAAGCATTATGCAAGATATGTTTGCTATACATTTAAAAGCGCAAGCCTTGCAAATATTTAAAGGTATAAGTAATGCATACACAGGGAATGCAACTTCAAATTTATTTCAAGGTAGTGCAAATTATTCTGGTGGCTTTGGAGGTTATGCGGCTGAAGGCGGGGATATATCCGCAAACAAAACTTACGTTGTGGGCGAGCGTGGTCCAGAATTGTTTGTGCCGAAATCATCTGGCACAGTCATTCCAAACAATATGCTTGGGTCAATGGGTAGCAATCAGGCAAGCGTTGTTTACAATGGTCCATACATAAACAACATGAATGCAATAGATACAAGAACATTTGAAGATTATTTATACGCTAGTAACAAAGCGGTGTGGTCTGCTAACCAATACGCAAACAAATCACTTGCTATTGGACAGGGGAGAACGTAATGTCATTTCAAACAATAATAAACATTCAGCAAAGAATGAATGTAAACAATCGTAGGGTTGTGGGTCAGCAAGTTAGTCGTGGGGGTTATGTAACAACCGCACAGTATTTAACTGCCGTGCCTTGGGTGTTTACAGTTCAACCTCACGCCTTTTTATACTATCCGCAAGTGCGTGATGTAATACAGTCAATAGACAACGCAGACAGACAAAACCCACAAAACATAACTTTTAACACAGACACACTTTCATGGTTTACTGCATACCAAGGAAATCTTACAACGGGACAAGCAAATGCTTTAACGCTATCTGCTGTACCAGCCGCAAACTCGCAAACGATTAGCGTAGGAAATTTGCCATCGGTAGGCTCTACAGTAATAATTTTTAAGGCGGGAGATTTTTTACAACTTGGCTCATATGTTTATAAAGTAACGGCAGAAGTTTTGCGTGGGGCAACATCTACAGTATCAGTAAATTTGCATAGACCCGTAATAGGAACGCCAACAGTAGGAACATTAACAGCCGTTGGTAGTGCGGTTGTTTTCCCTGTAGTAGCAGAAGTATGCCCAACATATACGCTTAATCCTATGACTAATGGCGCGTTTGTTGAATGGACAGGAGAATTTGTGTTTAGGGAATACATAATATGACAACTATTAATGCAGTAACAAGTCCATCTATACGTCATGCCGAATTTGTAAAACTTAGCATTGGAACATTAGGCTCTCCAACAACTGTGTATGCATTTTGTAATGCTGGTGCGGCTATTACTGTAGACGGCACTTCCTATACTAATCTTGGTTCTTTGCTTGGTGTGGGTGATGTGCAAAGAGACATTAAGGCTACAAGTGACGATATGACTGTTACTCTTACAGGCATAGACCCAGCCAATGTTGCTTTGGTTTTATCGGCAAATATTAAAGGCTCTATAGTAGAAATATTTAGGGGATTTTTAGACACTAATAATCAAATAATTACTACGCCTACGCAACAATTTTTTAAACGCTATCAGGGCATCATAAGCAACGTAAGTATTAATGAATCTTTTGATATTAAATTAAGAACACGCATAGCAACTTGTTCTATATCATCATCAAGCATGAGGAGAGTTTTAGATAATAGATTGGCTGGAGTGATTACAAATCAAAATTCATGGCAAACTTTTTATCCTAACGACACTAGCATGAATAGAGTGGAAGTTATACAAAGTACGTTCTTTGATTTTGGTGCGCCCGTTAAACAACAAACACAAACAAACGCTAGTGCAGAATGATAAGAAAAGCAACAAAATATGATTTGCCTTGTCTTGTAGAAATGATGCGTCATTATGCAAATGAATCGCCAACACAAGCACAAAACAATTCAAAACAAAACAACGCTACTTATGTGCAAGATTTATTTTTTTCCTTAATTGTAGGAAAGGGCTTTATTCTTGTAGATGAAAACCTAAATGGTTTTATAGCCGCAATAAAAATAAAAAACATATGGCGACCTACTGTGTACGAGTTACATGAATTAGCGTGGTGGGTAAAGCCAGAAAAAAGGAATACAACATTAGGCGGCAGATTGTGGACTACATTTAATGAAACTGCTCATGCAATGCTAGAACAAAAAGAAATAGATATGATTTGTTGCACAAAGATGGCAACAAGCCCAACTATTAATTACGAAAAACGCGGCTATAAATATCTGGAAACCAGATACTTTAAGGATGAACTATGCCAGCAACTCTAATAGCGTATGCCGCAACAATTACTATTGAACAAATCATAGTTTCATTTGTTGTTAACTACGCTTTGTCGTATGTTATGAATGCAATATTTGCAGAAGGTGGTGGCGCAGTACCGCCAGAACCAACCGATCAAGGCACTAGGCAACAGATACCTCCATCAACTGCAAACACAATCCCAATCGTTTATGGCAAAGCATATTTAGGCGGCACATTCGTAGATGCGGCATTAACTACCGATCAAAAGGTTATGTATTATGTTTTGGCTGTAAGTAGCATTTCGCCAACTGGAACATTTACATACGACACATCTGATATGTATTTTGGCGATAGAAAAATTGCTTTTGCTGGTGCGGGTAATCCAGCAGTCGCAAGTCTTGCAGATCAAGCAATACCGCCAAATGTAGACACAACAATTGCTGGCAATTTAGAAATCTATTTGTATACATCTACTACTGCTGGCGTAGTTAGTGGGGCAAATACTGCTTTGATGCCGTGGGATGTTATGGGCGCGTCATCAGGATTAGAAGCAAGTCTAAGATGGTCAAGCACTAACAGAAATATGAATGGGTTGGCTTTTGCTATTATTAAACTTACATATAACAGAGAAGCAAATACAACACAACTTACGCCCGTGACATTTAACGTCACACAAAACCTCAATGGACTTAATAGAGCAAGACCAGCCGATTGCTGGTATGACTATTTAACTAATTCAGTTTACGGAGGTGCAGTAGATGCAACTTATGTTGATACAACAACTAGAGATGCATTAAACACATACTCTGATGAACTTATTACATACATTCCAAGCGGTGGCGGTAGTGCAACGCAACGCAGATACACTATTAATGGAGTAGTAAATGCTGGTCAGAATGTTTTATCAAATCTTAGCAAAATACTTGTATCGTGTGATTCATGGATGGCGTATAACCCGCCTAATGGAAAATGGTCAATCGTAATCAATAAGGCGGAAACAACCTCTTATTATTTTGACGATACAAATATTATTGGTGAAATACAAGTTAGTTGTATTGACATAGCAAGTTCAATAAATAAAGTAGAAGCCAAGTTTCCAAACAAAGATAACAAAGATCAATACGCCTATGTAAATGTGGAAACACCAGTTGGGCTTTTGTATCCTAATGAACCAGTTAATAAATATTCTTTAACATTAGATTATGTAAACAACAACATACAAGCAACGTATTTAGCAAATCGTATGCTTGAGCAAGCAAGAGAAGATTTAATTGTTAATTTTTCTACAACGTATTACGGCATACAAGTTGACGCGGGCAATGTAATTGCTGTAACTAATAGCGGCTATGGTTGGAATAATAAATTATTCCGCGTAATGAAAGTAAATGAAATAGCCTTAGAAGATGGAACGCTTGGTGCAAAACTAGAATTGAATGAATACAATGCACAAGTTTTTGATGATATAAGCATTACGGCATTTAGCCCCGCGCCTAATAGCGGGTTGCCATCACCAATTTATTTTTCTGCGTTAACCGCGCCAACTGTAACTTCGTCTGCACCAAGTGCAACTGTTCCAACATTTAATGTGCAAGTAACAATACCTACAACGGGTCGAGTTACTTTTATTAATCTTTTCTACACAACATCTGCAACGCCTACGGCATCAGATTGGGCAAGCCTAGCCACATTTGAAAATCCAAGTTCTTTGCCGTTTACAAATGCAACAACTGTTAATTTCTTAAACAATTCATTGCCATCAGGAAATTATTACTTTGGATACCTAGTCGGCAACGATATAAGCCAATCAGCAATTAGTAGTTTAAGTAGCGTCTTTGCATGGTCACCCGTAGGCGCGGGATTGCAAGTTGCTACTGTATCTTTGTATCAATGGCTTGCAACAACACCAGCATCTCCAACGGGCAATTCAACTTATACATGGGCTACTGTTACAAATAGCGCATACACAGCCGCAGATGGATGGGAAGTTGCAATACCAACAAACCCTTTAACTGCGGGTTACAAATTATGGTCAGCAACTAAAAACATAAGTGCGGCAGTAGGAACAGCAACTACAACTATAAATTGGACAACTGGTTCTACTTTGGCGGCATTGTCTATAAACGGGTCGCAAGGTACGTCTTCGCGTATTTGTTTTGCAAGAGTACCAAGTAATCCAACGCCAGTAAGCGGAACGATTACAACAAGTGGCGGGGCATCTTTCCCTAGTGGCGCAGAATCATTGGCAACATGGGGATTTACCGCCACATGGGTGGCAAGCGACCCAGACCCCTCAAGTACCAATTCCCTATTTCAATCAGAGGGCTTATACAACCCAGCAACAAACACTACGGCATGGTCTACGCCATACATCAGTAGTTTAAAAGTTGGCACATTGTCAGCAATTACAGCAGACATGGGAACGCTTACTGCGGGTGAAATTATTGTTGGTACATCTCCAGCAGTAAGTGGCAACACAATGACGGGTACGGGTACGCATTTGTATAGCAATGGAAGATTTGTTATGGGTAACGCCACAACAAACATAACATTTAATGGAACAAATGCATATCTAAATGGCTTTACATCATTAGCACAAATATATGGCTCATCAACAACAACAGAATATTGGACTGCAAACACTCAAATTTATGATCAATACACAAGCCCAGTAACTATTACAAACTCTGGGTCAAGTGGCTTTGATAGCACTAAGCCCATATTTTTATTGTTAACTACGCAACTTGGTTTAGGTTGCACTACTGCTGGTAATAGCGCACCTCCAGCACTTGTCGTACAACAAGCATACATAGAATATTCTTACTCAACTAATAATGGTTCAACTTATACGGCATATACAACATTTGGTTATCCAGCCAGAATTAAGTCTATTTCTGCAAACTACACAACCATATACGGGTTTAATAGAAACTTTATAAATAGTGGTGCATTTAATTTGCAGTTTGATATTGCCGCACAAGCCCCGTCAGCAACTAATATTAGATACAGAATATGGCGAAGGTATATTGCCTATGGTGATAATTCAGCAACAACAACTGGTTATTTTGGTGGTGTTGTTATTGCACCTTCTTTTACAGAAGTTGAAACATACTTTAATGCGGCAACATTAATGATCTTACAAGTAAAGGCATAAGATGAATTACTCAGCACTTGTCTATCCAAAACAAACAACAATAAACTTTACGCAACCAGAAATCCCGCAAGGCTATTTGTATGCTTCTTTTCAATCAGTTTCATGGAATTTGTTGAGCGAATTGGAGATTGACAGGACAGAATTTTGGACAAACGAAACAGGCGAATACACATTAGAGCAAGCAACAGAACTTGCAAACTCAAATGCATCCGCAAGTTTTAATTCGCAAAAAGCAAAAGCGTTGCTGGCTGAAACCGATTGGTCAGAAATTCCTAGCGTGTCTGCTTTGACAAGTACGCCACGACTTGTTAACACGCAAGAATATATTACATACAGAGTGGCATTGCGAGAGATTGCAATAAACCCCACGGCTGGCTACATTGCGTTTCCAGTTAAGCCATCCTCTGTTTGGGCTTGACCGCTAGGTTAAACTACGGCACAATACAAACAAGACAAGACATCCGAACCTTGCGAGTACGCGGGGCGCGTCACAACCTGAGAACAGGGAACTGTCATGGCACTATTTTCTAAGAATACCCTTACGCAAGTGTCGGGGTTTGACAACCAGATCATTTCTGGCGAACTTGTTTACAACCAAAAAACCTTTTGGAATTTAGCCCTTGCAACTGATGGCATACCTATTGATTTAACTGGCGTTACTATTGACGCACAGATTATTCGTAGGCAGATTTCCAACTTAATTGATACGCGGTATGGACTAAGTTTTGATATTGCGGATTACACAGTATCAACGCCAACGGCAGTAAACCTAACCATTTCTAATCGTGTAAACGCATCAGGATTGTTTACTTTAGTCATTGATGAATCTACTTGGTCAGTTATTTCTACAGACCCACAATTAGACATTAACGCAACAGACCCTGTAGCGTTTAGTGGTCGCATCAAATTAAGTTTTCCTGTGGCTGGAACAAACCCCGCGCAAGACCAAATAATTTTCTTGTTGTTCTTGGTTCGTTCTGATGGTGTGGTGAATTGATATGTCTATACAAGTCACAGTTGTTAATGAAAACAACATTGCCGTTGAGGTAACCCCTACTGCCACGCAAACAATTAACATTGATCGTGGTTTATATGGTCCTAGCGGTTTCTCTGGCTATTCTGGTGCATCTGGCTATTCTGGGTACTCAGGCATTAGCGGATTTTCAGGTAGCGGCATTAGTGGTATCTCTGGTTATTCTGGAATAAGCGGTTTCTCAGGTTATAGCGGTATTGGTATAAGTGGCTATTCTGGTTCTGGAGTTTCTGGTTACTCTGGTTTTAGCGGAATTGGAACAAGTGGCTTTAGCGGGATTTCTGGCTACTCTGGTTTTAGCGGTTCTGGAATTTCTGGTTACTCTGGGATTGGCGTTTCTGGGTTTAGCGGTTTCTCTGGCTATTCGGGAATTGGCTCATCAGGCTTTAGCGGAATATCTGGCTATTCGGGAAGTGGCATAAGTGGATATTCAGGATTTTCTGGTAGCGGCATTTCTGGTTTTTCTGGATTCTCTGGTGCTAGTGGTCAGCAAGGTGTTTCTATTACTATCAAAGGTGAAGTTGCCACAGTTGCAAATTTGCCAATGGTCGGCAACCAAGTCAATGACGCATACATTGTTGCGGATGATGGTAACTGGTGGATTTGGAACGGCACGGCTTGGTATGACGGGGGACAGATTGTTGGTCCACAGGGCGCAAGCGGTTACTCTGGTTACTCAGGCATTGGCACAAGTGGTTATAGCGGATACAGCGGTTTAGCAACTTCTGGTTACAGCGGGATTTCTGGTTACTCAGGAAGTGGCGTTAGCGGCTATTCAGGCTTTAGCGGTAGCGGTGTTTCTGGTTATTCTGGAAGCGGTATAAGCGGTTATTCGGGAAGCGGAATCTCTGGGTATTCAGGCACAAGCGGTTATTCTGGAATTGGCACAAGTGGATTTTCTGGATATTCTGGAAGCGGTGTAAGCGGGTATTCTGGCTTTTCTGGTGTGTCTGGTTATTCTGGTTCTGGCGTATCTGGTTGGTCTGGATTTTCTGGCATATCTGGGTTTAGTGGTATCTCTGGCTACTCAGGCATATCTGGATATTCTGGACAATCAGGCGCGGCTGGTTTGGGTGGAACAGTTGGGGCTTATGGTTCTTTCTATGACACAACAAACCAAACAACAACTGCCAATACGCCAACGGCTGTCACGCTAAACACAACGGCTGGCAACAATGGTGTAACCCTCATATCGGCAAGCCAATGGCAATTTACTAATGCTGGAACTTATAGCATTACCTATTCCATACAGTTCACAAACCACAGCACGGCTTTGGGGACTACGCAAGTTTGGTTAAAGAAAAATGGAATTAATGTTGTTGATAGTAATACACATTTTGATGTGCCAGACAAACAAGGTAGCGCATATTCATCTGAAGTTTTAACAGTTAACTATGTTTTAAATGTTTTAGCAAATGATGTGTTTCAACTTTTCTGGGACACAACAAATGCAAATGTCTACCTTGAAACTCTTGCTGGCAATGCAACATATCCATTAACGCCTTCTGTAATCTTGACTGCTACGCAAGTAATGTATACCCAAAGCGGGTATAGCGGCACAAGCGGATTTAGTGGCATATCAGGTTTTAGCGGTCTGTCGGGATATTCAGGCGCATCAGGCTATTCTGGTTCAGGCATTAGTGGTTATAGCGGCTCTGGTATCTCAGGCTATTCTGGAAGCGGTTTGTCTGGTTACTCAGGCACATCTGGCTATTCAGGTTCAGGAATAAGCGGCTATTCAGGAAGTGGCATAAGCGGGTTCTCAGGCATTTCTGGATACTCAGGTTCAGGCATAAGTGGATTTTCAGGTAGCGGCATTAGTGGTTATTCTGGTATATCAGGATATTCTGGTTCTGGTATTAGCGGTTACTCAGGCACAGACGGCACATCAGGTTTTAGCGGAATTTCTGGCTACTCTGGTTCTGGTGTAAGTGGCTTTTCAGGCTTTAGTGGATTTAGTGGGATAAGCGGATTCTCAGGAATTTCTGGGTATAGCGGTTCTGGTGTATCTGGTTATTCAGGGTCGGGCATATCTGGATTCTCAGGCTTTAGTGGATTCTCAGGAATTTCTGGGTTCTCTGGCATATCGGGTTATTCTGGTTCTGGCATTTCTGGCTTTTCTGGTTTTAGCGGTATCTCTGGATACTCAGGCAGAAGCGGTTATTCTGGTAGTGGCATAAGTGGTTACTCAGGATTTTCTGGAATTTCTGGTTATTCTGGTTCTGGGATAAGCGGCTTTAGTGGTTTTAGTGGCATAAGTGGATTTTCTGGAATTAGCGGATATAGTGGTTCTGGCATATCGGGTTACTCTGGTAGAAGCGGATACTCTGGAAGCGGCACAAGCGGCTTTAGCGGATTCAGCGGAGTATCAGGTTATAGCGGTTCAAGCGCGGCAAGTATTTCTATAACCAATGACACAACAACCGCAACAAATGTTTATCCAACTTTTGTAAATGCAACAAGTGGAACGGCAAGCACACTTTATACTGGCAATGCAAAACTTTTGTATAAGCCAAGCACGGGTGAATTGACTGCGCCAGTTCAAATATCAAGCAACGGCATTAACATTAACAATGCAACTATAAGCACAAGTTATACGATTGCTACGGGTAACAATGGATTGTCTGTTGGTCCTGTCACAGTTGCTTCTGGTCAATCTGTAACAGTATCTAGCGGTCAACGCTGGTTAGTTTTGTAAAGGATAACTATGCCCTACGGCACGATTAACGCAGACAAGATGACAACCTCAGACGGAGTGAGTTCGTCTGGTTTGTATGGGTTTAAAAATAGGCTGATAAATTCCGCAATGGTGATTGACCAGCGTAATGCGGGGGCTAGTGTTACGGCTACGGGGTCTAATTATTCTTTAGACAGATGGCAGATGTTGGCTTCTGTAAGTTCTAAATTTACTGTTCAGCAATCCTCAACTGCGCCATCAGGATTTACAAAATCTTTATTAGTCACATCTTCTGCGGCAACCTCAT